>QWCN01004907.1_pt1 | contig 13651 bp, 19 predicted proteins | sample 1972711 | NCBI WGS metagenome assembly QWCN01 (sample SAMN09866707, study PRJNA288562) | Human gut metagenome isolate term1_stool, whole genome shotgun sequencing... | isolation source: gut | host: Homo sapiens | place: USA: California | reverse complement strand
ACGAGCTCACGTCCTCGTTGGTCTGCAGCGCGAAGCTGTTCCACTTGGAGCCCTCCAGGTTCTCCACCGTCCACGCCAGGTACGAGTCCACCTCGTTGTCCAGCGCGCCGTAGATCGTCGGGTTCAGGCTCAGCAGCTCCTCCTTGCTGCACGTGTGCACGGCGCTCGCGGTGATGGAGGTCTCGAAGCCGACGAGTCGTCGTTGAAGGGCATTACGACGATCAGCATGTCCTTCTCCATCAGCATATCACGCACGGTGCGCATTCAGCAATACGACTACTTCTCGCCACCAATCACCATGCTGCCGTTGGAGAAGCAGCAATACAAAACGAAAGAGAAATGGCGCGGTTATCGCTTCGGATGAAGCAATAAAGAATAGGCAGGCATCAACTTCTCCAAAAAGACTGGGAATTACCTTGCAAATTGGCATACTCCTTTCATCTCGAGTTGTTGCCACTCAACGTGGCTTACTGAAGATAGAATGGATGCCCAACTCGCAAGAGAGGCTACAACACTCATGAGTTGTGAATACACCAAAAACACGGTAGGCAGTGTATTCACGTATCCTTCTCTTCGTTACACGTTCAAACAGACAAGTAGCATTGAATCCATCATAGAATACATCAGAAAGGAGTAGAGAAGGAGACAGCTTCCGTTACAATATCAGTATTCCGTGTATCCATTTCAAATTGCCAATACAACATATCACTGCACTAGCGATCTCAAAAGAAGAGATGGAGAAGCATCATCGAGTCATGAAGCATTAGAGCCTCTACGTGTAAGCGTGTTAACAATTGCATGATTCTACAGAAAAGAAATGAAACCAGTTCAACGTCACAAGCGATAAATGACTCAAAACAGGATGAGTTCAAAATAGTCCCTATTTTCCTCTATCCAACCATTCGTTCTTAATCAGACACAATGAGCCTATCCGTACATCGTTCCGTGTTTACGGGTTGGATTTCTGGTGGGTAGGAGGACTGTCACGCGTATCCTGTCGTGGTGGAGTGTTCCGGCCTTGATCATGTCTGTACGGCGATCGAAGGTATTGGAATGGAATGGCCCTATCTGTGGTCTTCGTATTCTTCATTTCTTTGCAGTCGTCCAGAGATCACTCTTCTTTCGTGCTATTTCTATGGGTATGAGATGCAATCGTACTGTGATGTGCTGGATACATAGTGAATTCAAGACATCCATGATCTTCCCTTGTTGTTCCTTTGTCAAGTGCAAAAAGGATCCCTTCAGCTCGGTAATCCTCTTGACGCCTTCATCATACTGCTTCTGGCGATACGCCGGCGTGCAGTCCATGAACCTTCTCTTCAACTGAATCTCTTCATTCATCTCGGTACTGAGATGATGCAGAGCCTCCCGTGCCTGATGGAGATAGTCACACTTATCAGCTTCCCTGTCGACTACTTCCGGCACGGGAGGAGGCGTTGTGAGGATTGCCTCAGGTAGGTAGAACTTCTATTCATTTTCCCTGCTGTACGAATCTACCTCCTTATTGAAATCGCCGAGCTCTCCCTCTTTGTACAGCGTCCGCATTCTGTACAACACGTACCTAGCCTTATGCTGGTCATACGTCTTCTTATACATCAAGTAGAACCAGCCGTACTTGTTTTTGCAATCTACGATTAACGCATCTATCCTTCCGCTTACAGTCTTTGGACTTTAGCTTATTCTCATCAGATATGGTATTCTTTCCATAGCGGATGAGAGTTGCCGCCATGTACTTTGCTTGAGTTTTCACAACATCGTGTTGTTTCTTCCGTGCCTCTCTTTGAGATGGCTGTAGGCTCTCTTGAGAGTCTCATCCTTGAATGGCATTCCCTTGTCGATGTTGGAATACTCAAGATCATGACAGCATTCCATGAACGTATCGGCGGTGTTGTTGCGCTTCTCGCTGGTACGCGGTAGGGAACTCAGTATCACTCATTGTAGAGAAGTGAATAGTGGAACAGATGCTAGTCGTTTCATTTCTCACGCTGGAATGATGGTGTTAAGGTATTGTTTGCAGCACTGTTTGTTTGGAGAAACAACATCAATCGTTGATACACATTGCTTCCTAGTACTGTCTACTCATGCCCCACAAAGCACAGTCAAAAGCTATGCCTACATCCAAACCCCAGAGAGACACTCATTTGCAACAAACATCGTGATGTAACCCGTACAGTAATCATATGGCTGAACAAGAGCATGGAAGTGAAGAATCGTGTGTGAAAGACGATTAGATATAACTCTGGAGAGCGGGAGGGATGTCTAAGAGTGAGAGAGAGGAAGAAGAGGAACTCTTCGTATGGACAGCCTTGCTGCGCTTGAAGGCATATCTCTTGCGAAGAGCAACATCAGTGAGAGAGGGCATGTCTGCTTGTGAAGACAAATGATGGATTAAACCCTCCAAAGCAATGGAATGAGGATTGCGGAGTGATCTGCTATACGTGCCACAAGTCGTGAGTGAAGTGAGTTTTGGCATATCTATTCGTCAGTTCATCTGTGTAGAAACACTTCGCATGATCAATTCACTTGACTTGTCATCTTCCTTAAACTGAAATGCACTATGACCCAGTTGAATGGAAGTCAATTCAGGCAAATCTGTGCATCATTCTCTCTTCAATCCTTCACTCTCTATCATGACACGAGAGCAATTCTCGAATGCACTACAACCAAATAGAAGTGAGTTCAATCTGGGCATGTCTATTCGTCATTTCATTCCATCAATCGCACTTCTCAGTTCTAGTGACGACTCATAGAAAATGTAACTCCATTTATTCAGTTCTCCCATTTCAATCACTTCCAAAGAAAGGCAGGCTCTCAATCGCACATGTTGAATAATCAGAAAAGGAATAACAGTCAATCTTCAGTTCTCCCAGTTTTTCACAATTCTTCAAACAGAAATGACGATTTGGATCACTCTTCAAGAGACGCTTATTCTTCTGTTTCGTGAAGCAGCTCTTTCCGATCACAACTCTCTCTAATCGATTCAATGCAATCCACTTCACTTCCTTCACCTTCTCAAAACAATCATCTCCCACTTCAAGCAATCGCAGATTGGGCATGAAGGACCAATCCAGTACACTCCATTCGGGTCCATTACAACTGTTGTTACTCACAACCAGTTCTTCAATGTGATTGTGAAAGAGTTGATTCTCTTCATTCATCACTACTCGCTTGCTCAGTTGTTCATCATTCACCCACTCTCCTTCAAACACAGTTTTGCCAGTTCGGTCATACTGAATGCCTCGTCCCCAACGCTTTCCTTCACACCACTCGCCTTCATACTCAATCACTCCAATGTCAGAGTAGTACCGAGTACCATAGCACACATTCACCTCCCCAATTCGGAATCCTTCATACGCCATTCTGTTCTCACTGTCAAACAACACACCCCAACCATAGGGTTCATTGTGAAGCACATCACCTTCCCATCGCTCTCCATCATCATTCAAATCCAACACCCAATTGTGTTCAATTCCACTCATCTCCTCTCCATTCACTCGCAACAAACGACGCAACGGAACATCCACTTCTGCGGTTTGATTCAAGCACAACTCCATTACAATGGAAGGGGCTTTCTCAACCAGTCCTTCCTCATACCAGCACAATCCATTCTTACACAACACTAAATGAGAATCCTTCACATCCTTCAGTACCCATTCACAATACTCTTGATACTTCAGGATCTTCACCAATGGAACCAACACTTCACTTGCTTCTCTTTTGCATCTTCTAACAAATGACTCCTATTCATCATTCTCCATCCCATCACACGCACAAACAACAAGTCGTTTACAGTCCATTTATCATGCATTCCCTCAAGCCAGCTCCTAAGGAAACCAGCCACATCTTTTGACTCGACGTCGCATATCCTGTATGGAAACAAAAGAAGGTCATCCATTATGGGTAGGTTGCTTTTCTTGTTCTCAACGTATGGAGTCAAACCTATCATTTCAATCAAAGCAATTCCAAGAGACCATACATCACTCTTCATTTCATACTCTACTTCAAACACTTCAGGAGCAAAACTGCGAACTCCAATGCAATCCTTCTCAATGGAATAGCACTCTGCTTGGGTTGTCAGTCCATAGTAGCCCAGTTTCAACACACCATCTTCAGTCAGGAACAGATTCACTGGTCTCACGTCCTATTCAATCATTACCACTTTATAGAGCTTACTCCATGCATAATGCCTCTCTCATGAAGATAGCTCAGTCCCAATAAACAACCACGAGCGATTTCACGCAATTGCTCCTCAGTCATGTAATCCTTACGCCTCAAGAATTGTGAGAGAGAATAACAATCACAATTCTCCATCACAATCTATTCTGTCAACTCTGGAAGGAATCACTACCCACAACTCGTCGTCCTTCTTCACAACATCTATATATCTCATAAGATGCTCATTGCTGCATTCTTTCAGTTGTGTAAAGCGTGATTCGATTCCCTTCCCATCCAATCCATTCTTCACTCTTGCCATCAATACCATCTCATTTGTAGTTCGATTGCGTGCTTTATATTCATCAAACCATTCTCTATGGCTAATTGCTTTGATTCTTGTTCATACCCTTCACTCTTCTTCTCCAACAGCTCATAGTCATCTATCCTAACCCTATCACTCATAACGAGTTCGATGGAGAGTGTATTCTGAATCCCCACAGCGTTTATCAACAAACAATAATAGTGAGTTTCTTGTCATTACCATAATCCACTCCTTGCGCACCAGCAACCCAATCACGCACATCATCTGCCGATTGTTCACCAGCAGCTTCTCTTTGTCCCTCCTGCACACTCTCCACACCGCCATCCTCCACCACACCACAGATCGCCTTGTCATTGTAAGCATTGAACGGATCGCTGTTGAATCACACCCACGCACAGAACAGCACGAATGTCCTGCTGAATGATGCACGTCCTCCACATCCAGTGTCGCCATGTCTACTTCATCCATGCAGATCTTGCCGCCACGCAGCGGATTGAGTGACGCCTTGCCCACCTTCTCGTGCCGGTCCACGCCCTTCAGGATCAGTGGACCATCACAGCAGCGCATCGACACGGCCTGCAGCGCCACACGCCCCTCACTCGGTCAGACGGCACAGCGCTTCGGGCTGTTCCTTCCTGCAACAGTCGTGATGCGCTCGATGGAGAGAAGGCTCGTCGCACTGCAGGAGACGGTGTGGCACACGCTGCTGACGCTGGAGGACCGCGCCGCGCTCTGGTTGGCGACAGAAGCGGAGGCTCAACAGGCACGGCGAAGCGAGTGCAGAACCCGTCGTTCGCCAGGAGAATCTCCTTGTCGTGAGTGTTGTGAGCAGCGCCTCGCGACCGCAGGGGCGATGGAGTCCGCCCAGTAGAAGGCGCCGAACAGACCGCGAGGCGCTGCAAGTCGGCACTGCCGCGAGGGAGGAGCGAATGCACCCGCAGCCACGCCAGAGGGATCGTCGTGAATGGCGCGATGACCCGACCCGCACCAACACGTCCAGGAAGAAGCCCACCACGCCACGGTTGAAGCGGTTCGGGATGCAGCCCACGGGGTTCCCGTCGAAGGACACCGGCACTCACCGCCCATCCGGTCACGCACAGGCGCGAGAAGCCAGACCGCACAGGCACTCACAGTCACTCACGCACTTGGCGCCTGCTCCCGTCCTGACTCCCCTGCCCGAGCTGCCTCCACACGCAGCCCCTGCTCCGTCGCCACTCTCAGGGGCAGAGAAGGACTCCGCGACGGCAGCAAGAATCGTCACAGGCTCCAGACGGAAGGAGTCGGTGAGGTCACGTCGCAGACAGCGTGTGCATTGTCGTCTTGCCGTTCACCACGCAGGGGTCGCATCGAGCGTCAGACTGTCGGTGAGCTCGCTGCTGGCGTGGATGTCCCTCGGGTAAGTGGAGGGCGTCACGAAGCAGGTGGGAGTGCGTAGCCCCACCAGTGCCGACATCCTCGTCTGCAGGCGGCAGGGACTGAACACCCTGTGCACGCTGCTCTCGTGCGGTGCACCGGCTCGTGCTGGGGTTCGAGACGGGTTGGAGGATGAAGCCGCTGGGAGAGGCGATCGGACCGGTGGAGGCCACACAGGAGAGAGTTGATCCTCACGAGGTCTGTTCAGCGCGTGGGAGTGTGGCGCTGAAGCCGTGGGGCTTCTCGCAGTCCATGACTTGATGTCCGAGGCGGAGGTGAGCGGCATGGTGATAGGAGATACTTCATGCCGGGTGTTGCTGTTTACTGTGCTCATGGAAGTCAATGAAGGCATCGTGTCGTTTTCACTGGCGTTGAGGAAGTGTAACTCCACGATCAACACGATGTTGCCAACAATCACTTCAAATGCACAGCGGATGGGGTTGTGGTACGCGCAGGCATTGAAGGCTTCAAAGGAAACTGGAATGGCACGAAGAGACTTCGATCAGCAGTAGTGATAGGAGAAAAAAGAAGAATAGAGTGGAGATTGAAAGGAAGAAGGTAGATGAAGACAGTAATGAGAATTGAAGTGGAGGAAGGAAATGCAGGTGCATCGTGAGAAATGAAGCAATATCCCAAATGGAATACATCGTACCAGTTCATATCCACGCAATCTATCTCCTATACCACAGAGCAGAAGGCGATCTGCAGAGAAGAGAGTATGCGTAGCAATATGCTTCGGAATACAATGTAGCAGTACTACATAATCAGTTCCTTCACTTTCCCGTTGCTGCTGCGATTTGCAAGAAAGGCATAGAGACTTAGCTGTAACAGAGATGCCAATATGCAATCAAGAACATTCCCCATCAATATTCACTCTTCATTCATTGAGGCCAAGCACACAAGAGGAATTACACCTACACTCGTTTATTCCACTCCATCCCATCGCATTTAGCAATATCACAATACTTCCATTCCATTCCAACAGCATTGAACTCTTCTCCACTTCATCCACGTACAACACTTCATCCTCCCCTAAAAAAGGCACAGAATCCATCACTCCATTCAAACAATCACAAACCCATGCATCCATGCAGTGTTAGGTCACTTGTTTGCTCCATAACTCACACTACTTCCAAAACGGCGAAATGGCTGATTTCCAAAGAGCAAAACTAAGCTTCATATAGTTCCATTCTTCACAGATCATGGATACAATGCAAGAGCATGGCTATAGAGTCATCGAAAAGGTGAATAAAGAGTGAAGAGCATAACTGAGCCAATGACACATAGAATGACGGTTGAAACCTATAAGGCCGTGGAAGCTGACCTACGAGCCGCGCGCCACGCCGGCGGAGTGGCTGGTGAGCGCGTCGAAGTACCGCGTGGCGATCATCCGTGAGGAGGGCTCGAACGGGGAGTGTGAGGTGGTTGTAAGAGTGGCGGGCTTCGAGCCGTGGGATGTGCACGTGCGCGACCTGCTGAGCGGGCGCATCACGCTGGAGGGCTTCCTATTCAGGGTGTTGGTGGGCGGGTTCAGCTACGCTAAGTGCTGGAGTCGGCACGTGGATGGCGCACAGTGGGCGATACCCTGCTGAGACTGTCTTCTTTCTACGGTCATTACCCGCGATTGACATCTGCATCAGTGATCTGCATAGTGGTGGTGTATTGAATTGCTTTGATGATTAGACTTGCCCAAACTCATCAAACTCACTACTATCGGGGAGTATAGTTCATCCTTTGGACAGGCTTATCGTATAAGTCTAGAAAGTGATTCTTCCTCCTCATTATTAACCACTAGACATGCCTTCTCTTGTTGAAGTTGGTCTGTCTCGTGCCTTTTGCTTTGAATGTGAGTTTGCAGTAACGGGAAGTCCTCTTTCATCCTCTCTGTAACGCCTAGATATTGGTGCACTTGCTCGTTATGTTCGTTCCGTTGTTTGTTCCATCCAATGTAGCTATCACAGTTCAGTGTTGGATTTCCTTTAGGATGCAGCCTTAGGCTTTTCGTGTGTCATGTACATTACAAACCCGTATATCTTTAACCTCGAGGAAAGAGTATGCAAGTCCGAATAGGTGTTTTCTATACTGTGTGCTTTGCCTTAGAGGGATGTGGACCGGGGGAAGGTACGTTCTTCCGAATACCCACTATCGCAGATTGCAACGGCGCATATCTCACACATTAGAGGGTACTTAGGATACTATAGCAGTAGCGTGTTACGACCTTCTTCGCAATCCTTATCGAGAAAAATGAGTTCAAGCATCGTTTTGGGGCCCCAAGGGTCTCCATTCAGGTCATTACTCCAATTATCTCAACAAGGATCACGAAGCAAGTCGTAACACGCTACTGCTATAGTATCCTAAGTACCCTCTAGTGTGTGAGATATGCGCCGTTGCAATCTGCGATAGTGGGTATTCGGAAGAACGTACCTTGACCCGAGATAGGCTATTCCGCAGCAAAAAACAAGCAGATTAGCAGCATACAACGCTGTTTAGAGGTGGGAGTATAAACACCTGAATCCATGCTGAAATCGAAAACAGAAATACGCATTTCGATTGGAGTTTGATTATCATAATACTAAATGCCCATATTTGCTAAGCTAGACAGCTCAACTTCTCTCTTCTTTATTGTTGGCTATTGTTGGTTATGAAGGTGATAGTTGATAATTGAGATTACGAATAGTACTCGTATTTGGCTATTGCTTATCTCATCCTTGTCAATTCACTCCTCTCATGCTATGTAACTGATCGCTGTAATGCACGAGCGTGTTCCACACGTTTAGAAAAGAGAGCATCCAATTCCTATTACAACTGGAGAGACCATATTGGTTGCTACTATTCTACTCCATCATCTTTAGATTATGATAAGAAGTGTCATATTCTATTGCAACAGCTACATTCCCCGCAAAACAAGTACGTATTGATCAATCTTGGAAGGGTTGGTGGACTTGGTCACAAACTCATTGACATAATCTTGAGTATTAACTACGCCCTTCTGCTAAACCGCAAGTACTATAGTAAGAGAACAAACTCCTCTCTTGTGTAGTTAGCATGAACAACATATACTGGAATAACATAAACAGCTGCTTCAGTCAATTGCGCTATGATGGGAGTATGCATCTTATGGATTGTACAGCGTAGATATCACACAATTCACGCGATGTGACCACAATAGTGTTTGCCGTTACAGCAATGATTCTATTTCATTATTTGACACGGATTTGGTTTTGGATGATTATCAGGTGAGTCCGAATGGCAATGAAACACAGATAATACTGCAGAAGCTCCGTGCCATTGGTTTTCTCAGAATGGATGAGGGTTGGGATGCATACCTGAGATACTTGACAAGGATAATATACAACCCATCATCGGCTTTGCTACCAGTTATACGTCAGGAAAGGTTGAGAATTGGCTTTCCAGATTACCAAATTGGTGTTCATATTCGTTGTGGAGGACAGTTGTCGGATATTAACGAGTACACTGCTTTCGTAACAAAAGACATCATGGCATCTATTCCTGGGGTTGTTAGGTCCGCCATTAATGGTAGTGCCATACCTCGCGATAAGCTGTTCATCTTCCTGTCAACCGACTCATCACTGGTTGTTGACATGCTAGAAAGAGAGTTACAGCCCATCCCTATTAAAACGACAGCTGTTTATACACGTGGTCATTCCACCATTGGATTGGTGAGTGATGATACACTAAAGAGATCATTTGTTGATATGTTCCTTGTTGCTGATTCAAAAGAGTTGCTTCTTACATCATCCAGTGCATTTAGCAGAATAGTCCAGTGGATGAGCGGCAATAAACACGCGAGTGCCATCATTGCACCGCATTCTAATTCACAAGGAAGATGGGGAAGAAAGAGAAATGATTCCGTGTCATTATAGTGGCTCATGATCTATTGAGTGTTTGTGATATGAAGCAGCAACAAGTCAGTTGTTTCAGAACATTGCGTTTCTAATAGCATGGTGTACTGTGGAATGAACATGCGTAATAGTACTAGTAACAGTAGTGACAAGAGAAACGAATGGTCAATAATGTACTGATAACAAAGACTTGGGATACTAATTCATGTAAACCAAGTACTTGTATAACCCAAACATCTCGTGTTCATCATTGGGTCGGAAGGAACGAGAAGCATTCGTAATGATATGAGGCAAATCACACCCAAAAGACTGTGGAAGAACATAGAATTGTGTGTCTACCACTCAATCCACAAACTCAATACTACTCTCTCTGTTCAATCTCCAGTAGTAGTAAATCTTATCTCGACCGTAGTTGATGAAATAGGGATGGAAAAGACCGTTCAGTGCAGAACGACGGAAAACACCGTACCTAGTGATAACACCATCCTCCAACAGTAACGGCTCTCTCTCTCCATTCATGTCAATGTGGTACGCCTTGTTTCCCTTCAGCACTGCCCATTCCTTCAGCACAACGACATTCTAGGTTTCACTCCACTGGACAACATGCACTTGATAGAACTCCACAAAAGGCTGCATTTTCCTCCGCTCAATCGCATCCAGCAGCTCGTACTTGTCATAGGGTAGCTTATCCCATCTACACCTTAACCCCTCTTTCTATTATTACAAACGATGGAACTCGTCGAGTTTGGTGACGTTTCTCGTCACATTCTTCTTATAGTGGAAGAGCTGGAACACAACAGCATTGTGGTAATCCAAAAGACAATTGCTGTTTTCAAGAATGCTTCTGTACAGATTGGAAGAAGGCATCACATCAATGTCCAGCAGCAGGAAGTGCGTCGTTTCAATGCTGTCAATGCCAATGTCACGCAGTACGTTCAGAGGATAGATTCCTTCGGGATACTCCTTCTTCGTCGTATTCCACCACAAATAAGGGACAATCGGGGACAAGCGCCGAATGTAGATGTTGAACAGGATGTTCTGTCTGTCGATCGTCATGATGAACTCTGCTAACAGTCTCAGTTCAATCTCATCAATGCAGAAGACACTGCTAATCGGTCCTTTCCACCGCTTGAGAAGATAAGGGAAACGATCAATTCGAGTGTATCTACATACTGAAGTAACAGTCATAGAAAGACGATAGTTGATTCACCAGTGTAACTCCCGTGAAATCGGCGTTGTGAATGTCTAGTTGTAAGTATTAGCCGAAAAGCAATACATGGAGTAGGGGCATAACTGGAACACATATCTGCATCGGTGTGGACTTGAAGCAGATAGTACTCTTGACAATGCGAGTAAATGCGATTGTCCGTGCACTTCACAAGCAGCTTCTCTTTGTTTCTGGCATAAAAGGACATAACATCTTAACAATGATATGGTACGGGATTGATTACCATTCACGGTTGTGCATTTCTTCCTGATTGTCACCCGCTTGGGCACGGATAGATGGAATAACCTCTTTTCGTTCAGGGCAAACCAATACTTGTGAAGACTGCTATTTCGCAGGTAGAGTGAATGGCTCTCATAATACGCGTCATAACAGGAGAAGTCACCATCTTCCTATGAGTGATTGCGAAGAATAGAACGAACTGACCCAGCACAGGCTTTCTCTGCACCCTGAAGGGTTGCGTCGTACACTCTCTTTCGGCTCACCACTGTAGCCTGCAAAATGGGAGTACGGTGTTCATACTCGGAACACCTACACATCACTTCGTTTTGAAAGGAGCACCTCCACAAGAAGTGAGAGTTCTTCACTTTGTAATTCACCATAGGGATAACCATTACATAGAGTAATGCAAAGAGATAGAGAATCAGGGATATCATTGGAAAAAAGAATGCGACATTTCGTCATAATATAGTTATGAATTCCTTCATCGCAGCCATTCCCATTGTGCTTATTGCGTTGTTAGTGAACACACTTCGTGCTCCTTTGCAGTCAAAGCAGTCCTTTAACATGTGACAGGAAGGGAGTGACATTACGAATAGACAACGTTACAGCAGAGATGAAAGTATTCAATTAACAAGTGTGAAGGAAAAGAAGCTGGATGCAGACATGGCTTATTGTGAACGGAAGTGTGGTTCGGTAGTATTGTTGATAAGCATGTCACTGGTAGTGTTTTCGTGGAATGGAGTGTTGTGATACTCTGTACAACTCCTTCCTTCCTTTTGAGGAGGGCATTCGCGATGTCACCCTAAAGACCATTGCAAATGAAAAGGACATCTTTGAAAGTATGGTACAGTACTTCTCCGATGAACGACCGGCGAAGAGCTGCAACTCCTCCGCGGGTGTGCCTATCCAGAACGCGTAACGGAATAGACATTGTCGCCTTCTTCAAGCACAACAAGAAGGCACTCTTTGTGGATTGTGTGGAGAATGGGGGCTTTTCGCACTGCCAGCAGTTCTATCTGATGCAGTTTGACTCTATGCGAAAGATGTGCCAAACCTTCAAGAGACAAAAGTGTAATGCCTTCTTGACTCCATTTAAAGTAGACATTCACAACAAGGGCTATACGGGAACCACTCTCTCCTTGCAACTCTCGTTTCTTCTTTTAACACGTTATCATGGAATAGAATGGACCGTGTGACGCGACTGCCCTACATCTTTGAGAGATGGAAAGGAGCGGTGAGCATTGGCATCATGATTAAGGAAAGCGAGATTGAAGAAGCAGCAAAGATGATTCAGCGGTTTATGAAGAAGTCCAAACTGGTGTTCACAATCTACATTCAAAAGACCATCACCGAAAGCAACACTCCCTACTATTCCTATCCCGATGGGAAGAAGCAATACTTCCCGAATGGAATGTACCCCGTGAACATCATGCGCGATTTGTCCATTGAGAGTATCACCACGACACACTACATGCTGACCGATGTGGATGTCTTCCTGTCCAAGAGCATTCAGAACACGATTGACAGTTACAGCGACATTCTGCAGGACCATCATAACCTCGTTGTCCTGCCGCTGTTTGAGTACAGAAACTCCAGTGTGATCCAAAAGTGTTTCAAGGATGGTGTTTGCGGTCGACTGTTGTGCATCGTGATTCCTATGAAGTGTAGCTGGAACAGGGTTCCTACAACGAAGAGTGAAGTGCTGGAGAGGTTTGATTCGGGGGAGATTCAGATTATTGAGGACCAGTATCATGTCTTGCCCAGTGCATTGAGTGATGGATAGAATGTGATGAATATGAGTGAATGGAGAGAGTACAATGGACGACTTATGCTGTCTCGGTACTTCAATCACATGGAGCCGTCGTCGTTTCATCGTTGACTGAGATGTAGGTATGGTGTGTTTAGACGATCTGCTGCAGATCCCATCTTCCATCCCTACTTCATTGACTATGGAGGCAACAAGATGGAACTCTACTTTCAGTTTAGAGCGATGAATTGTAAGTGTTTCGATGAGTGTTTCAAGTGTAGATAATACGCCCTATGTGTTCCCTTCCGACTTTGGATTTAACATTCCCCATAAGAGAACGAGTCATTCGGTGTACTATAAGCAGAGCAAAGACATCCAGCCCATGAACAAACAATACTGGTCCTTTTTGAAAATGTACAAGATTAAAGCATATTAGTGTTTGTTATTCGTATTGAAGAGAAATGTGTATTTGTGTTTCATATTCGTTCAAATATATACCTTTGTATTTGGGATACTATTCAAATTGAATTGTTTTCGTTGTTTCGGAAACACAATCCTTTCCTATTCATCTCATTTCCTTTATGTCCTGTTCCGATTTGAAGATATGCGTTGTGGGTTTGGGCTACGTGGGTATGCCCATGGCTGTGGCCTTCGCTGAGAAGGGAGTGAAGGTGATCGGTTTCGATGTGTGCAAGCCCAAGATC
>QWCN01021589.1_pt1 | contig 13662 bp, 4 predicted proteins | sample 1972711 | NCBI WGS metagenome assembly QWCN01 (sample SAMN09866707, study PRJNA288562) | Human gut metagenome isolate term1_stool, whole genome shotgun sequencing... | isolation source: gut | host: Homo sapiens | place: USA: California | reverse complement strand
ACGATTCTCTGCTGTGTATTCATAAGTAACCGGATCTGCACTGTTTGTCTTATCACATTCCTGGATCAGATTGCCATCTTTATCATAGCTGTAGGTTGTTCCCGGATCGCCCCAGATCTTTGCATTGGTGCGTTTGATGAGCTGGTTGGAATCGTTGTACTTATAGTTATATTTTGCTTTGCTGACACCATCCTCGATCTTCTCGTAAGAGGTCCGGTTTCCAATCTTGTCATAAGTATAATTATGGACTGTCTTTTTACCGCCCTCTGCTTTTTCTGTACAGCGTGTCAGTTCCCAGTTGTCATCGTATTCATAGGTACGTGTCGTCTGGATCTCTTTTTCCTGATGCTCACAGTCTGCTTTGTCTGTCTCTTTCTGTGTATCGCCCCAGTTGTACCAGTCTTCCCAGCTTGGCGTCTTTCTTGTTCCAGCTTCCAGTTCCGTAGCTGTTTCTCCAACTACATATCCCTGATCATTGTACTTGTACTCATAAGTACTGATTACTTTGCCGCAGGAACCACAGGTATTCACAATCTTTGTGATATGATCTTCTGCATCGTAAGATACTTCCGTCTTTGTTCCATTACTTCTAGTAACTTCTGTCACACGGTTCAGTGCATCATGCTTGTAAGTGGTTACTTTTCTATTACGGTCTGTCAGTTTTACCAGATTATCATTTAAGTCGTATTCATAGCTGATCTTTGTCCCATCCGGGTATACGATTGCCTGCAGATTATCTGCGTCATCATAAACGTAGCTGACATCCTTTTTCGAACCGCTTGTCACTTTGGTGATTCTTCCAAGTGCATCGTATTCGTAGCTGCTCTTGCCTGTCTGATCCTTCATGGATACCCGTTCCCCGGCACTGTTATATGCGTAGGTCACGTCCTTTTCGGATGTCTCGCCTTTTGCGTCCTGATAAGATTTCTCCAACAGGTCATTCAGTTTGTCGTAATCATACGTGGTTTTCTTGCCGCTTGCCTGTGTATGTCCGGTCAGTCTGCCTTTTTCATCATAGTCGAATTTCTCCGTTCTTCCTGCCGGATCTTTGATGGATGTCAGGTTGCCTTCTAAGTCATAAGTATAATTCGTTGTCTTATTTGCTGCATTGGTGAAGGTCACCAGGTTATCCATGTTGTCGTAACCATAAGTTGTTACACCGCCAAGGGCATCAGTTACTTTGGTCAGGTTGTCATTCTTGTCATATTCCAGATGGCTCTTTAATCCGGTCTTATCTGTAACAACCTGAATATTCCCATGTGCATCGTAATCAAATCCCGTTGTGAATCCACGCTTGTCTGTAATAGAAGTTACCCTGCTGTCCTTATCATAGGTATAGGATTCCTTCTGCCCCAGTGCATCGGTCTCTTCTGTTACACGGTTGTCTTTATCGTAGACTGTCTTTGCAACATAGCCCATCGGATCTGTTACAGATGTAACATTATAATTCTTATCATATCCATAGCTGGTCTTTCTTCCACCCGGTTTGGTGATCTCAGTAATATTTCCTGCCGGGTCGTAAGTGTAAGCAGTTATCTTACCAAGCGGATCAGCTGCAGAAGTCATCTGACCTGCCAGGTCATAACTGTAGGTATTGCTCCGTCCAAGCGGATCTGTCTCCTTCACCAGATTGCCATACTTATCATAAGAAAAGCTGGTTGTTCCATCCAGTGCATTGGTAGAAGACTTCATGTTATGGAGCTTATCGTAAGTATAAGTAGTGGTACTCTTTAAGCTGTCGCTTTCTTTTACCACGTTGTCCACTTTATCATAAGAGAAATTTTTAGTATAACCCAGTGGACTGGTCATACTCTTCAGACGTCCGGCTTTATCATAACTATAGGTATACTCTCCACCATTCGCCTGTGTCATCTTTGTGACATTGTCATTCAGGTCAACACTGTACTGTGTCTCATTTCCCTTTGCATCCGTTACAGAAATGACATTGCCATGCTTGTCGTAATCATATTTGGTAACTGCTCCCTTTGGAGAAATCTGTTCCGTCATGTTACTCAGGCTGTCATATTTGTATTCGGTAATGAGTCCCATCGGATCTTTTGATTTGGTAAGATTTCCAATGGCATCATAACGGTATTCATTTGTTTCTTTTAACGGAGAAGTCTCACCGATCTTGCGGTCCAGTTCATCATACTGGTAGGTTGTCGTATTTCCATTTCCGTCTGTCTGGGATACGAGATTGTCATTTTTATCGTAAGCATACTTGGTAACCGTACCGTTTTCATCGACAGATTCCGTCACATTATCATTTCCGTCATACTTAAAGGTGCTGGATGCTCCCAGTGGATTTGTCTGAGAAATAACCCGGTCTTTCTTATCGTAAGCGTATTTATATGTGGCTTCCTCTTCTTCTGTCATGGATAACTGGTTGCCGACTTTATCGTAGGTAAAGGTTGTTTTATGACCTTCCGCATCCGTTACCGCTGTAATGCGGTCCATAACATCATATTCATAAGATGTGATACTTCCGTCTGCTTCAGTAAGTTTCAGGAGTCTGCCGTACTGATCGTACTTGTATGTTGCTGTCCTGCCAAGTTCATCGGTCTGTGTCAGTACATTTCCGGCACCATCATAAGTATAATCCATACTGTTTCCACCATTGTCGGAGGAATGGATCAGGTTGCCTGCTCCGTCATATTGATAGGTAATTACGAGTCCCTGTGCATCCGTACATTTTACAAGCTGTCCGATGGCATCGTACTCCATCAGCACCTTGTCCCCTGTCGGCAGTATTATGGATGTGTTATTTCCCTCTTTATCATACACATAACTATACGCATTGCCGAGGGCATCTGTCATCTTTGTGCTGTTGCCCTGTGAATCGTATTCGTAAGTGGTCTTTCCTTTCAGGGCATCCACCGTCTGTTCCAGATTGTCGGTGGAATCATATTTCATTGCTGTAATGTTGCCCTTTGCATCGCTTACCGATGTCATGTTTCCATTACCATCGTAAGTCATGGTACTGGTATTTCCATTTTCATCGGTAGAGGATACCAGATTTCCATTTAAGTCATACTTCATGGATACGGTATATCCAAGGGCATCTTTGGATGTAGTCAGATTTCCTGCCTTGTCGTAAGCATAAGTATCTGTTCTTCCCTCTTCATCGGTAGAAGATACCAGATTTCCTGCTTTATCATAAGTATATGTGGTAGTTCCACCTTCTGGGTTGGTTTCACTTAAGCGGTTTCCTGTATTATCGTAGGTATAAGTCCAGGTTCTTCCACTGTCATCTGATTTTGATACCAGATTGTCTGCCGCATCATAAGTATAAGTGGTATCCATCTCCATAAGTAATCTTGGTTTCATTTCCTAATGCGTCATATTCATATTTGGTTATATTACCAACTGCATCTTTGGACTGAAGCACCTGTCCAAGAGAATCAAACTTGGATACGGTTGCATTTCCATTTCCATCGGTATATTTTTTCAGATTTCCTGCTTTGTCATATTCATAGAGCTTTGTTCCAAAATCTTTATTACTCTCTTCTATGACACGTCCCATGCTGTCATACTTATAAGTAATTGTATTTCCTTTTGCATCGGTTGCTTTGACCTGCTGATAATTCTTATCATAAACGTAGCTGATCTGATTTCCTTTCGGATCTGTACCACTGGTCATGTTGTACATCTTATCATAAGTATAAGTGGTGGTATTCCCCAGTGCGTCAGTACTTGCTGTAATATTTCCCACACCATCCAGCGTATAAGCGGTCACACCGCCATCGGCTGCTGTCTTGGAAGTCAGATTGCCATTCGCATCGTAACTGTTCGAGGTTACATTTCCAAGTGGATCTGTCATGGTAACTGCACGATTCATCGCGTCATACGTGAATCCCCATGCTGCTCCATTTCCATCCACATATCCGGTCATGTTCGGTCCGTCATACGAATACGTTGTTGTGACACCTCTGCCGTCTGTCTGGGATACCATACGATGTTTGTCATCGTAAGTATAGGTAATGGCTGTTCCATCCGGTTTTGTAGATGTGACCATATTTCCATTACCGTCATAACTGTAAGTAACCGTTGCTCCGTTATATCCAGTTGCACTGGTCAGCTTATTCTGCTCATTATAAGTATAAGAGGCTGTCTTTCCATCCTCTCTTGTCTCCGTTGCTACATTGCCAAATGTATCATAAGTGTAAGTTTTTGTTCCGGCTGCTGTCGTTTCGGAAGCAAGCTGATTCTCTGCATTATAAGTCTTTTCACAGGTTGTTCCATCCGGATATTCAATGGATGTTGTGCGGTACTGATCATCATAATGATAAACGGTCTTATTTCCTTCGTTATCCGTTGTTGTAGTAGAACTCTTTCCGTACTTGAAAGTTGCCGTTCCTTTTTCTGCATCAGTCTGCTCTACAACTCTTCCTTCTTTATCGTAAGTATTCTTTACAACCGTATTGCCATTCTCATCTTTCCAGCTTGTCATACGGCTGTCATCATCATATTTGTACTCTTTTGTTGTTCCATTCGGATCTGTTACAGATATCAGATTTCCCTGCTCATCATATTTGTAAGAAACTTTTCCACCATCTGGAAGAGACAGTTCCTTGATATGCCCGAATTTATCCTGTTTTACCCCGAATGTTTTTCCGGATGGTGTTGTAATCTTACTCAGATTATAATCATCGTCATAATCTAATACTGTCTTAAATCCATTCACATCCGTTACATAACGTAAAATTCCATATTTATCAAATGACCAGACGCTCTGATCCGCATCTGTCAGTTCCCATCCGATGTAGTCATGGTCTGTATCTTTATAGCTGACTGCTTTTAAATCATATACATAACCATCCGGAGTAGTGTAGCTTCCATCTTCATTCTTATCAAAGATCAGATAACTTCCGTCCCCTCTCATATACAGAAGACTTCCGTCCTCCATTTGAGAAAGTGACTGGTCATAGTTAAAGCTCCATCCACGTCCGAACATGGAATGCTGGTCTGTTCCTTTGGAATTGTAGCTTCTTGTAATGGAGAATTCTCCATTCAGTTCATTCATCGTCGCATCGGACTGATCCATGTAGAAGTTACCAGTATTTAAGTTGACTGGTTCAAATCCAAATTCACAGTGCAGGCCTCTTCCCATCAATGCTCCGTCAATCCGCATCTTATCCTGATCGGTAAGCGGTGCAGGACTATATGGAACATTTGTCTGTGGGTTACGGATAAAGATCGTGTTATTTGCGACTACCAGTGCGTCCATAACCTGATTGTCTTTCATAATGTTCTTAAGCGGAACACCATAATATTTTGCAATCTTCGGGAATGTATCAAACTGCTTCACTTCATAGATCACAAAGCTGTCACTGGTCACTTCTTTTCCTGTTTCCAGCTTTCCATCAATCTCTTTCGATGCTTTTGCTTTGATCTTATAAAGCTTGTCCTTCGTCAGCCCTGAATACAGTGCACTCTGCCAGTTGGAATCTTTGCTGTAATACTTATTCGCCTCCGGGAACTGCTTATTGTATTCAGTACTGTCTGGATAGGAATACAATGGTTTTGCATCTGTTTCGTGATGTTCTTCATTTTCCTCATCTGGAAGCAGATAATATTCTACTGTAGATTTGCTCTTTGCAATTCCGTCTGCAAATACGGCATCAAACTTCAGCTTTCCATTTGTATTCTTTTCTGTCATCGGGCGAAGCAGGATCGTTGTTTCATCCAGTGACATATCTCGCAGATATGGATCTTCAGCCGGTGACCACTGGATGCTGAGTTTCGGTCCATAAACGGATGCCCTGTTATTCAGTACCTCACACTGCATAGAAGCTCCAAGGTTATTTGCCTCGGCAATGGCTACCAGTGCAAATCCGTTATTCGCATGAGTTCCCTGCACCCAGTCATTGACCAGATCTTTGACGTCATAATTGATATAGCTGTTCCTGCTGGTACTTGCATTCTGTACATCCTGAAACGTAAGATTTACTGGTTTTGTTTTCCATGTGATGGAGGTGTTCCACGACTGATCTACACGATAAAGTCCAAACTGGGATGCACCACCACTGTATGCAGTTTTCTGACTGACTGCAAATGTTGCACTGTCAATTTTGGAATCTTTCGGAATCTGACTAAAATTTGAATTTACTTTGATATAAGTCCGGCAGTTCTGGTGTGCAGTACCAAATCCTGCAAGGTTCCCAGACTTAATACCATCATCAAATCCGACATACGGATAATTGTTGTCACCAATCTGACTGGTAGGACTTCCCTCTTCCACACCGATCATGTTAAAGGAACTCTTCTGAATCTCTACTGGTGTCGGATCGATCCTGACCGGATACTGACGTTCTTCTGCCGAAAGCCAATCCCTATCTGGTTTTACGGTCAGGATTGTTTTTCCATCTTCTTCCCGAAGTTCCAATGTGATCAGGAAACTGATTTCCCCGGCAGCATCTTCCATTGATGGCGTCTCCAGAAGATACTTCGCATCTTTGATTGTCTTCCCTTCCGGATAGATATAGACCTGATTGTCTTTTACTTCTGCCTGATACCCCGGAATCTGCAGCTCGTATTCATAGACTTCCCTGTCTGTTGGCTGCTGAAGTACGATATCTTCGGAATGTGTATAATCTCCATCTACCGGAATGATCCCGATTCTGGTCTTTCCATTTTCAATCGTTACACCATTCTCTTCTGACATCTGTTCCGGAAGAAGGATAGCATAATCGTTTGCCTTGTTCTGATAAACTTCTGTTTTCTCTTCCTTTTCTTCAGTTGCCACTACACTGCTGGCTTCCTGTGCTTCTTCGGATGCCGGAGTATCTGCTTCTTCTGGTTTTACAAGTGTATTATCAACCAGCTCGGTATCTCCATCCTCATTCTTATAAGTTCCGACATAACCTCCATAAACGGTTGTATACTGCTTGTCCCCTGTCTTATAAGTCTTGGAAATGGCATCATAATCAATCAGTTCACCTTCCGGTTCTTCTGGAATCGGATAGTAATCCTGTGGTTCTTTCAACTCCACTTCTTTTTCCTGCGGATTTTCTTCTGTTTCTTCCGCTGGAGTTGTCTGTTCTTCCTGCGTCTCTGTATCTTCTGATGGCGTCGTTTCATTTTGTACGTCCGCATCAGACTGCTGACTCTTATCTTGTTCTCCAGATGTGGAATCTGTAATCCCTGCTTCCTCTTCCGTCAAAGCCTCTGGTCTGGAGAAATCTGCATTCTTCTGTACATCCTCAATCTTCATAGTCTCTTTCTCCCTCTTGTAATCTTTTTCTATAATTCCTTTACAAAATAACCGCTACCCTCCTTTTTTCTGACTTTGGCACTACTATAATCTAAAAAATCACAAAATTTTCATAAATGGTAAAAATGCCCCTTGAGGTGGCAAAAATAGACGAAATCGGTCGAAAAAAATAGTAAGACACCATCGCCTTACTATTTTTCATCTAATTTCATATATAATAATATTTTCACTTGAAAGGATTTCTCCGTATGGCAGATCTCCATCTGACCATGATATTTTTCTACTACGAGTTTCACATTTTGTAATCCTATTCCATGTCCTTCTTTCCTGCTTTTCGTTGTCAGATAAATTCCATTCCGCACTTTTGGTGTATCTTTTATGCTATTCTCAATCTGGATATTCATGATTCCTTTTCCATAATACATCTGAAACGATAATCTCCTTTCATCTGAAGCTGCTGTCCCACGAATAGCATTATCCATAAGATTTCCCACTATTATACTTATATCAAATAATTCTTCCCCTATATGATTCGGTATTTCTACAGAAATCTCCGGATTTTCAATTACTGATTTCGAATCTTCCAAAATATAATTCAGCAGATTATTCATATTACGGTTTTCTGTATATAAATGATGACATAAGGCTGTTCCGGCTATATTCTCCATTTGTTTCAGATACGATAGAATCTCTTCATTTCCTCCCGTTTTTGCCATTGCCCCTATTGTTGTAAGATGGTGCTTGTAATCATGATGTATCTTATTCAGCCTGTCCTGTGATTTCATCATCATCTCCAGTTCTTTTGCATACTGGCTCATCTGAATTTTCATCTCTTCCTGTTTTGCTGTTTCAATATAACTTTTCTGAACCTCATCGTGCAGATAGAAAATAAACACATTGATAAACAGTAAGAATAATACAATCGTAGACCGCACACCTCTTCTGTCTGGCAGCAATATCCTGATACAGACTATAATGCTGATCACCGGGACAGAAAGCATAGCAAGCCAATGACGGTTCTTTATATAATAACTTCTCTTTACACCTACTTTTCTTTCAATAATGACTTCCAGTAAAAAGAATATAAAATTTCCCATTACAATAGTTCCCGGTCCCATGTGATGATGCACCGGATTTCTTGCTACCGCATACCGTTGAAAGAACACGATTGGAATCCCATCACATAAAATTCCCATAATATATACCATAAGTGTATTCCAGACATGATGTTGCCAGTCTGCCTGATATGCCACTGTTATAATTAACAGAGCTATCAGCTCAAAGATCAGATCTCCGTACATCGTTCCCCACTGCATGCTTCCCCAGCATGAAAGCAGATATGCACAAAAATATGCAAATAGCTTTTGTGTATCCTCATTTTTTGGATACAGGATGGTATTGTAACGGAACACAGTATAAATCCAGAATAATTTACTTGTCAGATAAGTGATCAAATGGATATTCATAATCTTTTCTTCTCCGTTTGTAATAGTCTTTCCCTGACCTTCTTGCGATTTGCTTTACTGATACTGAGACGTGTCTTGTCTTTCATAACCACGTTGTCATATTCGTAATGCTCCACGTGTTCCATATTGATGAGATAGGACTTGTGAATCAGTAAGAAATATTCTTCTGTTACATCCGCTACATCCTTTAATTTTCCTCGATATTCATATTCTTTTTCCGATGTCACGATATGTACTCTTTTTCCCAGACTATAAAAATACAGGATCTTGTCATAAGAAATCTTGTGGATTCCTTTTGTATCCGTATATTCAAATATTTTCTTCCGTTCTTTTAACAGTTCCCGTAATTCACCTATCACCCGGAAAAGTTCTTCCTCTCGGATTGGCTTTACAAGAAAATCAAATGGATGAATACGGAATAATTTCATAGCATATTCCTGATATGTTGAAATATAGGTAATCCGCAGTTCTTTTCCATAATTTTTCTTTCGTATCTCCGTTCCGATATCAATTCCATTCTCATGTTCCAGACAAATATCAAGGAATAACATATCGTAGGATTCTTCTTCCAGCCTGTTAAGAAGCTGCTCCGCAGAATAGTATATTTCTATAGATATCTGACAGTCATTCTGTTCTAACCAATTACATAGGATGATGTCATCATCACAGATTGCAAGTTCTAGCATATTTTCTTACCCTCAGTCTTTCGTAACACGACAAATGGGGAAAAGAATCCCCTTCAATTCTTTTCCCGAATGGACATCACTAATTTTGTGTCATTTTTCCGATGCAACAGCACCACTTCCTTTGCTGTCTTATTTTGTCCTCTATATAATAAACACTTGAACAAGAAAAAACTGTCGCCATTTTATAATTTATTTATATTTTTTATGTTTTATTTATATTTTATCCAAATATTACAGCGATAACTAATAATGTCACCCCCTGCATTATTCTTTTTATTTTTAGCGTCATTTGATAAAACATCAACGTTTTTGATGGCAAAAAGGGAACCTGCAAAACCAGATTCCCTTTAAAATACATGCTCTTCTCTAAAAGGATGATAAATCCACCATCCTCTGCTTATTTTTAAAAACTTTTTCCTTTTTTACAATACTTATAAATATTAAATGGTTTTTCTTTTTTTTCAAATAAAATCCCTGTTGTTTTAATAATTTTTATAAGTTCATCCGACTCCATATCTGTCGTTTTAAATATAAATATTTTCTTTTCATTTGTTATGAAAAAAAAGAAGTTTTTATATAAGAACATTCTATCAATATTTTTAAATTCATAAATTTGATCTTCATCTATTTTAATTGCGTTTTCATCGATATCCACCGTTTCATATCCTGATCTACCCCAGACAAATTCATGAACATTTTTTTCAAAATTTTTACCAATCATTTGATACCAAATAATCCAAGCCACACAAGCCACACAAGTTCCAATCCCTATTCCAAACATCAAATAACTTTCCGACAGATAACAATTAATCGACAGTAAAAATTCTACAGGTGTAAAAATATAGATAATCATTCTACTTTTCTGTCTTGTTTTAAATAATTGATTAGGAATTATAAACCCAAGCGAAAGCATTCTTTCTAATTCTTCCCTATCCTCATCTGACACAATTGATTTAATATGCATTCTTCTTAATCCCCCTTTTGCCAGAGGTCCTCTTTATAAAATCGAACCTCTGGCCATTGTCTCTTTTATTCTTTTACAATTTACAGCGCTTGAATCAACAAACCAAAAACAGTACCTGCTCCAGCTGAAAATAAAGCAATAATTGACGGAATTGCATTTACAACTAATGCACCCGCAAGAACTAATATTACGGCTCCTGCCAGTATATTACTATGCTCTTTTGTGAATTCTACAACATTAAATTCAAGACCACTATTAGAATTTAATGTCATTGTAAAAATCAAAGCAACCGATATTGTCCACTCTTTTTCCTCTTCTGGCAGCAAATCTGATGTACTAAATACAATGGAAAACTCTACACTATTGGCAAAAACATTATTTATTTCAAAAGCAATATTACCAGATTTAACCGATAAAGCAATTTTTTCTATCGTATTTCCAAAGTTATCTGCTCCCTCTATACCTGTATCTGATAAATTTGATGAAATCTCCATAATTTGATTTTTGCAAGTTTGTGTCAATTCTCCATCATTTCCTATATCCACTTTTATATTATAAATTTTACCAGTTGAACTTTCAAGCGATGTGGATATTTTAGTAGAAATATCAATTGCTCCTTGAGGACTCATCATTGTTCCCAGTGAAATTTCCTTATCATACTCCACACCCACATCCATAATTTTATTCAGATAACCAAGCGGCTCCATTACATTATAGACATATTGATTTCGTGCTATTTTTACCTTTGCCCGAAGATTTTCTTGCGCTATTTCCTCATCTGTTTTTGTCGATACGGCATCGAACTTTTTAAATCCAGTATCTCTCCCTGAATATGCATCTTTATCCAGTGGGAACGAAGGTGATGAAGAAAATGAGTTCAACTCACAAAATTGATCAAATGCCCAGTTCTTCGGCATCGAATATCCCAAATTACAGCTAAATCCAGTTGACATATCTGCCACAAATGATTTACTTGCCAATCCTGCTTCATAAACTTTAGTACATACATATCTTGGTGCATAAATGCCGACTTTATAATTTTTATCATTTGTCGAACTGAAAAAGATCATGTGAATCTGTTCAAAATAAGGTATAATAAATGTATCAATCTGATATGAATAACAATCAAAATCCACTGCAAAGTATATAGTCGTTCCACTTGGTATACCGATTCTCTCGGCTGCTAAAATTGCTGTCTGTGCATCAACACTTCCCTGGGACGGATCCTTAAAATAGTTTAATTCATATCCTCCATCCTGATATATCGGGAATACCGATAATCCTGCATTTTCAATGTTTTTCACTTCTGTTGATGTCAAATATTTCGGTGTATGTTCTTTTCCAACAGAACCTGTCAGATAACGTCCTACATGAGTATACCCTGCATTTTTTATATCTAATGCCTGTTGTTTATTTAATACTGTTGCACAGTCACACGCTTTTGCTGCCCTGTTTGTATCGCCTTTACTCGTAAGCAATGATTTCATAGTAGAAACATTTACTTTTCCTTTTGTTACAAGTCCAATTCCTGTCAGACCATAAAACTCCTGAAATTCTGACACCTTTGACTCTGTAGTCGAATCAAACACGCCATCGAATCTTCCCGGATTATATCCGTTAAAATATAGTCCGTATTGAGCAATCTTATTAAATGGAACATATTTCGTCGAGTTCTGTCCGTTCTGTAATGTACCCGGAAACGCATTTGTTGTTGCATCGCCAAAATTAACTGAATTCAAATCTGTAATTAATTCAGTTGTAACTCCTTCAGCCGCCTGCAATGCACCAACTAAAGACAAAATTGTCTGTCTTGAGGCAATTCCATCACAAGGTCCAACACCAATAACATCTGACCAGTCACTATTTAATTGCTGTTGAATAAGAACAATATTGGAATCCCCACCAGAAACCTTTGTAAACCAGTTTAGGGATAACAATCCAGACCAAACTTTCCAATCAATTTTGCCCGTAACTTCCAGTCCTGCATTTTCCTGCATCTTTTTAACTGCATTTACTCCTGATGTATAATAAATTCCAGTAATTCCTCCAGCAGCATATCCTTTGCAAAACAGAGCACACTGAATCAAGCATACATTAACCTGCGGAGTATCATTCGGATCCATTTTTGTAATAATGGCTAACTTCTTCATGGTATTAATAGTAAGTGGTCCAACCGTTCCTGTAATCGTTGAGATTCCATTCTGAATCTGAAATGCACGAATGATTCCCTGCATCACGGCTGTTCCGGTCTTTCCATCTTCATCCAGTTTTACCCAATCCTTATGTCCACCAAACATCGCATTTAAATATTTTTGTGCTGCTTTTACATTCTGATCACTCATATTCACTACCTCCTATCAATTATAAAGATTTCTAACTCTTTATATGTCTATCACTAAAAGTTACAATAACAATTTATCAATCAACTGTGCCTATTTTGTGACTATTTTCCAAAGAATTCATTAACTCCCTTATAAAATCCTTAACAAATTATGAAAGAAACCATCAATTTATCACCCCATATCCCATTATAGAACTGTAATCTACTGCATAATTTCTCTGCCGTACCTGATCACTGGAATTTCCCTCAATCGTGTAAACTCTTCCACCTTCACACTTTTCTACTATTCCTACATGATCCGATGTTCCATCATGATCCCAGTCAAAAAAGATGATCATTCCAGCTGTCGGAGTTGTTCCGCCACTCTGCCACTTATTCTTTCCCTGAAACCAGGACACTCCATCACTGCACAATGAGAATTTAGGAACATTCCCACTTGCAATCAGACCGCTCTGATCCGCACACCAGCTTACAAAACAGGCACACCATTCTACCCGACTGTCAAATCCGTACCAGCTCCAGAACTTCTGACCGCCACTGTTTCCAAGCTGCCCCATTGCAACCGACACAATCTGCTGATTACCAAACAAACCAGCAAACAGGCTGCCACCGGAATAATACCGCATCACATGGGGAACGTATTGGGGATCTCCGTAACTGCTCCATCCATGCGAAGCTGCCTGTTCCTGTGAAAACTGCAATGCATTGGCTTCTGTATAACCGCCTCTTTGCAATGCCCATCCTATGTAGCCATTTCCATAGTTATATCCCTGCCATGCAAGTTTCAGCTTGTCCAGATCCTGTGGACTGCTGCATCCTGCCTGTCTGATACAGTCTGCAAAGGTCTGTACTCCAACCTCTATCGAATAATCCGGATCAGTAATAGAACCAGGAGTGTGTGGGAATCTTGTATTATATGGACTTTCCGAACACTGCATCGGGTCTGTTCCCCTGCCTCCAGATTCCTGCATCATGATGGCCTGTATCGCAGA
>QWCN01008617.1_pt1 | contig 13670 bp, 10 predicted proteins | sample 1972711 | NCBI WGS metagenome assembly QWCN01 (sample SAMN09866707, study PRJNA288562) | Human gut metagenome isolate term1_stool, whole genome shotgun sequencing... | isolation source: gut | host: Homo sapiens | place: USA: California | reverse complement strand
TTTCTTTCGCTCAGACGGAAACCCTTTGCCTTTTTGATAGCCGCTTCGATCTCCGCGCCGTTGTCGAGAACCTCCTCGCGGATCGAACGCAGGACTGTCGGCTCGATGCAGACGGCACCTGCCGAGAGCAGGTTGCACCACACCAGCGAATCGGCACAGGGTTCGATGTGGAAGTAGTATCCCGCAAAGCCCGATTTCTTGCCCTTCGGGGCGATGTAGGCGCCGATATAGGTCTTGTAGGGCGACTTGTCGTTCGAGAAGCGCGTGTCGCGGGCGATGCGGTAGGTGCAGTCCTGCGGACGCAGGCCCCGCACCGTGGGATCGAACGACGCGATGCCGTCGATCAACTGTCCGGTGAAATCCGCAAACCGCCCCTTCACCCGGGTCCATTCGGCGCGGTTGGCGTCGAACCACTCCCGGGTGTTGTTGTCGTGCAGGCGGCGGAAGAAGTCGATGACCTCTCTCATCTTACCACGCGAAAAGCGGATAGTCGGCCATCAGGGCGTTCACGTCCTTGCGGACGGCGGCGATATTCGCCTCGTTCTCCGGATCGTGCAGCACGCGGTCGATCAGCTCGACGATGTAATCCATCTTGTCCTCCTTCAGACCGCGGGTCGTGATGGCCGGCGTTCCGAAACGCAGACCCGAGGTCTGGAACGGCGACCGGCTGTCGAACGGCACCATGTTCTTATTGGTGGTGATATCGGCGGCCACAAGGCATTTTTCGGCCAGCTTGCCCGTCAGATCGGGGAACTTCGTGCGCAGGTCGACCAGCATCAGGTGATTGTCCGTACCGTCGGAAACGATCTTGTAACCGCGCTTCACGAAAGCGGCGGCCATCGCTTTGGCGTTCTTCTGCACCTGTGCCTGATACTCCTTGTAGGCCGGCTCCAATGCCTCGCCGAAAGCCACGGCCTTGGCGGCAATGACGTGCTCCAGCGGACCGCCCTGGATGCCCGGGAAAACGGCCGAATTGAGTATCTGCGACATCATCTTCACTACGCCCTTCGGCGTGGTCTGGCCCCAGGGATTCTCGAAATCCTTACCCATCAGGATAATGCCGCCGCGCGGTCCGCGCAGGGTCTTGTGAGTCGTCGAGGTGACGATATGGGCGTATTTCACGGGATTCTCCAACAGCCCGGCGGCAATCAGTCCGGCCGTGTGGGCCATGTCCACGAGCAGCAGCGCCCCCACCTTGTCGGCGATCTCGCGCATGCGCTTGTAGTCCCATTCACGCGAGTAGGCCGAGGCGCCGCCGACGATCAGCTTGGGTTTGCATTCCAGCGCCTTGCGCTCCATGGCGTCGTAGTCGATCACGCCGGTGGCCTCGTCCAGTTGGTAGCCCACGGCATTGAAATATTTACCCGACATGTTGACCGGCGAACCGTGCGAGAGGTGTCCTCCGTGTGCCAGATCGAGGCCCATGAAGGTATCGCCCGGCTGCATGCAGGCGAAGAAAACGGCCATGTTGGCCTGCGCGCCCGAGTGAGGCTGCACGTTGGCGTATTCCGCGCCGTAGAGCTTGCAGATGCGCTCGATGGCCAGCGACTCGACCTTGTCCACGACCTCGCAGCCTCCGTAGTAGCGGGCGCCTGGATAGCCTTCGGCGTATTTGTTGGTCAAAACCGAGCCCATGGCCTCCATCACCTGGTCGCTGACGAAGTTCTCCGAGGCGATCAGCTCGATGCCGTGCATCTGGCGGCTGCGCTCGGCGGCAATCAAATCGAAAATCTGGGAATCTCTTTTCATTATCGTTAGGGATTTTGTGAAATGCTTTTACAGCGGGTAAAGATAAGCAAAAATGCCGAAAATGGGTTCGTCGAAAAACGGTTTAAGATATTTTTCCTATATTTGACGGGGCAAAACCCGGTCTTGGACAGGCTGCGCCTCGGGAATGCTCAAATAAATTTGGCATTCCTCTCGCCTTGCACTATCTTTGTGCCGCAAAATCGACAGATATTACCTTAAAATATAAGTATTATGAAATTACTGGATGGAAAAGTGGCCGTTGTGACCGGCGCCGCACGCGGCATCGGCAAGGCCATCGCACTCGAATTTGCCAAAGAGGGCGCCAACGTGGCGTTCACCGACCTCGTGATCGACGAGAACGGCAAAGCCACCGAGGCTGAGATCGCCGCGCTGGGCGTAAAGGCCAAGGGATATGCTTCGAACGCCGCGAACTTCGAAGAGACGCATCAGGTCATCGACCAGATCGTGAAGGATTTCGGACGCATCGACATCCTCGTCAACAACGCCGGAATCACGAAGGACGGCCTGATGATGCGCATGTCCGAGGCTCAGTGGGACGCCGTGCTGACGGTGAACCTCAAATCGGCGTTCAACTTCATCCATGCCGTGACGCCGATCATGGCGCGTCAGAAAAGTGGCTCGATCATCAACATGTCGTCGGTGGTGGGTGTCAGCGGCAACGCCGGCCAATGCAACTACTCGGCATCGAAGGCCGGTATGATCGGATTAGCTAAATCCATTGCAAAAGAGATGGGTCCTCGCGGTATCCGCGCCAACGCCATCGCCCCGGGCTTCATCATGACCGAGATGACCGACAAGCTGCCCGACGAGGTGAAGGAGGGCTGGTACAAGCAGATTCCGCTGCGCCGCGGCGGTACGCCGGAGGACGTAGCCAAGGTGGCGCTGTTCCTCGCTTCGGACCTTTCGTCGTATGTCAGCGGTCAGGTTATCCACTGCTGCGGGGCGATGAATTGTTAAGAAACGATAGACAACAAACGAGTTGTTGAAAAAATGCCGTAAGGCATCGACCGGAAATAAAAACGTCCGCCAAGTTTGCTTGGACGGACGTTTTTATTTCCGGCCGGATTCCCACGGGGATTTTCGGCGACTCGTTTACTGTTATCGCGCCGCCAACGATCACCGAGCGAAGCGAAGGTAACTGCGCTCCGCCCTACATAACTAGCATCTTTTTTGCACCCATTCCGCTTTTTACTATCTTTGCAATTATGAAACGACTCATAACCTTGCTTGCGGCCCTGGCCGCACTCCAGACATACGCCCAGAGAATTGAGGCGACGCTCCCCAGCCCCGACGCCAAGGCGATCGGCATGGGCGGCGTGATGATGACCACCCTTTCGGGCTCGCACGCCATCTACAACAACTCGGCGATGGCTGTCTTTTCGCGCATGCCGTCGCAGATATCGTCGTCCTATTACGGACAGAAAAATTTCGATTACTATGCCGTATCGGGATTCTGCCGCTTCGACAACGTCAACCTCGCACAGGTCGGCTGGCGTCAGTATCTCCGCGAGCACGGCAACAACGACATGGCCGTAGACCTGGGCTATTCGCGCCGCATGGGCGACAACTGGTCGCTCGGCGTCGTGGCGCGCTACATGCACCTGAAACGCCCGGATATTTCGGCCGATGCGCTGGCTGTGGACCTCAGCGCCGCCTACCAACTGCCGCTGGAGAATGTCGGCAGTTATTCGACGCTGCGCGCAGGCGCCAAGCTGGGCAATCTGGGCGGCTATGTCGACGATACGGATTATACGCTTCCGATGGATTTCACCGTCGGTGCGGCTCTCGACACGTTCCTCTCCGATGCACACGAGATCACCGTCGGCACCGATGTAGGCTACTATTTCTCCCCGAAAGCGGTCCGCGGATTCCAGATGTCGGTGGGTGCGGAATACAACCTCATGCAGTTGGTCCAACTGCGCACGGGCTATCACTACGGCGAACAGCGCGACTACTATCCGAGTTACTGGACCGTCGGCGCCGGCGTGCGTATCCTCCACCTGCGGTTGGACTTCGCCTACCTCTTCGCCAAGAAAGACACGCTCCTGCGCAATACCTACAGCATCAGTTTCGGGCTGGATTTCTAAGATATTCCATAATCCCCTCGCATCCATCCTCCAGCATGTCGAGCACCAGCTCGAAGCCCTCGTGTCCCTCGTAATAGGGGTCGGGGACATAGGTTCGGTCGGGATGTCGGCGGCAGAACTCCGCCATGCGGTATATTTTGCGGGCGGCCTCGCGGGAAGGCGCCAGGCGGTTGAGCGTCTCGTAGTTCCTGTCGTCCATAGCGACGATCATGTCGAAACAGTCGAAATCCTCCTCGCTCACCAGCCGGGAGCGGTGTGTCAATGCATATCCCCGGCGCGAAGCGGCGCTGCGCATACGCGCATCGGGCAGTTCGCCCCGGTGACCTCCATAGGTGCCTGCCGAGTCGATCGTGAACCAGTCGGCGACTCCCTGCTTCTCCACCATGTCGTGCATGATGCCGTCGGCGGCCGGAGAGCGGCAAATATTGCCCAAACAGACGAATAAAATCCTTGTTTTCGATTCCATGCCGTAAAGATAACGATTTTTTCGGAACGCGAATTGCAGAATACAGGGACATGGAAAAGAAAATATCTGATCGGATCGGACAATCCCGCTGCATGGACTGGGCCGTGCTTTACATGCGGCTGTTCGCGGGAGCCATGATGCTGTTTCACAACATCGGCAAAATACAAAATTACAACGAAATAATAGCTTCATATCCAACGGTGCTCAACATCAATCCCGCCGTCGTATTTGTCGTCGTGTCGGTCGCAGAAGTGTTGCTGGCCGTGCTTGTCATCATGGGACTGTGGGTGCGTCAGGCGGCGTTCCTGATGGCGCTGGGTGTCCTCCTGACATTCGTTTGGGGCGGACTCAGCGCCGGGGAGCCCGGGTTCGTATGGCTGGGTATCTATGTCTTTCTGATCGTTTCCGGAAGCGGATTTTACGGATTCGACACCGCCCTCGCCGCTGCAGGCGGAAAAAAGAGACCAATCGAACAATAATAGGACTGCCGACATTCCCTATGTTCGAAGAAATGTCGTATCTTTGACGCGATTTGTTTTCGTTAGACACCACAAAAACAGAACGTAATGAAGATGAAAGTAATCGTGATGCTGGCAGCTTTCGCGCTGACCGCATCGGCAGTCTCGGCGCAGGAGTTGCCCCGCAAGGTGCAGAACGTCGAAGTGCTCGACCTGGATGGCAAACCGGCCAAACTGCCTCATTTCGGCGAAAAGAACCTGATGATATTCTACGTGGACCCCGACCGGCACAAACAGAACGAGGATTTCACCATCGAACTGGAAAAGAACGGCCGCGCGGCGAGCGAAAACATCTACGGCTTCGGGGTGATGAACCTCAAAGACGCTCCGATGGTCCCCAACGGCATGGCCCGCAGCATGGCCAAGAAACGCACGGCTTCGAACGGCGCCACGGTGCTGGCCGACCAGGACCGCATCCTGAGCACGGCGTGGAAGTTGGGCGACTGCAACAACCAGTTCGTGCTGATGATCGTATCGAAGGAGGGCGAGTTGGTGTTCCTGCGCAAGGGCATCCTCTCCGACGCGGACAAGGAGGCCTTTTACGAGACCATCGAGCAATATAAATAGGTCTCGATGGTGCGCAGAATCGTTGTCCTGATCCTCGTGCTCTCAGGTTCGGTCCTCACGGGCCGGGCCCAGGAGGAGGGCACCCGTATTGCAGACGGCGACACGCTGCACTACACCTACACCCCGCTGCCGCAGGAGGCTCCCCGAAAGAAACCTTTCCTGCGGCGCGTCGTCGATTATTTCGGCGAGTCGACCATCGACAAGACTTTCGAGAAGAAGATCGACTTCACGTTTGCCGGAGGTCCCAGCTATTCGAAGAACACGAGTTTCGGCATCGGTCTGCTGGCTGCGGGACTCTACCGCCTCGACCGTACGGACTCGATCACGGCGCCTTCCGACGTTTCGATCTTCGCCAACGTCTCGGTATCGGGATTCTATGCGCTGGGCGTAACGGGAAACAACATCTTCGCGCATAACAAACGCCGTATAAACTATACGGTGATGTTCGCTTCGGCGCCCCGTAGTTTCTGGGGCATCGGCTACAACGCGGGGCGTGACAACTCCGAGAGCACCTATTCCGAGAAACGCTACCTGGTCGAAGGACGCTACCTGCACGAGTTCCTGCCCCACACCTACATCGGCGGACTGGTGAGTTTCGAACACACGCGGGGTTTGAAGTTCACCGAACCGGCGTACCTCCGCGGAGAGAAGATGAAATACACGGCGACGGGTATCGGGGCGATCCTCGAATACGATTCGCGCGACTTCATTCCCAATCCGTTCCGGGGCCTCTATGTGAGTTTTCAGGAAACGCTCTTCCCGAAAGGGCTCGGAAACTGCGGCAAAACGCTGTGGCGCACGACCTTCACGGCCGACGCCTACCAGCGGGTGTGGAAAGACGGTATCCTCGCCGCCGACCTCTACGCGGTGTTCAACACCGACGGCACGCCGTGGCCGATGCTCGCCCGGCTGGGCGGCAGCCAGCGGATGCGCGGCTATTACCAGGGCCGTTATACGGACAACGATATGATTACCCTGCAGATCGAGCTGCGCCAGCGCATCTGGCGGCGGATCGGATGTGCGGTCTGGGGCGGTGCGGGCAACGTGTTTCCGTCGCTCGGCGAGTTCGATTGGTCGCAGACGCTTCCCAACTACGGCATCGGCTTCCGGTGGGAGCTCAAAAAAAGAGTTAACGTTCGCCTCGATTACGGATTCGGCAAGAAAACGAGCGGTTTCCTGCTAAGCATAAACGAGGCATTTTAAGAGCTATTTGGTTTATGAGTGCTGATACGAACCGGAAAAACAGACGGCGGGTTGTCAAAACCCGCAGCCGTTTCACCACGCTGCTGACCGTCTATTTCTTCGTGGCGCTGATTATCCCCAATTGTGTGTTGGCCAACACCGAGCCCTACTCGGTGTGGACCGTCGAGTCGCTGATCCTCATGCCGCTGGGGTTCTACATGATGTGGAGCGTGGCCCTGCGCCGTTCGGGCGTGATGATCTGGCTGGCGTTCCCGTTCATCTTCTTCTGTGCCTTCCAGATTGTGCTGTTGTACCTCTTCGGCAATTCGATCATCGCCACCGACATGTTCACCAACCTTCTGACGACCAATCCGGGCGAGGCGGGCGAACTGCTGGGCAACATCTATCCTTCGGTGGTGCTGGTCTGCGTGATCTATCTGCCGCTGCTGTGGTTCGCGGCGCGCGAGATAGGCCATAAACGCTACATCACCCGCACGGCACGCATGAACATCGGCCTGACCGGCGCGGCGCTCTTTGCATTGGGACTGCTGGCCCTGTGGCCCGCCTACCACGTGAGCGAGGACAGGCACGTGCTGCGCGACGAAATCTTCCCCCTGAACATCCTCTACAACCTCGGGCTGAGCGGCTCGGAGTTCCGCAAGTCGTTCAATTACGAAAAGACCTCCGCAGGTTTCACCTACGAGGCCCGGCGCACGGCCGAAGCCCCCGGACGCGAAGTCTATGTATATATTATAGGTGAAGCCGCGCGGGCCATGAACTGGCAGTTGTACGGCTACGAACGCGAGACCAATCCCCTGCTGTCACAGGAGAAGGGACTGGTGGTGTTCCGCGATATGCTCACCCAGAGCAATACCACGCACAAGAGCGTGCCGCTGATCCTCTCGTCGGTAGCCACCGACGAGCACGAGGAACTGTACCGCCGCAAGGGACTTCCGGCGTTGTTCAACGAGGCGGGCTTCGACACGTGGTTCATCTCCAACCAGTCGCGGCAGGGCGCCATGATCGACCACCTGGCCCACGATGCCAAGCACCTGATTTACATTCGTTCGCCGCGCCACGACACGCAGTTGCTCGACGAGATGCGCAAAGTGCTCGAAAGGAGCAGTGAGCAGAAGATCCTTTTCATCCTCCACTGCTACGGGTCGCATTTCAGCTACCACCAGCGTTATCCGCGGGAGTTCGCCTATTTCCAGCCCGACGACGACGTGGCGATCGCCAAACAGCACCGCCCGATGCTGGTCAACGCTTACGACAACTCGATTCGCTATACCGACTACGTGCTGTCGCAAATCATCGACTACCTCGGGTCGCTCGAAAACACCTCTTCGGCGCTGCTCTACTGTGCCGACCACGGCGAGGACCTGATCGATGACGGCCGCGAACGCTTCCTGCATGCCTCGCCCACCACCACGGCCTACCAACTTTATGTAGCATCGCTGGCATGGTTCTCGGAGAGTTACCGGGAGCATTTCCCCCGGAAAGTCGCCGCCGCCGAGGCTAATGAAACGGCTCCGGCCACGACCCATGCGTTGTTCCACACCATGGCTGACATGGCTTCGATCCAGGGACGGTTCCTCTCGACGAAAGGCAGCCTTTATTGTGAACCGAGTTCGAATTATTTCGCAGCGTCTACGGAAACCTTGCGGAACTCCTTCATCAGCTTCGAAAGCTCCAGAGCCGATTTACGGGCACGGGTGCCGGCAGCTTTGTTGTTCTTCTCAACCTGAGCAGCTGCATTGGCTGCAAATACCTCAAACTCTGCGTTAATTTTTGCTACTAACTCTTTCATAGTTTTATTTATTAAATTGGGTTTGTTATCAACGCAAAGATATAAAAATATTCTAAACTCAATCGCCCGGAGAACGAAAAAACAGCATTTTTTCACCAAAAAAGTCCATTTTACGGGGGCACCGGTACGTTTTTTGCCCTTACCCGGGGGTAAAACATACCCTATATGGATAAATTCTACCTTACAGCAGGCCTCTTTGCAGCGCTTCTCACGGGCTGCGGAAAACACGCTTCCCGGCAGGCGATGCCTCCCCTGCGGGTCGAAGTGGCCGAGGCCGCCGTGGACTCCGTTCCCAACCGGATGAGCTTTATCGGCTACCTCTCGAGCAATTTCGACGCCGTGATCCAGCCGCGCGTGAACGGTTACCTGTCGTCGAAACGCTACGGCAACGGCATGCCCGTCAAACGGGGACAGTTGCTCTTCACCATTGATCCCGACCAGCTTTCGACCTCGATGCTGGCTGCCGAGGCCCAGTTGGAATCGGCCCGTGCGCAGGCCATCGAGGCACGCAACAACTACGACCGTGCGGTGCCCCTGGCGAAGATCGACGCCATCAGCCAGTCGCAGCTGGACCAGTATACCGCACAATGGAAAGCCGCCGAAGCCTCGGTGCGCGCGGCCGAACAGACGCTCAGCAGCGCCCGGATGAATGTCGGCTACGCCGAGCTGCGCTCCCCGATCGACGGCATCATCGAGCATACGGCGGCGCATGTCGGCGACTACGTGGGACCCGGTACGCAGTTCAGCGTGCTGACGACCGTGTCGAACATCGACACGCTGACGGTCGACGTGGCAATCCCGATGTCGCAATACCTCCGCTATGCCGGCGGCCGCACGTCGATCTACGACAACGAGGGGCTGCTCTCGGACATCCGCCTCGTGCTGGCCGACGGCACGCAATATCCCCACGCAGGGCTCTACGACTATACGCGCAAGGACGTATCGTCCACCACGGGGACGCTCGTGCTGGTGGTGATGTTCCCCAATCCTGACGAGACGCTGAAACCCGGGCAGTTCGCCCGTGTGGAGGCCAACGTAGGACCCGTGCGGCCGCGCGTCGTCGTGCCCCAGCAGGGCGTGAGCCAGGCCCAGGACCTCAGTTCGGTGTGGATCGTCACGGCCGACAGCACGGCGCAGTACCGCCGCGTCACTCCGGGCGACACTTACGGCGCGCTGTGGTGCATCGACGAGGGGTTGGAACCGGGTGAACGGATCGTGGTTTCCGGGCAGCAGAAGTTGCGCAACGGCGCGAAGGTGATTCCCGAAAAGAGGTAGCCCTATGGAGAAATTTTTCGTTTCGCGCCCGATCTTCGCCATCTCGCTGGCCATCGTCATCGTGCTCGTGGGGCTGATCTCGATCACGCAACTGCCGATCGAGCAGTATCCCGACATCACGCCCCCGGTCGTGGAGGTCTCGGCGACCTACGACGGCGCCGATGCTGAGACGGTGAACAACGCCGTGGCGACGCCCGTGGCACAGGCCGTGATGGGTGTCAGCGACATGCTCTACATGCAGGCCACTTCGGCCAACGACGGGTCGATGACCCTGCAGGTTACGTTCGACATCGGCTCCGATCCCGATCTGGACGCCATCTTCACCCAGAACAACGTTTCATCGGCCACGGCCGAACTTCCGGCGACGGTCACCCGCCAGGGAGTCACCACACGCAAGACCATGACGGGATTCCTGATGGTCTACTCGCTCCACAGCGACGGCCGCTACGACGGGGAGTTTCTCTCGAACTACGCCTACATCAACCTGCAGAACGAACTGCTGAAGATCGACGGTGTGGGCAAGGTCTCGATCATGGGCGCCGGAGAGTACGCCATGCGCATCTGGTTGCGGCCCGACGTGCTGAAATACTACGGTATCGCCGTGGACGAAGTGACGGCGGCCATCGAGAAGCAGGGCGGCATCTACCCTGCCGGACAGTTCGGGGCCGAGCCGGCTCCCGACGGCGTGGCCTATACCTATACGGTGACCATGCCGCCGCAGATCTCCACCGCCGGGGAGTTTGCCGACATCGTTGTGCGCACCACCTCCTCGGGCGAGCAGATCCGCCTGGGCGACATCGCCGAGGTGTCGCTGGGCAGCCAGACCTACGGCGTCAGTTCCTCCTACGAGAGCGATCCGACGGCCATGATCGTCGTCTACCAGCAGCCGGGCAGCAACGCCGTGGCCGTCGGCGGCAAGGTCAAAGCCGCGATGGAACGGCTCGCGGAGCGTTTTCCCGACGGCATCGAAGCCGCCACGATTGTCGATACCACGACGAGCATCGACGCCGGCGTGAAGGACATCTTCCGCACGCTCATCATCGCGCTCCTGCTCGTCATCTTCATCATCTACCTCTTCCTGCAGGACTGGCGGGCGACGGTCATCCCGCTGGTGGCGATCCCCGTGTCGCTCGTGGGAGCTTTCGCGCTGTTTCCCCTGCTCGGATTCTCGATCAACATCATCTCGCTGCTGGGACTCGTGCTGGCTATCGGACTTGTGGTCGACGACGCCATCGTGGTCGTCGAGGCCGCGCAGGTGAATATCGAGCGGGGCATGAAACCCCGTGCGGCGGCACTGGAAGCCATGCGCAACGTGGCCTCGCCGATCGTCGCCACGACCGTCGTACTGCTGGCCGTCTTTGTTCCCGTGTCGTTCACGGGCGGCATCACGGGACGGCTGTTCCAGCAGTTCTCCGTGACGATCGCCGTGTCGGTGGTCATCTCGGCATTCAACGCCCTGACCCTCTCCCCGGCGCTCTGCGCCCTGCTGCTCCGCCATCGGGAACCGTCGCAGAAAGGGTTCTTCGCGGCTTTCAACCGCTGGTTCGCCCGGCAGATGGACCGCTATACGACCTTCACCCCGACGCTGATGCGCCACGTCGCCCGCACGGGCGTCTTCGTGGCCGTGGTCCTGGGGGTGATCTTCGTCGTATGGCGCAAGCTGCCCGCGGGATTCCTGCCCGAAGAAGATCAGGGCTATGTGATGGTGATGGTCTCCACGCCCGAAGCCTCGTCGCTGCAAGTGACCCGAAAAGCCATGACCGACGCCGATGCCGTGATCCGTACGCTTCCCGAAGTCGCCTCCACGTCGTTCGCCGCAGGATTCAACATGATGGCCGGCATCGCCTCGACGTCGAGCGGCATCATCTTCGTCAAACTCGTCGACTACTCCGACCGCAAGCTTTCGGCCATGCAGATCGCACAAAAACTCACCGACGAACTTTACGTAGCGGTCGCCGGGGCCGAATGCTATGCTTTCATCCCGCCCTCGATCCCGGGGCTGGGCGTCACCTCGGGCGTTTCGGTAGAGGTGCAGGACCTCGAGGGGCGCGGCACGGCCTACCTGCTGGAAAACGCCGAACGGCTGATGGACTCGCTGCGCAAAAGCCCCTCCATAGCCTCCGTCACCACGCAGTTCAATGCCGGAGTGCCCCAACGGCGGCTGCGCATCGACAAACAGCAGGCGTTGGCCGCAGGCGTGGACCTCGGAACGCTGTACGGTGAACTGACCACCCTGCTGGGCGGCGCCTACATCAACAATTTCACGCGCTTCGGCAAGCTCTACCAGACCTATATGCAGGCCGCGCCCGACTACCGCCTCGACCGGCGGTCGTTGGACAGCTACTATGTCACCTCGGCGTCGGGCGAAAGCGTCCCCGTGGCGTCGCTCGTCGAGGTGGCCGACACCGTGGGCGTGGAGTACGTCTCGCAGTTCAACCTCTACCGCTCCATATCGCTTACCGTCACCCCTGCCGCACGGGCTTCGACCACGACCGTCATGCAGGAGATCACCGCGACGGCCGCTGACGTGCTGTCCGACGACATCGGCACGGCGTGGAGCGGCACCTCCTACCAGGAAGCCAACGCCTCGAAGACCGGCGGGCTGGTCTACGCGCTGGCGCTCGTGTTCGTGTTCCTCGCGCTGGCGGCCCTGTACGAATCGTGGGGACTGCCGCTGGCAATCCTGATGAGCGTCCCGGTGGCGGTGCTCGGCGCCGTGCTGTTCGTCGGCGGGACGCACCTGATGAATGCGCTCTATGTCAACGACATCTACATGCAGATTTCACTCGTCATGCTGATCGGGCTGGCGGCCAAGAACGCCATTCTGGTCGTCGAATATGCCGACCGGCTGTTCCGCGAGCAGGGTGCGTCGCTGATGGACGCGGCCATCGGGGCCGCGAAGCTGCGCGTAAGGCCGATCATCATGACCGCCTTCGCCTTTATCCTCGGCGTCATGCCGCTCGTCTTCGCCAGCGGGGTCTATGCCACGGCCCGCAACATCATGGGCGTGGCGCTCGTGGGCGGCATGTTGTTCGCCACCCTGCTGGGCATCTTCGTCTACCCCGCGCTTTACTATTTCGTCGGGAAGATCGGTCGCTTCGAACAGCGCCGCGAACGTCAAAAAACGGAGGAAGCACAATGAAAACGAAACTTACGATAACCGCCGCCGTCGTGATGCTGGTCGCCTGCACCCCGAAATTCTACCCGCCGCAGGTCGCCACGCCCGACCGCTACATCTACGGCAAGGGTTTCTCGCAGGACACGACGGGCGTGGGCGAACGCTGGTGGGAGCTGTTCGGCGACACGACGCTCAACGCCTTCGTGGAACGGGCGCTGACGAACAACCGCGATGTGGCCGCTGCCGCCGCACGGGTCGAGGAGGCCCGGGCCAATCTCCGGAACGTGCGGGCGCAATACCTGCCCCAGATCGGCGTCGGGGCTTCGGCCGGGGGCGAATACACCCCTGAAACCAAAATCGTGCAGTCGTATGCCGTCGAGCCGACCCTTTCGTGGGAGCTCTCGCTCTTCGGGGTCCTGCGCAACGCCAAACGCGCTGCCAAGGCTGAAATAGCGGCTTCGGAATGGGCTTTGGCAGGCGTCCGCCTCTCGCTGGCCGCCGAGGTCGCCACGACCTACTTCACGCTGCTGGAATACGAGCGCGACCTCTCGATAGCCCGGCAGACCCTCCAACTGCGGCGTGAATCGGCCGCGCTGATCGATTCGATGTTCCGCTACGGCATGTCCGACGGCGTCGCGCTGGAGCAGGCCCGGAGTTTGGTCTACACCGCCGAGGCCGACGTTCCGCAATACAGCCGCGCCGTGGAGCAGACATGGCTCTCGATGGGCATTCTGCTGGGCGAAACGCCCTCGCGGGTGCAGCTCTCCGGGGCGGGCCTCCGCCTGCTGACCGACTACCGGCCTGCGGAGATTCCCGTGGGCCTGCCGTCGGAACTTCTGAAACGGCGTCCCGACATCCGCGAAGCACATTTCAACAT
>QWCN01006716.1_pt1 | contig 13675 bp, 9 predicted proteins | sample 1972711 | NCBI WGS metagenome assembly QWCN01 (sample SAMN09866707, study PRJNA288562) | Human gut metagenome isolate term1_stool, whole genome shotgun sequencing... | isolation source: gut | host: Homo sapiens | place: USA: California | reverse complement strand
CAATTCCAAAAGCTGGTGAAAAATCAAAAGCAGATTGTCCGACTTGTGATGGACAGCGTTTCCAGCGTTCAGCAGAAGCGTGATTACTCCGGACAAATCACCCAGTTGAACACACAGATCAGCCAACTGGAGGAAAAAAAGGATAAACTGCTGGAGCTTAGTATCGCCAACGCAATCACAATTCAGGAATTCAAAAAGCGCAACAACCGCTTCAATGAGCAGATTACGGATATGCAGGAGCAGATGATTTCTTTACAAAAGCTGGAGGAAAATGGCTCAGCTGCGAGTGTTGACTTGTCCGCAATCGAAAAAGCGCTTTGGCAGGAGCTTTCCTTTCAGGATACCATCTCGACGGAGGTTGTTGCGGCGATCCTCGACCATGTGGTGGTCTGCGAGGGCAGCACGAAACAGCGAATTGATCTGGAACTCTATTTAAGGCTGGGGCAGACCGCTTCAGTCACTTTTTCACGGGAGAGATTTGCATTTTGGAACACATCTTCTTGGCGATGTGCGCAACAAGGCGCAGATTGTGCTCAACGAGCAGGGAACGAGCCGCCCGACAGGTGGAGCGAGAGCAGCATGGCGTGCGTAAGCAAATAAAGTGCAATCGACAGCATAAAAACGCCTCCTCTTTTTCTCCATCCTATGGCTGCACGGGAAGTCCCTATGCAGTGCTTCTTTCCATGACATGAAGGAACCATTAGGATTCATTATGTCTTTTTAACAATGTCGAAAAGTGGGTATTTCCGTTTTTTGTGTACTCGTCCAATGTTGCATAATCAGTCGCTTTTCCCCCTTGCAGGGTGAAAAAATGTGTGTTAAGATGCGTTCATCTTCAGGAAAGGAGAAACGTCTGATGACTCAGTTCTTTGCCAATGCAGCTGCATCTCACTTCGCACAGGCCGCCTGTGCCGCTTTCTCCTGTTCTGATATGAACAGCATGATTATTCTGGACGCCAGCCTTATTCTGCTGGCGTCCTTTATTATTCTGCCTCTGGCAGTACTGGTAAGAAGCAAAACTGAACAGCCCGTCCGAATCACGACGCAACTTCGACTTCTCTCCCGATTCTCCGCACGAGATAGAGACTGATATCACGAAAGAGGCTCCGTCGATTCGACGGAGCCTCTTCCTCTTAGCTTTTCACTTTTTCTCGTTCGGCCGGCGAAAAAAGCGGAAATAGATCCCCCCATTCCACATTTTTCAGAAAGAGAGCTCACTCCAATGGACTTTTTAAACTTCCTCATGGCGCTCAGCCCAATTGTCGTCGTGCTTGTCGGCATCCTGGGCTTCAAAAAATCCGCAAAAACCGTCTCGCCCATCGCCCTTGCCTGGACGCTTATCCTTGCCTTTACCTATTTCAACCTTGACGGCCTCACGTTTGCTGAAAACGTCAAGGTGCTTGACCCTCTGGTCTGGAAGGGCATCAAGGAAGGCCTCAAGATCGTGCTGATGGTCTTCGGCGCGTTCACCATTTTGAACCTGCTGCGCGAGACCGGCGCCATTGAGGATGTGAAAGCCACCATTGCGCAGATCAGCGACGACCGCCGCGTGCAGGTCGTCATCATCGGCATGATGCTGCCGATCTTCCTTGAGGGCGCGGCGGGCGCGGGCGCTCCCGCCGCCATCGCCGCCCCGTTCCTCGTGGCCCTCGGCTTTAACCCCACCACCTCCATCGCCATTGCGCTGCTCGGCGACGCGACGCCCGCCTCGTTCGGCGGCGCGGGCCTGACGACCATCAACGGCGGTGCGGCCCTCGTTGACGCGGGCCTTGCCACCGTCGCGCAGAACGCCGCAATGGCCGGCCGCTTCCACATGTTCGGCGTGCTCGTCATCCCGTTCATCATGATCGGCATGGCGTTCGGCAAAAAGGGCTACAAGGGCATTCTCCCCTACCTCACTTTCGCGGGCGTGAGCACGTGCCTGACGATGTTCGTTCTTTCCAACTTTGTCGGCGCGGAGGTCACCTCCATGGGCACTGGCCTCATCTCCATCCTTCTCTCCGTTGCGTATGTCAAGCTCGTCGGTGTGAAGACACCGGACGAATTCCGCAATGAAAGCGCCAACCATCAGCGCAAGTACAGCTCGTTCAAGGCCATGTCGCCTTACGTCTACATGCTCGTGCTGCTCCCGCTCATCCGCTACGGCTTCCCCGCCGTCGTTGAAAACGGCTTTGCCATCATGTGCACGTTCGGCTACATCTTCTGGGTCGACCTCGTCATCCTCGTGTGCGGCATCCTCGGCGCGCTCACGCTTGGCGTGAACTTCAAGACCTACAAAGAGGTCTGCAAGCGCACCGCGAGCGGCGTGCTGCCGGTCCTCATCACGATGGGCAGCCTCCTTATCGTCGCCTATATCATGCAGTCCTCCTCCACGGGCATGATGAACCTCCTCGCCTCTGACATCGCCGCCGTCGTCGGCCGCTTCTATCCCGCGGCAGCCGTCCTCATCGGTTCGAGCGGTGCGTTCATCACCGGCACGGGCCTTGGCTCCAACATCATGTTTGCTCAGATGCACATCGACGCCGCGGCGTCGCTCGGCATGAACCCCATCACGATCTTCGCCGGTCAGAACGCGGGCGCTTCGCTCGGCAACCTGATCTGCCCGAACAACACGGTCGCCGCCTGCGCGACGGTCGACCAGGTGGGCAACGAAAGCGACGTCATGAAGAAGACCTTCAAGGCCTTCGCCATCATCCTTGTTTTGTACATGGTTCTCGCCATGCTTTATACCTGCGTGCTCTTCCCCAACTTCGGCATGTAAGGGCCGCACAAACGATCAGTTAACTACACGGGCACACCGTTTTTGAGAAAGGAAGTATTCTTATGGCAAAGAAAAGAGTTCTCGGCGTGGTCGGCATGGGTCATGTCGGCGCACATGTGGCTTACGCTCTGGCGATCCAGGGCATCGCGGACGAGCTGGTGCTCGTCGACCAGAACGAGCAGAAGCTCGCAAGCGAAGTGCAGGATCTGCGCGACGCAGTCGCGTACATGCCCCACCGCGTGACGGTGCGCGGCGGCGACTTCTCCGACCTTGGCGTGTGCGACGTCATCGTCAACAGCGTCGGCAAGATCGACCTGCTGCGCGGCACGCATGACCGCGTGACCGAGATGGACTTCACCATCCCCGCTGTGCGCGGCTACGCGGAAAAGATCAAGGCCAGCGGCTTTGACGGCGTGCTCATCAACATCACCAACCCCTGCGACATCGTCACGCGCGAGCTGGCACTGCATCTGGGCCTGCCCCGCGGCCGCGTGTTCGGCACCGGCACGGGCCTCGACACCTCCCGTCTTCTGAGCGCGCTGGCGCGCCAGACCGGCCTTGACCACAAGTCCATCACCTGCTACATGATGGGCGAGCACGGCAACCAGCAGTTCGCGCCCTGGTCCTGCGTCAGCTTCCGCGGCGTGCCGCTGGATGAGTGGGCCAAGACCGACGAGCGCTTCCGCTTCGACCGCGACGCGCTGCAGAAGGAGTCCATTGGCGGCGGCTGGGTCACGTTCTCCGGCAAGTTCTGCACCGAGTATGGCATCGCCACCACCGCCGCGCGCATGGCCTACGCCGTGCTGCACGACGAGAAGGTCATCCTGCCCGCCAGCACGGAGTTGTGCGGCGAGTACGGCGAAGAGGGCCTGTTCGCGGGTGTTCCCTGCGTCATCGGTGAAAACGGCGTCGAGCAGGTCGTCGAGCTGCCGCTGACCGCCGACGAGAAGGCCACCTTCCACGCCTGCTGCGAGGGCATCCGCCACAACATGGAGCATCTCGAGGAAATCTAAAGAGCAAACAAATTTCGACAGGAGGTCATCCTTATGAATATCACGATCACTAAGACTACCCATCCCGGCACGCTGCCCCCGTCCGACCAGCTCGGCTTCGGCACCGTGTTCACCGATCATATGTTCCTGATGGACTACAGCGCCGACAAGGGTTGGCATGACGCGCGCGTCGTGCCCTACGGCCCCATCACGATGTCCCCGGCCGCGAGCGTCCTGCACTACGGCACCGAGGTCTTCGAGGGCATGAAGGCTTACCGCCGTCCCGACGGCGGCGTGCAGCTCTTCCGCCCCTGGGAGAACGTCGCCCGTCTGAACCGCTCCTGCGAGCGTCTGGGCCTGCCCCAGCTTGATCCCGACGATGCGCTGCAGGCCATCAAGACCGTCGTCAAGGTCGACGAGAACTGGGTCCCGAGCGATCCCGGCACGTCCCTCTACATCCGTCCGTTCCTGTACGGCACTGACCCGACGCTCGCCCTGCACGGCGTGCATGAGGCGACCTTCGCCATCATCCTCTCCCCCTCCGGCAGCTATTTCTCCGACGGCTTGAAGCCCGTTCCCATCATGGTCGAGACCGAGGACGTCCGCGCGGTGCGCGGCGGCACGGGCGAGGCCAAGTGCGGCGGCAACTACGGCGCGGCCAACCGCGCGGGCGACCGCGCCATCGAAAAGGGCTTCTCTCAAGTCCTGTGGCTCGACGGCGTGGAGCGCAAGTACGTCGAAGAAGGCGGCGGCATGAACGTCATGTTCAAGATCAATGGCACCGTCGTCACCCCCGCGCTGACTGGCTCCATCCTGCGCGGCGTGACGCGCAAGTCCGCCATTGAGCTCTTAAAGAGCTGGGGCGTGCCCGTCGAGGAGCGTCTGCTGAGCGTGGACGAGCTCTTTGACGCCGCGGCGTCCGGCGCGCTGGAGGAGGCGTGGTGCATCGGCACCGCCGCCGTCATCTCCCCGATCGGCGAGCTGAGCTGGGGCGACAGAGACTACAAGGTCAACGACAACAAGATCGGTGCGCTGTCTCAGAAGCTCTACGACGAGCTGACTGGCATCCAGTGGGGCACAAAGCCCGACCCGTTCGGCTGGGTCTGCTCGATCGACTAATTTTGCTATTCTCTCATCTCTCTCATATAGGGAAAAGGCGGTGCGCTTGCACCGCCTTTTCCCTATTTTATCGTTTTGTTATCGTTTAAATTCATGCAAGTTGTAAAATAGCGCTCCGCTTATTTTGATAGATTTTAAGATTTTGCCTCTTTTTATATGTCTGACTATTGATTTTTTAAAATTAAATGATATACTAACATCATCAATCAAAAGAAAAAGGAGGAGCTTTCCATGCCTACACAAAAAAGCACCGCACGGCTGTCGAAAAAGCCGCCGCTGTCGCCCGAGGAGCTCAAACAGATCGACGCTTACTGGCGCGCAGCAAACTATCTGACCGCCTGCCAGCTCTATCTTCTCGATAATCCTCTGCTCGAGCGCCCGCTGCGCGAGAGCGACTTAAAGCAGACCATCGTCGGCCATTGGGGCACCTGCCCGGGCCAGAACTTCATCTACACGCACTTAGACCGCGTCATCAAGCGCGATGACCTCGATATGATCTACCTTTCCGGCCCCGGCCACGGCGGCAACGCCATGGTCGCGCAGGACTGGCTGGACGGCAGCTATACGGAGGTCTACCCCAACATCACGCGCGATAAGGAGGGCATGCAGAAGCTCTTCAAGCGCTTCTCCTTCCCCGGCGGCATCCCGAGCCATGTCGCGCCCGAAACGCCGGGTTCTATCCACGAGGGCGGCGAGCTGGGCTATTCCCTCTCCCACGCCTTCGGCGCGGTGGCGGATAACCCCGACCTGATCGCGGCCTGCGTCGTCGGCGACGGCGAGGCCGAGACCGGCCCGCTCGCAACGTCCTGGCACGGCAACAAGTTCATGAACCCGATCACCGACGGCGCAGTCCTGCCGATCCTGCACTTAAACGGCTTCAAGATCGCAAATCCGACCATCTTCTCCCGCATGAGCCACGAGGAGGTCGAGTGCTTCTTCCGCGGCTGCGGCTGGGAGCCGCGCTTTGTCGAGGGTGACGAGCCCGAGACGATGCACCAGCAGATGGCCGCCGCGGTCGACTGGGCCATCCGCGAGATCAAGCGCATCCAGCGCACCGCGCGAGAGAGCGGCAAGGCGAGCCGCCCCCGCTGGCCGATGCTCGTGCTGCGCACCCCGAAGGGCTGGACCGGTCCGAAGGAGGTCGACGGCAACGCGATCGAAGGCAGCTGGCGCGCCCATCAGGTGCCCATCTCCATGGGCGCGGATGAAAGCAAGCACCTGCCGCTGCTCGAACAATGGCTGCGCTCCTACAAGCCCGAAGAGCTCTTCAACGAGGACGGTACGCCGGTCGAGCTGATCGCGTCCTTCCCGCCCAAGGGCGAGCACCGCATGGGCGCAAACCCGCACGCCAACGGCGGTCTTCTCCTGCGCGACCTGCGCACGCCCGACTTCCGCGACTACGCGGTCGATATCCCCGCCCCCGGCGAGGTCGAGGCGCAGGACATGTACGTCCTTGGCACCTATGTCCGCGATGTGATGAAGCTCAACATGGAGTCGCGCAACTTCCGCATCTTCGCACCCGACGAGACGGCGTCCAACCGTTTGCAGGCCGTGTTTGACGTCACGGGCCGCCGCTTCCTCGACGAGCAGATCGAGGGCATCGACGATCACCTTGACCCCGACGGCCGCGTGATGGACTCCATGCTCTCCGAGCACTTCTGCGAGGGCTTCCTCGAAGGTTACCTGCTGACGGGCCGCCACGGCTTCTTTGACAGCTACGAGGCCTTCATCCGCATTGTCGACTCGATGTTTTCCCAGCACGCCAAGTGGCTCAAGATGTGCAATGAGCTCCCTTGGCGTCAGGACATCGCCTCTCTCAACTATATTCTCGCTTCCAACGTCTGGCAGCAGGACCACAACGGCTTTACGCATCAGGACCCCGGCTTCCTCGACCACGTCGCCAACAAGAAGGCCGACGTCGTGCGCATGTATCTGCCGCCCGATGCCAACTGCCTGCTCTCCTGCTTTGACCACTGCATCAAGAGCCGTAACTATGTGAACGTCATCGTCGCGAGCAAACACCCGCGTCCGCAGTGGCTGACGATGGAGCAGGCCGTCAAGCACTGCACACAGGGCATCGGCATCTGGGAGTGGGCCTCGAACGATCAGGGCCAGGAGCCCGACGTCGTCATGGCCTGCTGCGGCGACACGCCGACGCTTGAGACTCTCGCCGCTGTGACGATCCTGCGCCGCGAGCTGCCGGAGCTCAAGATCCGCGTCGTGAACGTCGTCGACCTGATGAAGCTCCAGCCGCACACCGAGCATCCCCACGGCCTGACCGACGCAGAGTACGACACGCTCTTTACCAAGGACAAGCCCATCATCTTTGCCTACCACGGCTATCCCACGCTGATCCACGAGCTGACCTACCGCCGCCACAACCGCAACCTGCACGTGCGCGGCTATAAGGAGGAAGGCACGATCACGACCCCGTTCGACATGCGCGTGCTCAACGATATCGACCGCTTCGATCTCGTCATCGACACGGTGCAGCGCCTGCCGCAGCTCGGCAACCGCGGTGCTTACCTCATCCAGAAGATGAACGACAAGCTCGTTGAGCACCGCCAGTATATCAAGGACAACGGCGTGGATCTGCCCGAGGTCCGCGCGTGGAAGTGGAACGACGGCAAGGGCGTTGAGGTGTAAAAGGAGGAAGGCAATGCGTATTGCGATCCCTGTTGTGAGTGGGGAGGTTTTCTCCCCGCTCGCCAATGCCGAAGCCTTCCATTTCTACGAGGATGACCACGGCAAGATCGTGCGGGAGTTTCTCGTGCCGATGGAAGAAAGCGGCACAGACGCCGCTGTCGATCTTCTGGAGCGCTACGGCATCGACGCGCTGCTCTGCGGCACGATCGACGACGCCGAGCGCACCGCCGTCAGCATGGCGGGGCTGATGCTCTTCCCCGGCTATTCCGGCAAGGCAGACGACGCCGCGCTGCGCTTTCTGAGCGGCAGCGTCGTGTCCGACCCGAACAACCACTGCAACGCCTGCGGCTTCAAAGGAGCGTGCTCCCTGAAGGATAAAGGCGGCTGCGGCGGCAACTGAACAGCAAAAAGGAGCAAGCTTTCAGCTTGCTCCTTTTTTGCTTGATATTGTTACGATGCGGGGCGCGTGGTGGAGAGGAAGTCCGAGTTGATCCAGCCAAACTTACCGTCCACGCTGACGAACGTCCACCCATCCTGCTTGGCCGCAGCCTGTACCTCGCTGCCGAGCGACACGGTCGTGACCTTGTCATAGCTCGTGCCCGGGCCGCTCCGCAGATTCACGCCGCCGGTGGTGTAGTAGATGTAATACTTGTCATACACAGAGCTCGGCTTGACGGAGACCTCGTCATGGCCCGTGAGGTCGAGCCAGTCGATCGTGTCGCTGCCCGTCTGATTATCGCCGGTCGTGTTATCGCCCTGCGTGGGGGCGCTCACATCGTTCTCGCCGGTGAGCGAGCCGTCTTCGCCGTTCGTGATCTGGCCGTCCTCGCCGGTCTGCTGGCCGCCGCGCAGCTGCTCGATCTTCGTCTGCGCCGCAGCAAGATCGCTGCGCGCGCTCTTGAGCTTGAAGCCCAGCACGACCACCGTGATCAGGAGCACCAGCGAAAGCGCCAGCAGTCCCATAAAAAGCACATAAAGCGGATTGCGCCGCGGTTTGCGGCGGCTGACCCGACGTCCTTCCATAATGATTCCCCCTTATCGGTTTGTTCGCCTTTATTGTACATAATTTTCACAAGTTATGTCAAGTGCCTTTCCTCTTTAGACGCGCAAATTCACAAAAAGTTCCCGCCCGGTGCAAAAAAAGGAGATGACCAAGGCCATCTCCTTTCAGCGGATTTACTTTTTGTTTGCGCGCTCCTTGCGGCGCTCGAGGAATTCCTTGGGCTCGGCCTCGGCGAGCTTGCGCTCGCGGCGCTCGAGGACTTCTCTGGGCTTTTCGGTGATCGCGCCGGCGGCCTTGAGAGATTCCTTTGTCGCCAGCGGGCCGACCAACTCGTAGATCAGCACGGAGAAGAGGATGATGTTGCGGATCAGCTCGCCATCCGCGCCGAGCGCCTGTGCGCTCACGCACATACCGAGCGCCACACCCTCCTGCGGCAGCAGCATGATGCCGAGGTACTTCTGCACCGTGTGGTCACAGCCCACCGCCTTGGCCGACCAGCGCGCGCCGCAATACTTACCGGCCGAGCGCGCGATGATGTACACAACGCCGATGAGCACGAGCACACCCTGAGAAAAGACGCTCAAGCGCAGGTTTGCGCCGCTCACGACAAAGAACACCGCCAACATCGGCGTGCTCCACTTGTCCGCGCGGTTCATCAAATCGTCCGACAGCGGGCAGATGTTGCAGAACACCGTGCCGAGCATCATGCACACGAGCAGCGGCGAAAAGCCGCAGTCCACGCCCGCGACGGTGAAGTCCACTGCGGACAGGCCGACCATCAGAAAGATGAACGCGATGCTCAGCGACAGGCGGTTCGAGTTCGAGCGGAACATAGTCTCAAGCTTCGTGAGCACGAAACCCGCAAGCGCGCCGAGCAGCAGCGAGCCGACGATCTCAATGAGTGGAGAGAGCAAAATGCTTGCGAGGCTGAACTGTGCGCTGTCCATCGCGCGGGCAATACCGAAGGATACGGCAAATGCGATGAGACCCACCGCGTCGTCGAGCGCGACGATCGGCAGCAGCAGATCCGTCAGCTCGCCCTTGGCCTTGTACTGGCGCACGACCATCAGCGTCGTCGCAGGTGCGGTGGCCGTGGCGATCGCGCCGAGCGTGATGGCCGCAGGGACGGACAGCACGTCGGGGCGCAGGAAGTGGAAGATCACGAGCGCAATATCGACAAAGGCCAGCGCGGCCAGCGCCTGCAAGACGCCGATAATCATCGCCTGCTTGCCAGTCTTTTTGAGCTGGCTCAGGCGGAATTCATTGCCGATGGAAAAGGCGATAAAGCCCATCGCCACATCGGAGATCATGCTCAGCGCCTCGACCTGGTCGTAGCTTGCAAAGCCGAGGCCCGGAATGCCGAGCCGGCCCAGCACGAACGGCCCGATCAGAACGCCCGTCACAAGAAACGCCGTGACATCAGGCAGATGCCAGCGGCTAAAAATACGGGTCATCAAAAGCCCTGCGAGCAGCGCAACGGCCAGATTCAAAATCGCAGTCATGGTTACACCTTCACAACAGAAAAAGTACGGGCGAACAGAGCCGCCCAAGGCCCATATTGTAGTCTGTTTGTTCGCAAAAAGCAAGCACTATTTTGCAAGTTTCCTGTCAAAGCAAGAAAAAATGGCAGCTTTTTGGGCAAAAGCTGCCATTTTGTTTCGTTTCACACAATTCAGTCTGTGTTCGCGCGCACACCGGCGAAGTAGCTGTTGCCAAAACCGTCGGTATAGACGCCGCGCAGCGTGTCGCGCAGCATGTGCGCCGTGCCGTCAAAGTACACGGGCGAGAGCGCCGTCTCACCGAGCAGCATCGTCTCCGCATCGTGCAGGAACGCTGTGCGCGCCACAGGATTTTCCGACGCTCTGGCGACGCCCATCAGCACGTCGTAGGTGCCGTTTTCATAGCTGATCAGGTTCTGCTCATCCTCGCTGCACCAGCGGTCGAGGAAGCCCATCGCGTCGTCGTAGAGCGCGGTGACCTTTTGCAGCGCGAGCTCGTAGTTCCCCGCTTCCATGCGCGTGTTGTACTCTGCCTGCGTCACGCCGCGCAGCATCACGTTCACGCCGAGCGTCGTGCTCCACATGTTTTGCAGCGCGCTCGCCACGGCGTCATTCTCCGTGCCGGTCACGTACAGAAGCTCGACCGGTGGGAACATACTCGTGCTGTAATAGCCTGCGTAGGTCAGCTCCTCCTGCGCTTGCGTTGCCCGCGCGCTGCCCGCCGCCGTGGCGGCCGCGCGGTCGATGGCAAGGTCAAAGGCCTTGCGGATGTGCTCGTTCGAGAACGTGTCGCTCTCGTTGTTGTAAAGGACGCTCGCCGTCGCGTACACCGCCGTTGGCTTCCAGCTCTCGTCCTGCGAAAGCTCGGCGATCACGCTGTTGGGCAGGTGGGCGATGTAGTCGATGTCGCCCGCCTCGTAAAGCTGCCACGCCTCGTCCGCGCCCGCTGTGAAGATGAAGTGCAGCTCGTCGGGACCGACGAGACGTGCTTCATAATACTCGTCGCTGCGCGCCGCCGTCAGCTCACTGCTCTTCGTCCACGCGCTCACATGGTACGTGCCGTTGCTCACAAGGTCCGGCGTGTCAAAACCTCCGCCGTTCTCTGTCAGATCGCGGCGCAGCGGCATCGTGGCGACCGCCGTGCAAATGCCCTCGATAAAATAGGCGCACGGCACGCTCAGCGTGACGACAAACGTGGATTCATCCTTGGCCGAGACCTGGAGCTTCGTCTTGTCACCTGTCTCGCGCACCTCGTCATAGCCCGCCACTACGCTCATCAGCGCGTGATTCGGCGAATCCGTCGCGGGGTCGGCCAGGCGCTGCCAGGCGTAGACAAAGTCATCCGCCGTCACCTTTTCCCCGTCCGACCAGCGCGCAGTCGAGCGCAGCGTGAAGCGGTAGGTCACGCTGCCATCATAGTTCGTCTCCTCAGTGTACTCCTTGGCCATGCCGTTCGTCAGCGTCACCTCGCCGCTGCCGTCGTCGCTCTCGCGCATCAGGTTCTCATAGAGCGCGTAGAAAACGCTGTCAGCGTCCGTGTCGGTGTTCATCGCGGGGTCGAGTGCTCCCCGCAGCCGGAGAGAAGGCCCAACAGCATCAGCGCACAGAGCGCCAGAGCTGTGATCCTCTTTATTGCTTTCATCATGCCTCCCATTGGCAAAACGCAGCGAAGGCTGCTTGGTTTTTTGTAATACGGAGATATTATAGCGAAAATCGTTTGCCTTGTAAAGGTGAGGGGAAAAGAAGTTACAGTTTGTTACCAAATTGCAGCTGCTTTTCCGCACAGGTGCGGAGGGTATGCGGCATGCACGCCGCAGCACCACACCCCCCATTTTCTTTCCCGAGAAAGAAAACGGGCGGTGTGACCGTCCAAAAGAAAGGCGTTTGATTGGCAGTCTCAGGCTCGAACGACCTTTATGCCTCCGGAATGAAGATGATTGCGCGCGGCGTCGCCGCGTTAGCGTTGCTAGACGATTTGGCCTACTTCTATTATCCGCTGCCGCTCTGCCCAGCTTGTAGAAGTGCGGACTAATTTCCGTCCACCGTCAGCCTCCATATTGCAGCGAGTGCCAGCAAGGCCGCCTCGGCAGACAAAAACAAAACAGTGAAAATCTGTAGTAGACGGAAATTGCGTAAGGGTAACGAATCGCAGGCAAAGCGACAGCGAAGATAGAAGAAAGTCAAATCGTATAGCAACAAAAATAGCAGGCACTCGATTCGGCAAGCGCCGCAGCTCTTCAAGCTGCTCGCTTGCAATGCAAACCTTTCTCTTGGGGGTTCAAAAGGGGGATATTCTCTTTCGTGAAAGAGAATATCCCCCTTTTATTCGCGTCCCCTGCACGGTGCAGGGGCATAAAGCTCTGTCAGTCTTCGACTAACTTCCCCTCCGCATCCAGATGTGCCTTCTTGACCTCATTGCCGGTGAACTTGGCGATTCCATCCAGCCGCATGCCGGAGGGATAATCCGACACCAGTGTGTACGCCACGCCGCGGCGCTTGGCGCGGCCCGTGCGGCCGATGCGGTGGACGTAATACTCGTTTTCAAGCGGCACGTCGTAGTTGAACACCGCATCGACGTCGTCGACGTCGATGCCGCGGGCGGCCACGTCGGTCGCGACAAAAATCGGCAGCTCGCCGCGGCGGAAGCGCGCCATGACGGCCTCGCGCTTTTTCTGCGGGATATCGCCGTGGATGCAGTCGGCCTCGAGGCCTTCCATCATCAAAAACGCCTTAAGCCGCTCGGTCATGCCCTTCGTGTTGCAGAACGCCATCACGCGCTCGTGGCCCTCGGCGCGGATGATCTGCGCCATGACATGCGCCTTGTCGTTCTGGCCCACGTCGATGCGGTACTGCGCGATGTCGGGCTTATTCTCCTCCTTGGCCTGCACGGTGATCTCCTCGGGGTCGCGCTGGTACATCCAGCTGATGTCCATGACCTCGCGCGAGATCGTCGCGGAGAACATACCGAGATTGCGGCGGGAAGCCAGCTTGTCCAGAATGCGCGTCACATCGTGGATAAAGCCCATGTCGAGCATGCGGTCGGCCTCGTCGAGCACGACGGTCTTGACGTTGTCGAGCTTGACGGTGCGGCGCTTCATGTGGTCGCTCAGGCGGCCAGGCGTCGCCACGACGATCTGCGGGTGCTTTTTGAGCGCGTCGATCTGCTTGCCGATGGGCGCACCGCCGTACAGGCACACGATGCGCACGCCCGGAAGATAGACGCAAAGGTCGCGCAGTTCCGCCGTGATCTGCATGGCGAGCTCGCGCGTCGGCGCTAAGATGACAGCCTCGGTCTCCTCGCTGCCGGGCTCGATGTGCTCGATGATGGGGATGCCGAAGGCAAAGGTCTTGCCCGTGCCGGTGGGGGCCTTGGCGATCACATCCTTCCACTCGCGCATCGGCGGAATGCAGCCCGCCTGCACGGGGGTACTCTCTTCAATATTTTTCTTTTTCAGTGCGCGCTGGACCTCTTCGGTCAGACCCAAAGAGTCAAAGCGCACGCCCTGTGTGAATTCCATAGCGTTTTCCTCTGTTTTCTCATATTTTCAGTCGTGTATGATTATATCATGGCTGTCAACCTGTTTTCCTCGCCCCAGATGCAAAGCTGGTCAAGGACCTTCATCAACGACTTTCCGCGCTCCGACAGCGAATACTC
>QWCN01006267.1_pt1 | contig 13683 bp, 9 predicted proteins | sample 1972711 | NCBI WGS metagenome assembly QWCN01 (sample SAMN09866707, study PRJNA288562) | Human gut metagenome isolate term1_stool, whole genome shotgun sequencing... | isolation source: gut | host: Homo sapiens | place: USA: California | reverse complement strand
GATTCATGGCGAAGCCATGTACACCGCACCCACACTGCGCAGCGCGTGCAGCCCTTCAAGCTGCAAACCCGCAATGGCGGGGTCAAGGGGCAGAGCCCCTTGCGTTCTCTTGGGGGTCCAAGGGGGATATTCTCTCACGTGAGAGAATATCCCCCTTATCCGCAGCCCCACACGGTGTGGGGAAAAGCCGCAGCCTCTTCGGGCTGCTCCCCCTCCGCGCCATGCGCGGAAAAAGAGAGGACTTCTCTTTCGAGAAGCCCTCTCTTTTTACTTATTTTCTGCTGTGCAGAAGCAATTATTCCGCTTCCTGCATCGCCTTCGCGGCAGCGACAGCCTTCGCCTGTGCGTCGGCGGAACACTGCTCGTAGCGCACGAAGTGCATCACGAACGAGCCGCGGGACTGGGTCATGGAGCGCAGGTCAATGGCGTAGCTCATCAGCTCTGCCTCGGGGCACTCGGCCTCGATGACCTGCTCGCCGTTGCCGGTCGGGGTCATGCCCATGACGCGGCCGCGGCGCTTGTTGAGATCGCCGAGGATATCGCCCATGTACTGGTCGGGCACCGTGACCTTGAGCTCGCACACCGGCTCGAGCAGGACCGGGGACGCCTCGGGCATGGCTGCCTTGTAGGCGAGGTTCGCCGCGGTCTTGAACGCGATCTCGGACGAGTCGACCGGGTGATAGGACCGCGGGGAAGAAGTTCTTGGGGACGCTGCCGCCGAAGACTTCCTCGGCGAAGACCATCTCTTCGCTCTCCTCGTTGGGCTCGAAGCGGATCCAAACGTCGCCGAACTGGCCGCTGCCGCCGGTCTGCTTCTTATGACGGCCCTGCTTGGAGACCGTCTTGCGGATCTTTTCACGGTAGGGCACGCGCGGCGTGTCGAGCACGACCTCGACGCCAAAGCGGCTCTTGAGCTTGTTGACGAGCACGTCGATCTGGATGTCGCCCGCGCCGGAGACGACCATCTGGTGCGTTTCGGCGTTGTTGACGACGCGGAAGGACGGATCTTCCTCGTTCAAGCGGTTGAGGCCCTGGGCCATCTTATCCTCCTGGCCGCGGGTCTTGGGCGCGATGGCAACGCTGTAGCAGGGCTCATCGAACGGGATAGGCTCGATCTTGACGACCTTGCGCGGCTCGCAGAGCGTGTCGCCGGTCTTGACCTTGTCCATCTTGGCGATGGCGCCGATGTCGCCGCAGGTGAGCTCCTTGACCTCGGTATACTTCTTGCCCTTGGGGATGTACAGGCGGCCGAGCTTCTCGGTCTCGCCGGTGCGGGCATTGACCATGGGCATATCGGGCTTGATGGAGCCGGAGAGCACCTTGACGTAGGAGTACTTGCCGTACTGGTCGGAAATGGTCTTGAAGACGAACGCGGTCGGCAGTGCGCCGGGCGCGACGACGAATTCGGAGGACTCGCCGTCCTCATTCTCGGCCATCAGGGCGCGGGCGTCCTGCGGCTGGGGAAGAAGCTCGACGATGGTATCCATCAGGATGCGCGTGCCCATGCCCTGAATGGCGGAGCCGCACACGACAGGGAAGAGGGACAGGTCCTTGACGCCCTGGCGCAGGCCATGGATCATCTCGGCATAGGTGAAGTCTTCACCGGCGAAGAACTTTTCCATAAATTCCTCGCTCGTCTCGGCGACGGACTCCTTGAGCGCGTCGTAGAGCTCATCGAGCACGGTCTTTTTGTTCTCAGGCACTTCGATCTCGACGCGGCCGCCGCCGGGGCCGAACTCGAATGCGCGCTTATGCAGCACGTCGATGATGCCGATGACCTTCTTGCTCTCGTCCCAGATGGGGGCGACGACGGGGGCGATGTTCTTGCCGAAGCGCTCGCGCAGCGTGTTGAACGCGGCGTTGTAGTCGGAGTTCTCCTCGTCGGTCTTGGAGATGTAGAGCAGACGGGGGAGAGAGTTCTTCTCGCAATATTTCCACGCCTTTTCCGCGCCGACGCTCATGCCGGCCTTGGCCGAGCAGACGATGACGGCAGCGTCGGCAGCCTGAACGGCCTCCGCGACCTCACCGGCGAAGTCGAAGCCGCCGGGCACGTCGAGCACGTTGATCTTGCAGCTGTCGTATTCCACGGGAGCCACGGCCAGAGAAATGGAGATCTGGCGGCGGATCTCTTCGGGATCGTAGTCACAAACGGTATTGCCGTCGGCAATTCTGCCCAGACGGTCCGTGCCGCCGGTGAGATACAGCATGCTCTCAGCGAGGGTGGTCTTGCCGCTGCCGCTGTGGCCAAGCAGCACGATATTGCGGATGTCTTTTGCACTCATAATGGGTCAGTCTCCTTCCGAAAATCGTAAATCCCAGATCGGCTCGCGCCATAAGGTGGGATAATACTCAATGCAGAAATGATATCATGTTTTTCTCGCCATTACAACCATATTTTTCCGCAAATTTTCGTTTTCTTCGTTCGAAGTGTCAATAACGGTCGCTGAGCAGGGCGTCGACCAGCGCGCTGAGCGACCACAAAAGTACGTAAATGAGCAGAGAAAACGGCGTGAGCACGCTGTATGCGCCGACAAAAGTTAAATAAAATGCAAGGAGCGTCGAGGCCGTGGCGGCTAAAAATGCAAGCACCGTGCAGCGCCTTGCGGACGCGCATAATCTCTTGCTGCCGAGCACGACCTCGGCATACGGCATGAGGCCCTCGCGCATGAGCAGCGCATACGGCCGCCCGCCGCCGCGCTCGGAGAGCGCCAAGCGCGTCGAGAGCTTGGGGTAGACCGCGCGCGCGTCGGTGCCGAACTTACGCTTTAAGAGCGCGGGGGTGATGTTGCCGTCGCGCACGGCGAGGACGGGGGTGATGCGGCTGTGGTGCAGGGCGTGGAGCGCCCAGTCGACATTTTCCGCGGGCATGTACTTCACGGCGAACACCGCGATGAGCGTGCCGTCGACCGAGAGGAACACGCCGGTCTTGAGGCCAAGGTTTCGCGGCAGGTTCACGCCGCGTTTTCTCATAAAGCCCGCCGTGCCGAAGAGCACCGTTTCGCCATGGATGCGGCCGCCGACGCCGCCCTCTTCGTAAAAGTCGACGTCCTCGACCTGCTCGCGGAAGCCGCCGTCGCTGGCGAGAAGATTGTCAAAAAGGCGGCTCAGGCCGCTTTCGGACGCGTGGGCCATCGTCGCGGCGTAGGAGATGACCTTGCCGCTCTCCTCGCCAAACACTTTGAGCCCGCCGAGCGTGACCGTTCCGGGCGGGAACAGGTCGCCGTCGGTCAGAATGACGCAGTTGCTTCGGCGGATGGCGTCCGCGCCGGAAAAGCCCGCCACGGCGCTGCCGCTTTTGGCAAGCCGCGCGGCGATGCGCTTGAGCGGCAGCGCGCACACCATCGGAAACGCGAGCAGGTTCGCGCTCGCGAGCATCACCGAGAGGTTCCACGCAAGCAGCGCGTTCTGCTTCGTCTCGAGCGTCGAGAGCACGCCGAACACGACCGCCGCCGCGAGGAAGACCGGCAGCAGCACGCTCTGCCAGCGCGAATAGGGGTCGTTTGCGCGCGCGGAATTGGAAAATCCGCCCGGCAGGCCCACGCGCTTGGCCGCACCCCCCGCCGTCACGGTGACGATATACGGCGCATTGCCGATGGCCGCGATGCGGAACGTGTCATACATGCCGTGCAGACGCAGGCTTTCGCCCAGCAGCGCGCAGTAGACCGACATCGCCCCCAGCACCGGCAGCGGCAGCGACAGCGCCGCGCGCGCGGGAAGAAAAGCATAGAGTGCCGTATCGAGCAGCGTGACAAGGCATAAAAGCATCGTCAAAAAGCCCGACGTGACTTTTCCCTGTTTGAGCGAGCGCAGCGCGCCCGCAAAAATGCGCCAGCCGATGGCGCAGACGATGGCCTCGACGGCCAGCGGCGGCAGCGCGCGGATCATCGGATCAGCGGTGTACGCCTCCGGCAGGATGGAAAAATGCTCCAGCACCGCCATGACGCACAGCAAAAGCGTGAAAATACCCGCCCCACGGCGCGCCTTCGTCGCGCCCGAAAGCTGCGCGCGGTAGTCGGAGAGCGTTTCGGTCAGCGGCGGCTCGGGGAGCTCGGGTTCGGGCTCTTCGAACTCTTCTTCCTCGTTCTCTTCCTCCTCCGCGTCGTCGTAGAGCTGCTCGGTGTCGCGCATCTTGCGGCGGGAGAACAAACCGCGGCGCGGCGGCTCCTCCTCGATGACCGTGTCCTCGCGCTCGGAGAGCGCCTCCTGCACGGTCTGGGCCAGGATGTCCTGCAAGCTCACGGACTTGGGCTCGTCGTCCTGCGCGGGCTCTTCTTCGGGAGTTTCTTCCGGCTCGGCTTCCACCGGCTCTTCGGCCTTTTTCGCGCCGGGGAAGGGGATGACGGGGATGCGGGCGGTCTCATCCGCCGTTTCATCCACCGTTTTTTTCGCCGCCTCCGCCTTTTTCGGCAGGGGGACGACCTTTGCCGGCGGTTTCTTTTCCGCCGGCGGCTCGGGTTCTTTTTCTTCCGGTTCGGCCGCGGCGGGCGTGCCGCTGCCGTACTCGGCCAGAATGCTCTCGAGCGTGAATTCCGCGTCCTCGTCCATGCTGCGGGCCGTGTTTTTCAGCAGCAGCTCAGAGTCGGCGAGCGTTTCTTCAAATTCAAGGTCTTTGGGGTCCATATCGTTCCTTCTTTACCGTCACTGCCCCAAGCGCTGGCGCACCGCCTCGTAGAGGAGGATGGCCGCCGCCGCGGAGGCGTTGAGCGACGAAATTTTACCCTTCATCGGGATGCTGACGAGGAAGTCGCACTTTTCGCGCACCAGTCTCGTCATGCCGTCGCCCTCGCTGCCGATGACGATGGCCGCGGGGCCCTTGAGGTCCGCGGAGTAGAGGTCGCTCGTGCCCTCGGCCGCCGTGCCGAAGACCCAGACGCCCTCTTTTTGCAGCTGCTCCAAAAGCGCGGGGATGTTCGGCACGCGCGCGACGGGCACATAGCTCACCGCACCCGCGCTCGTCTTGGCGACAATGCTCGTGAGGCCCGCGCTGCGGCGCTTGGGGATGACGACGCCATGCGCGCCCGCGCACTCCGCCGTGCGGATGATCGCGCCGAGGTTATGCGGGTCGGAGATCTCGTCGCAGACGACGATCAAGGGGTTTTCGCCTTTTTCGCGCGCGATGTTCAAAATATCCTCAACACTGACATATTCGCGCACGCTCGTGAGCGCGATGACGCCCTGATGGGCGTGCGTGCGGGACATGAAGTCGAGCTTGCGCTTGTCCGCGTCCACGACGACCACGCCCGCGGCGCGGGCGGTCGAGGCGATGTGGCCGAGCGTCTTATCGGTCTCGCCCTTCTGGATGAAAATTTTGTCGATGGTCGTGCCCGCGCGCAGCGCTTCGATCACGGCGTTGCGGCCCTCGATGATGCCGTCGGCCTCCGCGTCCTGCACGCGCGCGGTCTTTTCCTTGCGTTCCTTATCCATAAAAGAAATTTCTCCTTGTGACAAATTTTTATAGAATACTCCATTGCAACTATAACACAGAACAAGGGCAAGATAAAGAGGGCGCAAAGCAAAAGTTCATCGAAAATTCACCGTAGAAAACTTGTGCGATTTTCTTATATATGGTATAGTTGAAATCACTAATTCAAAAAGTGCGCATCTTCGCATTTTTCTGTCTCCCGACAGGAGGAACAACATGGAGCCAAACAACAGAAACAACCGCAATCGCGGCGACAAGAACCGCCGGCGCGGCGGGGGAATGTGGTCGATCGTCCTATGGGCGCTGCTGCTGACGATCGGTGTGAACTACCTCTCCGTCATGCTCGATCAGGCCCGCACCGCCGAGTCTTCGTGCGAGATCGCATACAGCGAGCTTGTCGAACTCGTGGAGGAGGGGAAGGTCAAGTCCATCGAATTCGGCGACACGGTCTTCACCATCACGCCGGTCGACGGCTTTACCTACACGGATGACGACGGCAAGAGCTATGATCAGAACTATACGCTCTTCACCACCATCATTCCCGACGCGACGGAAAAGCTGATCACCCTGTGCGATGAGCACGGCGTGACCTACACCAAGCCCTATCAGGCGCCCATCTCGCCGATTCTCGCCTTCATGGTAACCTACATCCTGCCCACGGTGCTGATGGTCGGCGCGTTCATGCTGCTGATGAACTTCATCACGAAAAAGTCCGGCGGTATGGGCGGCATCGGCGGCATCGGCAATGTCGGCAAGGCGAACGCCAAGGTCTACATGGAAAAATCCACCGGCGTGACGTTTGCGGACGTCGCCGGTCAGGACGAAGCAAAGGAATCGCTCGTCGAGATCATCGACTTTCTGCACAACCCCGAAAAATACACCGCCATCGGCGCAAAGATCCCCAAGGGCGCGCTGCTCGTCGGCTCTCCCGGTACCGGTAAAACGCTGCTGGCCAAGGCCGTTGCGGGCGAGGCGAAGGTGCCGTTTTTCTCGATCTCCGGCTCTGACTTTGTCGAGATGTTCGTCGGCGTCGGCGCGAGCCGCGTGCGCGACCTCTTCGCCGAGGCGTCGAAGGTCGCCCCCTGCATCATCTTCATCGACGAGATCGACACCATCGGCAAATCCCGCGACGGCGGGCGCTACGGCGGCGGCAACGACGAGCGCGAGCAGACGCTCAACCAGCTGCTCGCCGAAATGGACGGCTTTGACCCGAGCAAGGGCGTCATCGTGCTTGCCGCGACGAACCGCCCGGAGGTGCTCGACAAGGCGCTGCTGCGCCCCGGCCGCTTCGACCGCCGCATCACCGTCGACCGCCCGAACCTCGCCGGCCGCTTAGCAACGCTGCAGGTCCACACGCGCGGCATCAAGCTCGCCGAGGACGTGGATCTCAAGAAGGTCGCGCTCGCGACCGCGGGCTGCGTGGGCGCGGACCTTGCAAACCTCGCCAACGAGGCGGCGCTCCGCGCCGTGCGCAAGGGACGCAAGCTCGTTACGCAGGAGGACATGCTCGCGGCGTTCGAGTTCGTCATCGCGGGCAGCGAGAAGAAAGGCAGCGTCCTCACCGAGTTTGAAAAGAAGCTCGTCGCCTATCACGAGGTCGGCCACGCGATGGTCGCCTACAAGCAGAAAAACGCCGAGCCCGTGCAGAAGATCACGATCGTCCCGCACACCGAGGGAAGCCTTGGCTACACGCTCCTGATGCCCGAGGAGGACAAGACGAACCTGCGCACGCGCGATGAGCTGATGGCGAAGATTGCCGTCTCGATGGGCGGCCGCGCGGCCGAAGAGGTCGTGATGAACACGATGACCAACGGCGCCTCGCAGGATATTCAGGAGGCGACGAGCATCGCGCGCAACATGGTCGCCATGTACGGTATGAGCGACGCGGTCGGCATGGTCGCGCTCGGGTCGGTGCGCAATCAGTACCTTGACGGCGGCTACGGCCTCGACTGCGCGCAGGATACCGCCGCCATCATGGACCGCGAGGTCAAGCGTATCCTCGACGAGTGCTACAAGGACGCCGTACAGGTCATCCGCGACAACCGCGAGGATATGGACAAGGTCGTCGCCTACCTCCTTGAAAAGGAGACCATCACGGGCGGTGAAATGGTCGCTATCCTCGAAGGCCGCGATCCCTCGGCCGTCGAAGAGGCCTACGCTTCCACGCGCAAGAGCGAGGACGGCTTCCGCCCCTCGCAGCCGAGCGTGATCGAAGCACCCGCCAAGCACATTTCGATGACGAGCGAAAAGATCGAAATGCCGCCGGAGGACAAGGGCGAAGATGCTCAGACTGAGGACAAGCCCTCGACTGAGCCCGAAACGCCGGATACTTCCGCGGAAAACACTGACGAAAACAAATAAACAACCAAAAAAATCCCCGCTGTAAACAGCGGGGATTTTTTATATCAATTTATACCACTTGGAATAAGTAGAACTTGAGGTAATCCGTCTCCGGCACGTTCCAGAGGATGGGGTGGTCACAGCTCTGCGTGCGCGCTTCGATCTGCCGCAGCTCGACGCCCGCGTCCGCGGCGGCGGAGCGCAGCATCCGCTCAAAGCGTTCGGCGGGCATGAAGTGGCTGCACGAGGCGGTCGCAAGGTAGCCGCCGCGCGGCAGCAGGCGCATCGCGCGCAGGTTGATCTCCTTGTACCCCTTTTCGGCGTTGTTCGCCGTGCGGCGCGATTTCGTGAACGCCGGGGGATCGAGGATGATGAAATCATAGGGCTTTTCGTGCGCGGCCTCGAGCTGCGGGAGCAGGTCGAAGACGTCGGCGGCGAGAAAGTCCATTTTGTCCTCAAGGCCGTTGCGCGCCGCGTTCGCGCGCGCCATTTCGATGGCACTCTCGGACACGTCCACCGCCGTCACGTGCTCTGCGCCGCCTTTGGCGGCGTTGAGCGCGAACGAGCCCGTGTGCGTGAAGCAGTCGAGCACGCGCTTGCCGTGCGCGAGGTGCGCGACGGCGAGGCGATTGAACTTCTGGTCGAGGAAAAAGCCTGTCTTCTGCCCGTTTTCGACATCCACACGGTAGAAAACGCCGTTCTCGCAAATTTCAGTGATGGGGCTCTCGGGCGTTTTTTTGCCGGGGAGGGGAAACCAACCCTTGTTCTGCGTCAAGCCCTCCTTTTCGCGAAGCACGACATCGTTGCGCTCAAAAAGGCCGTCGATCGTCTCGCCGTCCTGCTCCAGCACCTCGACAATGAGGGGGAAGAGCATGTCCTTGATCTTTTCCATGCCGAGCGAGAGCGTCTGCGTGACGAGAAGATTTTCAAACCGGTCGACCGTCAGGCCGGGGAAGGCGTCCGCCTCGCCGAAGATCAGGCGGCAGCAGCCGGTCTGCCCGTCCATGACCGCCTTGCGGTAGTCCCAGGCGTAGCGTACGCGCCGCCGCCAGAAATTTTCATCAAAGCGGTCGTTCGCGTTGCGCGAGACGATGCGCACGCGGAGCTTACTGAGTCTGCTCAAAAAGCCCGTGCCGAGATATTTGCCCTTTTCCGACACCACGTCGACGAGCGCGCCGTTTTCGCACTCGCTCTCGTCCGGCTCGCGGGCGACGTCGGAGTCGTACACCCAGGGGTGGCCGCTCTCGAGCCAGCGCGTGCCCTTGGCGGTGACGGTCAGGATCGGATAGTCGCGTGCAGCTTTCATAGGTCAAAATTCCTTCTTTAAAACAAGTTTTCCCCATCATACCACGGCAAAAGCCGCGGCACAACTCATTTGTTGAGGAAAAACAGCCCGACAAGGCACAGCGCAAGGCCCACGAGCTTGTTGACCGTGATGGCCTCGTGGTAGACAAGATACCCAATGAACACCAAAATCGTCGCAATGGCCGCCGCAGACGACACCTGAAACGCGCTGACCGGCCAGCCCGCCTTATAGGCGTGCATGCTGCCAGCTTCCAAACCGACGACCGCGAGACCGAGCAGGTACGGCGCCCAGTTCATCTGGCTGTATTCGTGCAGAAGATTCGCCCCGCCGCGGTGCGTCACAAAATACAGGATGCCCGAAAAGATCGAGCCGATCAGATACGTGACCGTGAGCGACGCGAGCGGATCAACGCTCTCGGGCAGCGATTTGGCGCAGATGTGATACACGCTGTTCGACGCCACAACGAGAATGAGCGGCCAGAAGTAAGCCATAAATATTCCCTCCTATTCAAATGCCGGATGCAAAACGGCAGCCAGACTTCCGCCTGACTGCCGGTAGGTGCGCACCCGTAATAGATAAGGAAAGTGTATCAGCGGCGCGCGCTCTTGTCAAGGAAAATCCCGCCGCGGCGGCGATTCCGACAAATTTGTAAGCGACAGTTCATACAACCTGCCGCTTGTATTTTCCGCTCCGCCATGCTACCATAAAAATGTCATATCAATCCCAGCCGCGCTTGCGGCGCAGACTTTAATGGAGGCAAATTATGAGCTATCCCAAGACCGGCGAAGAAGTTTACGTCAGCCTGAATCTGTCTAACACGATGCTCACAGGTCTCGGCAAGGGCACGATCACCCGCGAGGACGTTTCTGTGGACTACCTCAAGAAACTGTTTATGCAGCACGGCGTCATCGTCTCGGCCAAACCCGAGTACCGCAACATCATGGAGCGCGTGAACAGCACCTATGACTTAGGGCTTGAAATTCCCGCAAAGCTCCAGCTCTTCCAGCTCTCCGAGCAGCACCGCCGCCTGGTGGTCGTGAATATCTCCGGCCTTCAGCGCAAGAACGGCTCGCTTCTCCCGTCCTACACGGAAGAGGAGCTTGACGAGGCAACGTTCACGTTCGTCAAGTATTACGTACAGGGCGAGCACTACGACGAGCTGGTCGAGGAGAACAAGAAGCTGCGCTACGAGCTCGAGCAGGAGATCTCCTGGAGAAACCGCACGGATTCCGAGGGCTGAGTTCGCAACACCTTACATCAAAAAAGGAAGAGGTTCCCGATGGGAACCTCTTCCTTTTTTTGACTTGCCACAAAAGCGTCGCAGACTTTGCCGTCCGCAGACGCGAAATGCTTTTGATCCGTTTTTTCTGACGACAGAAGGCGAATTGCCGCAAAGTGGCAAGAGAAGCCGCCCTGGGGCGTGTGCGTCAGAAAAAACTCCTCTCGCGGAGCTTGTGTCGCAGCCGCCAAGGGCGGCAAGGCACGAAGCGGAGTGCGGCTTTCTCAAAAAAGAGGCAGAGCCTCTTTTTTGAAATTACTTCTTCTCTTCTTCAAGCAACCCCTTAAAGCTCGCGGCAAGACCGGCGAGGCTCTGAATCTCGCTCGGGACGATGATCTTCGTCGCCTGACCGTCGGCGGCCTTTTCAAACGATTCGAGCGCCTTGATCTTGATGACCTGCTCGTTGGGGTTGGCCTCGTTGAGCATCTTGATGGAGTCGGCAAGTGCCTGCTGCACGTTCAGGATGGCCTGCGCTTCACCCTCTGCCTTGAGGATGGCGGCCTGACGCTCGGCCTCGGCCTTGAGGATGGCCGCCTGCTTTTCGGCGTCCGCGCGCAGGATGGTGGACTGCTTTTCGCCCTCGGCCACGAGGATCTGGGACTGCTTCTGGCCCTCGGCCTGCAAGATGGACTCGCGGCGTTCGCGCTCGGCCTTCATCTGCTTTTCCATCGCGTTCTGGATCTCACGCGGCGGCAGGATGTTCTTGAGCTCCACGCGGTTGACCTTGATGCCCCACGGGTCGGTGGCCTCATCGAGGATAGAGCGCATCTTGGCGTTGATGACATCGCGGCTCGTGAGCGACTGGTCGAGCTCCATCTCGCCGATGATGTTACGCAGCGTCGTCGCCGTCAGGTTCTCGATGGCGTTCATCGGGTGCTCGACACCATAGGTGTAGAGCTTGGGGTCGGTGATCTGGAAGTAGATGACCGTGTCGATCTGCATCGTGACGTTATCCTTCGTGATGACGGGCTGAGGATCGAAGTCGGCCACCTGCTCTTTGAGGCTGACCTTCTTCACAACGCGCTCGAAAAACGGAATTTTGAAGTGCAGGCCCACGCCCCATGTCGCGCTGTAAGCGCCGAGGCGCTCAACGACGTAGGCGCGCGACTGCTGCACGATCTGGATGTTCGTGACGAGCACCAGAAGCACCAGCAGCACTAAAATGCCGATACCGATATAGCCGATCCATTCCATAGTTCTTTTCCTCCTAAAATGTTGTGTAGTTTGGGTTTACTCTCTTCTCTCGCTGGGTTCTTTACTCTCGCGCACGTACCATGTCTTGCCGTCGATGTACACAGCGCCCGTGGCGTTCTCGTTGTCCACCGTTTCGGTCACCTTGGCCTCGTGGTGCAGCACACGGTCGGCATTCGTGGGCACGATCGTCTTATCCAGCATCTTGCGCACAAGGGGCCTTGTTGCGATGAGCGCCAGAATGGATACGATCAGAAAGACCGCGAATTGCAGCCACAGCGCCGCGCCCAGCTCCGTCGCCACCAGCGCGGCCACCGCGCCCACGACGAACCAGATCGACACCAGCCCCGCCGTCGCCGCCTCGGCAATGCCGAAGATGATGATGGCGGCGATCCAGATAATGGTCATCATTTCATCTGCTCCTCCTTTCAAACTGCGCATACAGTAGACGTATGCCGGACCGATCATCGCGATGACGGTCAGCAGCATGATCCCGATGCTTTTGTTGTAGGGTGACAGATTCGCGTACAGGTTCGACAACTCGCTGCCGAGCGTGCGCGCGGACAGCAGCGGGGCTTCGACCGGCGGCTCGCCGGGGGTGGGGACTTCTTCTTTGAACAGCCCGTCCATCGTCACGCCGTAGCGGTTGCAGATGAAGATGATCTTCTCCATCTCGGGGTAGCCCCGGCCGGATTCCCAGCGCGAGACCGACTGGCGCGAGACCTGAAGCTGTTCGGCAAATTCCTCCTGCGTCAGCCCGCTGCGTTTGCGGACCTCCTGGAGCCGCTCGCCAAATGCCATTGCGTTCCCTCCGTTTCTCTGTCTGAGGATAAGATAGCAAAACCGCGCGTCCATTTCCAGCAACTTTAGTGTTGCATTCCGTATTTTTTCGGAAAATTTCGCGCAAGTTTGATGTTACATTCATGTGACAGCGCGCTTTCCGCGCTGTTTTTCCTATTGTACCACACGTTCCACCGCTTTACCATGCTTATTTTGACGCGGCGATTGCCTTTTTTGTTCCCATCCGCTATACTAAAGTCAAATCATTTTTTCGGGAGCGTTATTATGCTGGAATTTGTCATTCCCTGCCTCTTGGGCCTTGAGAGCTTAGTGGGCGATGAGATCAAAAAGCTGGGGCTTTCTGATGTGCGCGTCGAGAATGGCCGCGTCCTCTGCCACGGCGAAGCGCGCGACATCGCGCGGCTCAACATCAATCTGCGCTGCGGTGCGCGCGTCATTCTGGTTCTGCACAAGTTCCGCGCGACGGATTTTGAATCGCTCTTTCAGGGCGTGTGCGCGGTGCATTGGGAGGACTGGATCCCCCGCGAGGGGGAGTTCCCCGTGGTGGGCTACTCCATCAACTCGACGCTCCACTCCGTGCCCGCCTGCCAGTCGATCGTCAAAAAGGCGGTCGTTGACCGCCTGAGCGCGGCCTACGGCATCGCGCAGTTCCCCGAAACGGGGCGGCGCTATCAGGTGCGCTTTTCCATCATGAAGGACGAAGTGACCGTTGGGCTCGACACCTCGGGTGAAGGACTCTACAAGCGCGGCTACCGCGCGCAGGGCGTGGCCGCCCCGCTCAAGGAAACGCTCGCCGCCGCGATGGTCAAGCTCTCGCACTACAATGGGCGCGACCCGTTCTGTGACCCCTTCTGCGGCAGCGGCACCATTGCCATCGAGGCGGCGCTCATCGCGCGCAACCGCGCGCCGGGGCTCAACCGCAGCTTTGCCGCCCAGCACTGGGCCACGCTCGATAAAATGCTCTGGCTCGACGCAGCCGACGAGGCGATGGACAAGGAATTCCACGGCAAGTACGAGATCTGGGGCGGTGACATCGACCCCGACGCCGTCGAGCTCTCGCGCCACAACGCCGAGCTCGCCGAGGTCGACGACATCGTGAAATTCGAGATCGACGACGCCACGCGCTTCCACTGGGGCGGCTTGTATGGCCGCATCGTGACGAACCCGCCGTATGGCGAGCGGCTTCTTGAGCGCGAAGAGGCGGGCGAGCTCTATAAAGCCTTCGGCAAGGCGATGGACAAATTACCCGACACCTGGCGGGTGTATGTGCTGTCGTCACATCCTGACTTTGAGCGCTGCTACGGGCGCTTTGCCGATAAGAAACGTAAGTTGTACAATGGCATG
>QWCN01004887.1_pt1 | contig 13695 bp, 17 predicted proteins | sample 1972711 | NCBI WGS metagenome assembly QWCN01 (sample SAMN09866707, study PRJNA288562) | Human gut metagenome isolate term1_stool, whole genome shotgun sequencing... | isolation source: gut | host: Homo sapiens | place: USA: California | reverse complement strand
CAATCAGGGCAGCGAACAAAACGAGACACTACTGATACACCGAGGGAAAGCAGCTTCTTCACACTCATGATCATAACTACCATTCAGCCATCCACGCGTGCCTACGGGAAGTGATCCGAGATCCGGCTGGGAACGATTCCAGCACGAACACGGCGAGCATCCCCACCTGCAAAAGGGAAGAGGCCACCGTTCCCACGTAGCTCTTCCACACCACTGCGCAGAGCACCGAAAGCACTACGCGTAACGATTCGCACGGAAAAGGACATAGAGAAACAATATAGAGCACCGTCTTCGGGAGACGCTCAGGCTGGAAAATGGAGCTGAAGAAGCGGTTCGTCCCCTGGAACCGAGCAAGCGCGCCCAGAACCATGAAGCTGCCCATGGTGAAGCTTATCGCGAACTTTGCGGGACGAAGGATGAGCTACCCATGATCCCTGCCCACTGCCCAGACCGTTGGCAACCCGATGAAGTAGGCTATAGCGAAGAAAACGAGAGCCAGCGCGAGCAGTCCGAGGACTTCTTTCATTCGGTCGCCGCTACGGGTAACCACCCAGGATAGCCGATCACGCGTCCGTAATATACGTCCCCACGCTCTGAACGCCGGAAAGGAGCCCGACTGATTCCACATCCCCCGAAGGCGTCTGGTTTCTCTGGAAGATGGACGGGATCCATGAGGTATTCCCCGACGACGAGGGCTGTTCCGACTAGTCGTGACCATCCTCGGCAGACGCGACCTGGTCTTTCTTCTGCTCCTCGTACCACTCTCCAAAGCTGCTAGATCCCATTCAGCAGAAAATGGAACTCAAGAAGCCAATGGAGTAGAATTGAATGAGTGAAGCCCTGATCCAGGGCTGTTTGAGAGTGCGTTGCGCTGTGAAAGAGCCTGTGGTCAAAGGAGTGGACATGGGTTGGATGAAGGCGTTCGAGTGATGTGAAGAGATCTCTCCAGCACCTGTACAAAGTGCAAGTGAGCGATTTGGTTCTGGGAGAATGAATGGATATAGCGTTTTCCCCGTTTCGTGAACGAATTTTTGGTGCACCAATGGAATGCGTCCTAAACCGATGGTGTTAGAGGCTCAAAATTCTAAAGGTTTAACAATGGGTAAGGTTCACGGTTCTCTGACGCGTGCTGGTAAGGTGAAAAACCAGACTCCCAAGGTGGAGAAGCAGGAGAAGGGCAAGTCCCACGTTGGTCGTGCTAAGGTCTGAGCCATCCCCTGGAGTGACTTGTAGAAGCGAGAGATCTACAACAGAAGATACGTGAACGTGGTTCTCGCTCCCGGTGCCAAGAAGCAGTCTCCCAACAGCTTCGCTATGCGCCAGGCTCGTGCTGAGGCTGCTGCTGCTAAGAAGGAGTAGACGGAGCGGAATGCATTTACGTAGTGGGGATTCTTACTCATGTTGGCATGTTTGTTACTAATTGCTTCCATGTCATCGCTGGCTGCCGTACAGGCCGATGGCTACTACTATCCGCCCAACTGGGACCCCTCGAAGGGAAACAAGGACCAATTCCACCACGTACAACTTCACCCTCCTCCCTCTCATTTGGTAGCACCATCCGCTCGGGAGACGTGCCAGGAAGCTGGGCCAAGGCATCGTGATCGTCCGCTTCGAGATGCCAGTGAATGTGTGGTGCGATGGGTGCGGAGAGCACATTGCACGCGGAGTGCGGTACAACGCCGAGAAGAAGCAGTGCGGGATGTACTTCTCGTCGGAAATCTTCGAGTTCCAGATGAACTGCCACTTGTGCGGCCAGCGCTTCATCATCAAGACAGACCCTCAGAACCGTGATTACGAGTTTGTGAGCGGTCTTCATCGTAAGGTGGAGTCATTCGACACAAAGGAGACGGGAACCATGTCCTACGACACCCACGAGCAGGCGCTGATGAGGGCCGATGCGATTCGCTCCCTTGAAAACAAGGAGGAAGACAACCTGCGGTCCGAGAAGCTGGCTCCCACACTGGATCGCTTGAAGTCGATCCAGGAGACGATCCACGCCAACGAGGACGTGCTGAATCGGCGCGTGCGTGACAAGCTCCGCACTGTGCGGAATGCCGAGAAGCGCCGCGCAGACCTGGCTGCAAAGGAGGGGCTGCAGATCAAGCTGCTGCCGACCAGCCGCAGCGACATCCGAAGCAGTCGCGCGGTGCTGTTCCAGAAGAAGTCGAAGGCGGAGGTGAACGCGAAGGTGCGCGAGATCGAAGCGAAGAGCGGAGACATCTTCGGGAAGAAGGACGCGGCGCGGGAGCGGACGCTGAAGCAGTGCATTGCCAACCACGTGGACCTGAGTCTGTTCAAGAAGGAGGAGGTGAAGAAGCCGTCCCTGCCGAAGCTCACACTCAAGGTGAAGAAGGGTGTGGAGGAGAAAGAGAAGGAGAGGGTGAAGGAGGACAAGAAAGAAACGAAGAACACACTGGGATTAGTTCCCTATGACGAATGATGTACCATACTTCTCTCTGTTGTTTGTTGAACAATCAATACACTAACCAAACGCAATCCGTTTCCTCCCTCTAGCCCTCACCTTGTTGAAGGCATCGATGTTCTCCTTCTTGTGGACGATCGTCGACTCGTACCCCTCCATGACCCTCGAGAACTACTCCTCATCCGCCCTCGTCTCCCTCACAAGGTCCTTCGCAGCCACGTGCGTGGAGATGAACGCTCGCTCCAACACGTACAGATCCACGCCCATATCCTCAGCACTCGAACTGACGACGGTCAAACCGAAGTCGATCAGGACCAGGTCGCCCGTTGCTGCCTCGACGAGGAAGTTGGAGGTGGTCAAATCGCCGTGGATGAAGTTGTGGTTGTGGAGCTGCGCCACCACTTGGCCCAGCTTGAAGCAGTATGTGTTTAGTTCCTCTTCTACTCGTCAAAGGAGTGCGGACACAAAATACCAGAATGATAATACTTCTTGTTTATGAAATCGCGGAAGGTGCAGCCCTCAATGTAGTCCATTATGATACAGTACCGGTTGACATCGACGTAGCGAATGAGCGGGGTTTTGATCCCCGCCTTCAGACAGCGGGCCATGCTTCTCGCTTCCTGCACACTCACTCCACAGAACCAATCCTACCTGCACGAGGCGCTTGTTACGGATGTTTGCATCCAGGATGGGATGACGATACGCTTTTCGGACTCTCTCCTTCACGAGCACCGGCTTCCCCAAGAACACGCCCTTGAACAATCGCTAGGCGTTCAGCCCTCCAAAAACCCATACTCCTTCGGCGCCCTGAGCAATGAGCTCGTAGTTCGCAAAGTCAAACTGGAACGATTGGGGAACCGTCTGCTCCGAGTGCTCTTGCTCCTCCATGTGGAATAAGGTAATAAAAGCGAAGCAAAGATGCACGCAAAATCGGTGCTGCTTTTGGAACAAACACAACATAGAGTACATAGCTGGTAACTGTCGAGTCCGATGAGGAGCAACTCCTTCCCACTGGCGTTCCAGTTGAGCGAACGGAGACCATCAATCCCTACGCATCACAGCACCCCTCCAGCACCACGATTGGGGAGCAGAGACCATACGAGCTCTCCCTGCTTCCAGAAATACAGAGTTTGATTGCTCGTCAGAATCGCCAGTCTGCACTCTATGGGGCTCCACTGGAAGGCCACCACCGGTGAGACGAACACCACGTTTGTCAGCAAGCAGTCTCGCTTCACGTCCCACACCCACAGCATTGACGGCCTCGCATTCTCCTTCCACGCCTATCCCTCACGTTCTCCTTTTTCTCCCACGATGAAACGCCCGTCATGACTGAAGGCGATTTGGTGCACCCCGATGTCCTTCACACTGCCCCTACCCTTCACCCCTCTCACCTCCCGTACAGTCGGTTCATCACAGCAGTGGTGGTGGCGGCGGTCGGCGCACATGTCTCCATCTCGAAGAAGAAGGCGCCAGGACACCCCATGATCGTCTTCTCGACCGCCGAGGGCGGCTCCTCCTTCTTCCTGGGGTGCTCCCTGCGCCAGCGCTCCAGCACCTCCTGCTTGGGCTTCTCCGTGCATACCAACTAGCCATCACTCCACCCACCGTGACCTGCCGTGTTCTGCGCACCCATGCTGGAGAACACGCACAGCTCGCGCAGCAGCAGCAGGCGGTCCGAGTCCACCACCTGCAGCAGGCCCTCGCAGCCGCCCACGCAGAATAGCGGGAGTGACGATGCCACACACACCGAGCAGAAACCCAACGAAGTGTCCTTGATGGCATCGTTGGAGGCATTCTTGATGGCATGACTGATGGAGCGGGTATCGAGGGAGGAGAAGCACAGCGTGCCGTCGAGAGAGTAGAGGAAATAGTGGGGGTAAAGGGGGTGATCGCGGATGATGAGGTAGGTGTCGCGGTAGGACCAGTGAATCTACGGGTGAGGAGGGAGGGGTTGTGCCACGGATGAAGCCTGAACGGTTGAGATGTCGAAGGAGTGAGCGCATGTCCAATTCGTCGTCAGGATCAGGCACACGCTGTCCTGCTGCTTGTGGGATGCAATGGACTTCCGCTGCAAAAGAGCCAGCCACTTCCCATCCGAGGAAAAGGCGCACGCATTGTGAAGGTCGCGAATTCCAGGAAGAAGATACCTAGAGAGAACAAGGTACGAATGCCGCATACACCCTCGTGTCACGAATGGACCAAACCACTGTCTGCAGTCCCAGGTCGTTCAACGACAGAATGTGCACATTATCCATGGCCCACCGAACGCTGAGAATCGATCCATCTTCATTTTGGAAGGCGCAGTTCCAAGACAAGTCCGCGATGGAAAAGACCTATCGAATCAGGGATCCAGCACTATCTCACCTCAATTGTGTTGTTTCTCTTCACAACACACAGCAAAAGCAGCGAGTTGGGAGACCACTCGGCATAGTCAACGCGGTCGGAGCAGAAGAGATTGAATTCAACCATCTGCGTTGCTGTGGAAACGATATGCACCTCTTTTCCGTTGGTGAAGAGGACATGCTTTCCATCGGGAGAATACGCACAGGACTTACCAGAATACGAATATACAGGCGAATATGTCACTGTACATTCATTTTTAGGGGTGTCTCCCAAGGGCATCTTTCTTCTTTTGAAAACTGATCTCTTCTGATGGAATCCATTTCAATTGTTCGTGAGATAGAGGGAAGTGTTTTCAACAAAGCAACAGTGCGGATGAAAAGAGTACACACTCAAAATGAACCATTCTACATGCTATTTGAACGCAATCGTGCGTAGTTTGAGGACTTGCGGCGATGGATAGTGATGATGATGGAACCAAGAATCGCACATCCGTAGAAGACGGTCTATCCCTTTACTACCGCTTCTGGAACACTACGATGCAATTGAGAAGCGGAAGGCTGTCTTCCTTCTCATCAACAGGCTTCCGACAGGCAGCGACCTAGACGTGCAATACTAATGACGACTGTTACGTATCGAGTGGAAGATTCCTCCCTGTCGTCTTCATCATCTCTAAAACGAATCACTACCCAACAGATTGCTTACTTTTCTGTGCACAAATACTCTGCAACATACCCCGTTGCTTGGCACTCCGCGATGGTCTACTCACATGAGGATAACAAATCGGGCTTTCGTACCGTATTGACCGCATTGCACGGGTGACAGGGCACCGTTACTTCACATTTCTGACCCACATGCCAAGCATTACCGGCACTCTTGAATTGAGCCCATTCTTCCGCGTGCGAGAACTGGGCCAGAAGGAATAACACGACTGTGAATAGAAAAGTCCTGTTGGAAACCATTTTGTTGATGGGGACAGATGCCTTCCATTTGAGTCATGATTGCAGTATGGGATGAGATACATATGAATCAGGAGATTCTGACCTAATCGAGTTACGACATGGATGGTACTCTTCATGACATCCATAATCGATTAGATTACTGAGAGTGCTCTATTGATTATAATACAACCCGAAGGGGCTATTACACAATTGCCATTTGTTGTTTATGCGCTTATGGCAAACAACTTTTTGGAAACGGAGAGCGAAGCCCCTCCAATAGAGTCGTATGCGAGCGCGTTTCAGAGAAGGTGCTTCCTCGATTGTGGACTGAGCAATAGAAGGAATGCGGCTGCAAGTGTGAAGGTCCACGTCGTGGATTCAAATACATTTCTTGAGATTGATGAGATGCTTATCAATTTGGAGGACTTCCGAAAGTACTTGTGCCACACCGTGTCCAACGCGAAGATCTCCTATTTGATTACCATTGTACATGCTGTTGTGGGAGTTTAGAGTAGGCTGTGGCGATAATCCAGTTGGGTTGCTCCATTATCACCCATTCTGCTTTTGTCATCATCTTGGCAGCTCTGTCTGTTGTTTCTAGTGTCGTTTTATACATTTCACTGTTCATCACTTCCTCCCTCTACAACTACATTGTATTCCTATGGCTTGCTTCTCATCCTTAGGCTGGTACTGGACTCGTTTTAGGCATTGTTTCTTCTTCGGTCCTCGTGTATCATCTCCTCTTCTTCTCGGGCTCCTCCTTTTCTCAAGCAATCATTGTTCTTTCCTCTTCTCTAGTGTACTTTTTTATGCTTGTCGATGCGGTGGTGATGAATGAAGCGTAGTTTTCACTGACATTTTATGCTCAGCGTATCCAGACTGTTTTGCAAATCGTTCCACGTGATTGTTACTTCCGTTGTTCGTTGTGATTTGTAGTGCATCACCGTTTGAGGTATTCGCTTCTTTGTTGTCAAAACCACTATTTGCAAATCCACTTTCACAGCATTGCACATTGCAATTCACCATACATCTGCCACATTTCCGTGACGAAGATTAGAGGGTATATAGTTAGGGACATGCCCGATTGTGCCTCTAAGTCTTTTCATTCTCTTTCTCTCCAATCCGGGAATTCTATAGAATGGTAGTAATTTCAAATGACTGTTATGAGTAGTTCGCAAACAATGGCGGAATGAGTTCGGGATTTGGTGGACAGGGTGGAATGAACAATCAAGTAAGTGTCTATTGCTGCTGCTATTCTGTTTTGATGCTGAGAATAGTATTCTAATCGTTTTTTAGAGTATGTTTGGGAACGGCGCGAACGGAATGAACTCCGGGTTTGGTTCCAATATGAACAATGGCGGAAACAACTTCGGTGGCAACCAAGCGAATGGCGGATTTGGAAATAACAACGGCGGTGGCTTTGGAGCGAATAACAACATGGGCGGAAACAACGGGTTCGGTAATAACAATGGGTTTGGAGCGAACAACAGCAACGGAAACTTCGGTTTTGGTGGCAATCAGAACAAGGGCGGATTTGGCTTAGGAGGAAATAACAACAGTGGAGGTTTCGGTAACAGCGGCTTCGGAGGAAACAATAACGGTGGTGGTTTCGGTAATAACAGCGGATTTGGAGCGAACAACCAGAACAAGGGTGGATTTGGTTTTGGCAACAACAACAATGGTGGGGGCTTCGGCAGTAACAACGGGGGTTTCGGAGGAAACAACAATGGAGGATTTGGAGGAAACAACAATGGTGGATTTGGAAATAATACCGGTGGATTTGGTGGGAACAATGGAGGTGGTTTTGGGAACAACAACGGTGGCTTCGGCGCGAACAATCAGAACAAGGGTGGATTTAGTTTTGGTGGTAACAACAATAATGGTGGTGGTTTTGGGAACACCGGATTCGGTGCGAACAACAACCAGAACAAGGGTGGCTTCGGTTTTGGCAACAACAATGGTGGAGGCTTCGGCGCGAACAACAACAACCAGAACAAGCCCGCGTTCGGCTTCGGCGCGAACAACAACGGAGGCGGCTTCGGCACGGGCACTGGCTTCGGCAACACGGGCTTCGGCGCCAACAACCAGAACAAGACGGGCTTTGGCTTCGGCGCCAACCAGCCGAACGCCGCAGCCCCAGCTACCGGCGCGGCTCTGGGCGCGGCGCCAACCCCCGCCCCGGCGAACCTGGCGGCGATCAAGGCGGAGGTGCTGGCGAAGCCGTACAACGCGATCGAGGAGCTGACGAGCCACATCCTTACGCTGGACGCGCGCCTGAGTCAGGAGGGTAAGGCCGTGGGCGTGCCAGCCAGCGTGGCGCAGACCACTGCCGTGTCCGCCTCCACCGTGCAGGCGTACGCGACGCCCGCAGCGCCGAAGACGGGGAAGGCGACGGCGGCGCTGTACGCGGCGCGCAAGAACCTGCTGGAGAAGGAGAAGGCGCTGGAGAAGGAGGAGGCGGAGGAGGCGGAGGGCGTGGTGGTGAGCGCGCCCGCGCCCGACGGCGACCGCATAACGCTGCTGATGAAGTGGGAGACGCAGGTGCGGCCGGTGCGGCTGGAACGCCGCCAGACAGTGGCGGACCTGGAGGCGGCGGCGCGGCGCGAGGTGGGTGCGTGAGTGGGGTGTGAGGCGTAGTTCCCGGCGCTGGCGGCGTTCTACCTGTGCTGCAACAATGTGGTGCTGGTGGAGAAGGCGGAGGCTCTGGAGGGCCTGCCGCCCAACTCTCTCATCGAAGTCATTCCCACCGCCCCGCTCAAGCCCGCGTCTGATGTGTCTGATGTGTCTGATGTGTCTGATGTCTCGAGTGTGTCTGCCATGACCACTACGGCAGCTACGGCAGCTACGGCAGCTACGGCAGGAACGGAAGAGGAGGCGACTACGGCAGGCACAGTGGAGGAGGCGGCGGAGGCACCTGCACGGCGGAATCTGGCGGCGCCGACACTCACGAAGCCGGGATACGAGATCACGCCCTCGCTGGCGACTCTGAATGCAATGGACGAGGAGGCGTTGAGTCACGTGGACAAGGTGTCGATCTGCGTGGAGGGCGTGGGCAAGGTGGAGTGGGAGGAGCCGGTGGATCTGCGCGGACTGGACTTGGACGCGTTGGTGAGCATCGAGAAGGTGAACGGCTGCGCGCAGATCGAGATCTCGCAGCCGGAGGGAGAAGAGGACGTGGTGGAGATGGAGCCGGGAGAGGGCATTAACCACAAGGCGAAGCTGACGTTCTACGACGTGTTCCCGAAGGAAACAGAAGATGCGAAGAAGTTCGTGGAATTCGTGAAGAGGAAGACGGAGAGCATCGGTGGAGAGTTTGTGAGCTATGACGTGACGACGGGAATCTGGGTTTTGCGTGTTGAGCACTTCTAGTGTTGTTTCTTTCAGAAATGAATAGAGAGGGATGAAGTTGACCCTCAAAGCACGATTCCCATCCTTTGAATCAGCATGGCATTACTCTAGTGTTGACATCCGTGAGGATCGGACCGTTCGTGACGTGGGACTCTTTTCTGTCTCTTGATGATAGCTTTTCACTCTCAGTCGTGCTGAAAATGGACTATCGCAGCAATCTCCGATTACGCTTTCTGTGAATGGCACGATGCTTCAACAGGACGATAGCCGCTGTCTTTTAGATGCACGTGAGTGGCTATGTGCAGCTGCAAACTGTAGATATTATAGCTTTCGACGTTATCGAAATGGAGGTTCTCACAACGAAGGACTTTCCACGGGCCTTGAAAGAGGCACCACATACAAAGAATGGTGACGGAAAGGCGGCACAGCACAAAAGAAGGTGCATTTACCAGTTGGTGAAGGAGCTGGAACTTTTACAGTTCTTCCAACTGTCCGGTTTAGGGAAGTCGAAGGGTTCATCCAAACGCGTTTCTCCTTCTCCCTAATGTAGTCTACTGTATCCTACTCTTCTGTTTCGCATAAACACACTTCTATTCTACACAGCCTTGGTAATCCTGCCAAAGAGAGCATCCATCATCTCGTAATCCTTGTAGGTCACATCGGGTAATCCCGCAAGGAGTGCTTCGTATGTGCTACGGAATGTAGACAGTAAGCGGCCCTCTTCAGAGGGGTTGATTCCACTCTCAGCCTCATGGACACCTCCTTCCCTCTTCTGCGTTTCAACATCACTCACTTCTTTCAAACGATGCAACAGAGCCAGAGAGCACACGGCATCAACACCGGCCGAGAGCATTGAATCTTCCACGTGGAAGAACGCATCCGGGTTCCTTTCCTCCTCATCCATATTTGCATTATCACAATAATCCGAATACGCCGTAAAGAAGGCCTCCACAGATGATGCGACAGATGTCCCCTGGAGGGCAGCCAACGAGGCAAAAGACACGGGCTGCAACTCTAGCAGATGATCCTTCGCTACTGCTAGCGTAGCAGCCCACGTTTCGGCGACTTGGGTATCGGAGAGCAAATGCGAGGAATTGAGTGGCTCTGCGAGGAGGCGAGTTCTAGACGTGACAGACGGAGAGGAGACGAACTTGAGGAGGAGTCGGAATAGGCCGTTGAGAGTGGAGAAGGAGAGGAGCGGAAGAGGCGTGAGAAGAAGCCGCGTGTGGGAAAGAGAGAGGCGGAAGGGAGACAGATCTTCTGTGCTTTCTAAAGGGGATGTGGAAGCTGAAGCCATACTGAGGGTCACTTCTTGGGAAGTGGAGGTGTCAGTGACGGATGCCATCTGCATCACATCACAGTACAGTACCACCGTGGGCGTCGAATCCCTTTCATCGAGAGCGCGAAGGACAGAGAGCATTGCCATTGCGGGTGAAGGGCACAGCGAAGAGTGGGCAGAATTGTGAGAGAAGAAGGAATCATGCGAAAAGGACGTGCTCACGATCGGTGGAACAGGCGAAGAGCCGTCCCTTGCAACCACCACCCAGATTTGGTTCGGGAGAGATGAATTGGCAACGGTGTTGGGAAGGCAGGAAAAGCAAAAAGGAAACGAGTACACACAAAGCACGGATGATGGGTCGTACATGGATAAGAGAGGGGAAAGACAATCCCTGTCATTCGGAGGAAGGGAGAAGATACTCTTGGAAGACTCCATCGCTTGGTGTGTATTCTCACACACATAATCGAGCCACATCATATCGTGGGCCGGAATGACCCGCGCGTCTATCCTACACAGAACTAGGCATCATTCATGGAAACAATTCGTACAAGAGATGAAATCCTTCAGCTCCGCTTTCGTTAGGGAATACCCATAGCGCAGGCAAATGTCCTTGACCACATTCAGTGCATACACGATATCACTCTGCGCAGCGACTGCATTGCTTTCGCCACGTAACTTTCCGTTTTCTCGCCAGTAGGCTATCGTATCCGCAACCCCGCGGGTACTGAGCTTCATTCCAAACTGGCTGCTGAACATGGCTGCGATTGAGGCGAACGACATGTGCGTTTCGGCCCGCTCCCTTATGATGGCCATCTTCTGTTCCCTGGAGAGTTTGTTGTATTTGATAGCAGGCGCGCGTTTCTTCCCCTCCCTGGATGACTCATGATCCGTGCTATTCATTAAATACGGGAAGAAAACCGATTCGTCTAAAAATGACTGGAGAATCGCATGGGCAAAAGAGTGAGCGTGCTTAGATTTATGTATGAAACGAGGGTTTATCTATTTGGCAGTGGTCCTCTCGCTGGTAACACACGCGTGCAAGGGTACGCTCTCCACAGTAGGCTCTTGTCTTCATCCTTAACTCTAGCTTTCGAAGGAAGAAGACGGCAGGTACTCCTACTCAACGGAGCTGTGCTCCCTTACAACCGAGGTATCCTCCGACACTGTCTGTCAATGGTAGATGGCGAAGCTCCTCTACTCCTTTCTCTCTCTGAAATGGAAGGAGCGGAGAGACAGGAAGCCCAGGGAATCGTTCACTCTGAGGGAGATTCTCTTCATGAGTCTGCCTGCCCTACTCAATGAAATGGTGGATCGCATCTTCTTCTACCTCCATTATGCATTGAACGATGAATTGGTGATCCAGGCATTCGAGTCCCTCGAGATTGTGATTATCGGCGTTGCATCCTTCTTCCTGCTGGGAAAGCGGTATCCACTGCATTGTGTCCTTACACCTAGCTACTCTGCGACGCATTGGTGCTCTCTCGTTCTCGTCTGCACTGCCGTCATGTCGATGGAAATCGGGTCTGCGAGCAGCGGGAGCTTCAATCGGCTCCCCCTCCTTCCTTCCCTCATTGCAGTGGTTGGCTCTGGACTGGAAGGCATCTCCGGAGTGCTGACGGAGAAGATACTGAAGAGGCACGAGCAGATGGACATTTCGCTGCAGAACATATGGATTTACTTGTGATGGATGCTGTGCCTGTAAATGAATAGCTGGGGAGCTTTACTGTACATGGTGATTATGCTCTGTTCTGGTTTTTCACGCTTTGTCCAGAATGTCACATTCACCCATTTCAACCGCTACGCCTTCCTGTTTATCTTGTCGTACCCTTTCAGTCATTTCTTTACTCTAGTGAATCCATTCGCGGGCTCTCGTCTTCCTTTCTGTTCAAGTATGCGGATTCTGTTGTGGAGTCCTTCACCTCTTGCACAGCGTTGATTCTCGCGTCGTTCATTGTGTCCCTGATTCTTCAAAAGGAAATTGGATATCCTGTCATCACTGGCAAAACGCCTCCTTTACTACACGTATGCATTCTACCTGGCCGTTACAAATCTGTGTATTGCCACATTCCTGTATAACGCCGCTCCTGCCATTCCCCTCACTGTGAAGGCGAAGAGTGTTTCTGTTCCCTATTCTATAGAATTTGAATAGAATGCTGTTTGATAACAAACTATTCCATGTTGACAGCACTAATTCCCCTGTTGAGTAGTTACAGTATACTGTAACTCTCTGACCACAGAGGGAGAATAAGATGAATAATACAGAGGAAGAATGGGCGCGGTTGGCAACACGGGGGGTGAAGCGTTGCCGATTGTGGGCAGAAGCCATGCGTTTGGAATGACGGTCACGGAACCAGGAAAGAAGGATTGTTTCTGACCCGGGTTCATCTCGGGGGACATGGACCCCGGAGTCTTTTCCATTTCACTGGCGGCCAGGGCACACAGAAGATCCAGAGAGCGTGTGCTCTTCGGCTTTCTCTTGACGACTGGAGGAGGGAGGGTTTTGCCTCCTTTCACAGACGATGCCTTCTTCCCCGCCTTCTCCTTGCCGTGCAACGATCCTCTATCCCGTCATCGCATCAGAATAGCATTACGCATGAATCAGACTCTTCGGATTATCTCGAAGCTTCGACTTTTCGCAGGAGTTGCACACGAGTCTGCGCTTATATCTGCAGATCATTCCCAACGTCAATACACACCGATGACGAGTGCACGGCTCTCCGGGCTTGTGGTCACATCTCTCATACCCGGGACATTGACAGTGGTTGCATTTCACCTCCTTGCACCACCTGCACGGGTTTGGCTTGGGTCCGGGCTTGCTGGGGAGCAGATAATCCTCCCCTTCCGTTGTAGCGTGGCGTTCGGACGTATTGGGGATGGATTCATTCTCTTTCTATCAAGGCGTGAGTAATCCCCTTCGGACACCAAAGGCGTGCGTATTCGCAGCCGAGCAACACGGTCCTTCAAACCTACACTCCGACTCATGCCAGATGGAAGGAAAACAGTGTTTTCTTGACACACAATCCAGAACACAAATAGAATCTGGAAACACAATCATTTCATCAAGGAAACATGCAACAGAAGCACGAACACTTCAGTAGAAACTATCAAACGAGCTGTTCTTGTCCAGCATAATCATATTGTCCTTCTTCTTGGCATCGTCCGTCTCATGCACCACCTCACTGCTGCTCTTCGCCTCGTCGTTGTCCGACTCGTGCTCGCCCCACTGCATCCGAATGCTGTTCTTCTGCTGGATGCCCATCAGCCGACTCTTCATCTCGTTGATGCGCTGCTTGCGCGCCAGCTCGTCCAGGTTGTAGGTCTGCGCCAGTCCCGCCTTGGAGGTCTCGCGCAGCGAGTCCTCGATG
>QWCN01004885.1_pt1 | contig 13696 bp, 22 predicted proteins | sample 1972711 | NCBI WGS metagenome assembly QWCN01 (sample SAMN09866707, study PRJNA288562) | Human gut metagenome isolate term1_stool, whole genome shotgun sequencing... | isolation source: gut | host: Homo sapiens | place: USA: California | reverse complement strand
GAAACAGGTCATAAAACGAAAAATTGACAGAGAAATGTGAGATCAAAGATGGCCAAATTGAAAAATCGGCATAAGCATAAGGGATTTCGCTTCTCCGTGTTTGTTAAGATACCCAAATCGGGTTGTTTTCTGGAATCGGCTGGAAGGGCAAAAACAAAACGATGGGTCCGTTCATCAAGCCGGAGGACATGAATACAGTACAGAAGATGAAGTATCTGTCCATCGTGTCCAAGGTTTGCAAGGAACTAGAGACGCACTTGGGTTTCAGTAACAAGGACGTTGCGGAAGTGGCACTTACTAGTGGAGAGTGATGGATAGTTCCTGATCGATATGGCGATGGAATCGAGCGATGCCTTCGCCTTCTATGAAAAGCTGATGAAGCAGGAGCTGCAGATGGACAAGGCGCTCGTGAGCCAGCTGTTTGAGACGATTCATTACCTGTATCCTAAAACCGCGGAGCAGCAGACTGCCACCAAGGCCGTGGCGTCCAAGCGTGATGAGGTGAATATTCCGGGACTGGCGATGCAGAACACGGCTCCCGTTCAAATCGAAGTGAATGACAAGGACGCAAAGGAGTGGGTCTTGCAGTGTGCGTTTTCATCGTATAGAAGAGAAAGAGATGGCTCTTCTCATCGTCATCGTCGCTCTCCTTCGCACCACCACTCCTCTCACAGCCGTTCCCATCGCCACTCTCGTCGCCACTCTCGCTCGCGTAGTCGCTCGCGTAGTCGCTCGTACAACCGATCGCGCAGCCACTCGCACAGTCGCTCGCACAGACACTCGCACACCGTCGAGCTCGCCGTGAATCAAATCTACGACGGCCGCGTGAAGAGCATCATGGACTATGGCGCCTTCATCGAGCTGCTGGGCGTGTACCCCCCGCGCGAGGGTCTGTGCCACATCAGCAACATCGCGCCGCAGCGCATCCACCACCCCAACGACGTGCTTCAGCGCGACCAGCGCGTGAAGGTCAAAGTCACCCAGATTTCTGGCAATCGCATCAGCCTCAGCCTGAAGGACGTCGACCAGCGCACCGGCGAGGATCTCGGCAACGTCCCGCGTCGCTATGACAGTTCCACAGGTGTCACAGGCCCCTCGGAGCCGACGCGCGCGCCGCCAAAGCGGAAGCGTCTGTCGTCGTATGAGCGGTTCGAGATGGAACAGCTGATCGCGAGCGGTGTGATGACGGCCGCGGAGCAGGCGCAGATGATGGCGCAGTACGATCTGGGCGGTCCGGAGGAGGTGGCGCCCGAGGAGGAGGTGAACGTGGAGGTGAGTCAGAACCTGGCACCGTTCCTGAAGGATCAGAAGCTGGAGAAGGTGGACATGACGCCCACGAAGATCGTGAAGAATCCCGAGGGCACCATGGCACGCAACGCGCTGGCGGGCCAGGCGATGATGCAGGAGCGCAAACGCCTGCGCGAGCGACAGCGACAGGAGGAGCGCGAGAAGCTGCCCGAGGTGGGAGTGGTTGGGTCGTGTGATGTATAGAACTTCAACGCCTCGTTCGACGACCCCATGCCCGAAGGTGGCGTTCACCTTCTCTCCAGCGAGGTCCGCGCGCTCAACCCCACCGCCGTTGCCGCCAAGACCCCAGCGCCGCCCGCGCGCGCCGCGAAGCAGCCGCCTCGGAGCAGTCTGTCGATCCAGGAGCAACGTCGCAGCTTGCCCGTGTACGCCATGCGCGATGTGCTGATCAAGGCGATCCGTGAGAACTCGATGCTGATCGTGGTGGGCGAGACAGGCTCGGGCAAAACCACGCAGTTGACACAATACATTGTGGAGGCAGGCATCAACGGGCATAAGATGGTCGGGTGCACGCAGCCGCGACGTGTGGCGGCGACGTCAGTGGCGGCGCGCGTGGCGGAGGAGTTTGGGTGCCGCCTGGGCGAGGAGGTGGGCTTCCTGGTGCGTTTCAACGACAAAACGAGCAGTCGAACGATCATTAAATACATGACGGACGGCATGCTGCTGAGAGAGTACCTGAGCGACCCTCTGTTGAGCCGGTACTCGGTGCTGATTCTGGATGAGGCGCACGAGAGAACGCTGAGTACAGACGTGTTATTCTGTCTCCTCAAACAACTTGTGGCGAAACGTCCTGACCTGAAACTCCTGATCACCTCAGCCACACTAGACGACGTGAAGTTCTCGAAGTACTTCAACGACGCGCCCATCATTCATGTGAGCGGTCGTACCTTCCCCGTCCAGATCCGGTACCTATCCGCACCGGAGAGCAATTACGTGGAGGCGGCGATCCAGACGGTGTGGGACATCAACCGCGAAGAGGGCCCGGGCGACGTGCTGGTGTTCCTGACGGGCCAGGAGGAGATCGAGTTGGCGTGTGAGGTGCGTGTGGTGAAGAGGTGTGATGGATAGATGCTGGAGGAACGGCAAAGACAGTGTGGCGACGACTCGATCCCGCCAATGTTGTTGTTCCCCGTGTTCGGCGCTCAGACCTACGAGCAGCAACAGCGCATCTTCCAGCCCACGCCCCCGGGCTGCCGGAAGGTGGTGGTGGCCACCAACATCGCCGAGGCGTCGCTGACGATCGACGGCATCTACTTCGTGGTGGACAGCGGCTTCTGCAAGCAGAACGTCTACAACCCGAAGGCGCAGATGGACTCGTTGGTTGTCACGCCCATCTCACAAGACTCCGCCAACCAACGCGCCGGCCGCGCGGGCCGCACGGGGCCGGGCGTGTGCTTCCGCCTGTACACGGAGAGCGCCTTCAACAACGAGATGCTGCCGAATTCCGTGCCGGAGATTCAGCGCGCCAACCTGGACAACGTGGTGTTGGAGCTGAAGGCGATGGGCATCAACGATCTTCTCCACTTCGACTTCATGGACCCGCCGTCCGCGCAGTCGCTCGTCAACGCCATGGAGCGCCTGTACACGTTGGACTGCCTGGACGACGACGGACTGCTCACACAGCTGGGTCGTAAGATGGCGGAGTTCCCCCTCAACCCCCAACTTTCGAAGGCACTGCTGAAGAGCGAGGAGTTGGGCTGCTCGGCGGAGGTTCTGACGGTGGTGTCGATGCTGTCGGCAGAGAGCGTGTACATCCGCCCGAAGGACAAGCAGGCGCAGGCGGACCAGAAGCACGCGATGCTCTTCTCGAGCGAGGGCGATCACATCACGCTGTTGACAATCTTCAACGCGTGGGAGCAGAACGGGCGGAGCAAGCAGTGGTGTGACGACCGCTTCCTGCAAGAGCGCAGTCTGAAGCACGCGGCGGACGTGCGCAAGCAGCTAGAGCGGATCATGACGAAGTACCACATGCGAGTGTACTCGAGCGGGCACGACTACAAGGCAGTGCAGAAATCCATTTTAAGCGGGTATTTCACCAATGTGGCGAAACGCGACCAGGAGGGCTACAAGACGCTGCTGGAGGGGAATTTGGTGTACCTGCACCCGTCGTCGTCGATGAAGGGCCGAGAGCCGGAGTGGGTATGCTACGATCTGATCAAGATGACATCGCGCGAGTACATGATGAATGTGATGGGTGAGCGTTTGATGGAATTGTTTATGCGTAGCCATTAACCCGCAGTGGCTGTTGGAGCTGGCGCCCAAGTTCTACAAGAAGGCAAGCGCGCAGGCCATCTCGAAGGAGAAGAAGCAGGAGAAGCTGAAGCCCGTGTTCCACATCCCCTCGCGCGACGACTCCTGGAGAATGAGTCGGAAGAAGGGTTTTCGTGTTTGTTGGAAATGTTGTTTATCCACTTGGAGAAGTGTGAAATGCTTCTTCGAGGTGATTTGTGGTTTTGTGAGGAAGCAGTGTGCAATCTTTAGCTCTGGAAAGAAGGGACATGCAATCCATCTGCAAGGCATGGCAACTTGCAACTAGTAAAGCAAAGCAGTTAGCAATCACCACATAATAGCCACAAACAATCCAATAAAGCACAGAAAAGAACAAACACACCACACCCCATTCAGAATAAAAGTACAACAACTAGGCACAGCGGGAAGAGCAGTGGAAGGCAAGGAAACATCCCCAAAATCCAACGCAACATTCTTGGAGACGTGAAGCAGAATCGGACGAATGTCCGGAATGCGCTCCTCCTTCCTTGCGATCAACGCCGCGTACCACTCCTTCAGCACCTGGGCCACGCTCTGGGCGTTCATGTCCAGAAGAAGGAGCCAGAAGCGCGTAATGGCGATTTGCAGATCGTTCCAGTGCGAATCCTTCACTTCACCCCGATCGAGCACGTGGTGGCAGAAATAGAGCATTTCCAAACCCACCATCTCCATCTCCTCAAAACACGACATCATCTGACATCCCACCTTCGCCACACACACTTCGATCATCGTCGTGTACAGAAACGCGCTCTCCACGGTTCGGTCCACACGGTACTGATCTTCCCCCATGCGCAGCAGACGCTCCGCCACATCCAGAACATTTCCCGCGGGAACGACAGCCATCAAGGAACACAATCCCTCCATGTACCTAGAATGAAGAGAAAGGACAAGGGCTACACAGGAGAGTGGTTGTACACGAGAGAAAAGGGGTTCTCCACGAACCATCGAAGGATCGTCGAAATGGCGGAATTGAAGAAGGACGGCGAATCACGCTGCAACACGCGGAAGAGGGTGACCTGGACTGTGTAGATGACGTTTACGATAACCTCGTGTCCCGGCATCAACAGATAGTTGAACAGGGTTCGAGAAAGCGGAATTGCGTAATTGCTATACGAAAGTTGTGGCGCATCGAGAAGCATTCGCTGAATGACCGTGCACACGGTACTGCGCTCGTCGGGAGTCAATTCGATCAGTTTGGACACAAGCCACTTCATGATCGTCACATTGTCCTCGGGGCGTCGAAGGGTGACGAAAGGCAGGGTCTGCAAAAGGTAGTTGAGGACGGACTGGAATCCGAAGGGCTCGGGCAGGTAGGGTTCCAAATAGAAGGGAGAATGCGATGATTGGGAAGAGTCGCGGGAATGAAGCCATTTTATGGCACTCCAGACAGTTGTGTCATGACGCACGATCTGAGTGCGTGGATCGGGAAGGAACGCGTGGAGCGAAGAATGACCGATGCAATGCAGGAAGAGCGCCGCATTCCACAGTTCGGGATCGGCGGACTGCTGTTTGAAAACCTCGTCAACCGCTCGCCAGGAGAAATCGATGGCCGGCGTGTCAAACGAGCGAAGAAGAAGATTGTGCTCTTCCGTCAATAATGAAACGGCCGCTCGATGAAACGCTTCCGGAGACAGTGGTGTGGAATGTGCGTTGAGACCCCGAAGGAAGGAATCGCGAAGAACCAAGTAGCTCAGAATTGCCGATTTCAATCCCTACGCATGATCCCTTGCAAATACAGAAACCTCATTCAGAAAGGAGGATGGAGAGGAAAACGCAAGGGTGGACTCCTTTGCGAGGACGAAGAAAAGGCGGGAAATGTGTCCTTGGAGGGAAGAAATCGGGAGCGTTTTGGTCAGTGCAGCATCGAAGTCCGTAATGATGTGGTTCCACTTGGTTTGTGAGGAATACACCTTCTGTGCAATGGTGTCTCTCTCTTCGGGGTACAGAAGAAGCATCTAGGAATGACAACAATGCACAGATGAATGACTCCAGTGAGGGCATAGAGGGCATAATGCACCTTGTCCTCGTCAGTATCCCCTTCCAGATGGGAATTGAAGCAGGAGGCCAGCACATCATCACAATGAGTGGCCACCTCCTCGCTGAATGGAATCTTGGTGACGAAGGAGGTGAGCAGGGGATAGGAATGCACTGCGTAGAGTGTGAAGATCCAGTCGTACCAGAAGCAGTAATGAGCAGGGGTTTGCTGAAGGAGCACAGTTATGAGTTGCATGAAACAGCGGTGCACCAGAGAATCGTTGAGAAGAAGGATCGAGCGCAACGCCATGTCATCAATCACGCGGAGCATTAACTCGTCGTGCACGCTGTAGTACTGCAAATAGGTTGCCAGTAGCAAACTCAGGGAAGCGTCCTTTTCATGTCGGTAGCAGCGCTTCAGGTGAAGAACGCGGCACGCCATAGAAACCAGCTGGAACAGAAGAACATCAGCTATGAATCATGGAATGGAAACAGAAGCACCTTCAGACTTGAGCTGGAAGAATGACGCCAACTTCAGCAGCATAAACCGAAACTCCTCGTTGGTCATCCTCGACTGCGGATCAGTGGCCTTTTCGCACAGTTCCATCAGCTCCTGCACAGTGGGCGGAGAATAGAGGTACTCCGGAAGCACACTCCGCGGGGAGACGTCTTCCATCGTGAGGCAAACTGAAAGAATAGGGAGGTTTGGAAAACAAAGAATGAATGGCAGTGAAAAACGAAACGCTACTTCCAGGAGGTTCTACGGTCACGGTGGGGAGACCAGTGGGGACTCCGACTTCCCCGCGGGCTACTGCTACCATAACTGTGGGACGACGCACTCGATCGATGGGTGTGATGCCTCTCTCGCGGACGAGACTGTGCCTTCTCTCTCTCTGCGTCCTCTCGCACCGGAGTCGGTGCAGGCTGTTCACCCTCCGCCTCGATTCTCTCCACATCTACAATTCACTTCCACTCCAAATGCAGACCCGATTTCAGCATTGCTAGCCGCAACGCTCTTCTTCCGCAGTGATCCAAACCAAAGAGCCATTCTCCTGCTTCACTCAAGCAATATCCAGGCAATGCGCCGCAGTTGCCCTCGCGATGCACCAGCCAATCGTACACTCCGTCGTTCTCCATTCCCTCTCTCTTCATGAAGCCTGCAAACAGTCCGCGCAGGTAGTCGTAATCGGGCGTTTCGTCGAATCGCAGCCGGCGACAATACTCCAAATAGCGTCGAAAAAGGGACGGCAACTCGGAACACAATTCATCCAACGGAACTTGCTTCTTCTTGTTCAGAATGCGGCGATACTTGTCTCGCTTCGTGTTTGCGTGAATGCCCTGCCACGGCAACGATCCCTTGGCAAAGTACACCAGAATGTAGCCCAGTGATTCCAAATCGTCGCGACGGCTCTGCTCAATGCCGAGGTGGTTGGAGATGCTGGCGTAGCGCGGTGTCCCTGTGAGACTCCGATTCTCGCGATAGCTAGCAATGAACGAAAGCAGGAAGGATTACGGAATGTGCGTCTTGGGACACCCTTCCAGAAACTCCTTGCTCAATCCGAAGTCCAGGAGATACAACACGTTCGCCATCTCATTCAGACCCAACGCGAAGTTCTCGGGTTTCATGTCCCGGTGAACGAAGCCGTTTCTGTGTAAAAACTGTACACGCAGGAGCATTTCCTGCGCCAGCATGCACACCGTTTTCAGGGAAAACCTCCCTCTGCACAGTCGAAACATGTCCTCCAGATTGGGTCCCAGCAGCTCCAGAACCAGCACGTTGTAATTGTCCACCGCTCCGAAGTAGTCAAGTCTTGCAATTCCCACCCCATCCTGTAAACAGCGGTATGTGATCGCCTCCTGCGCCAACTGCTGGCTCCGAGCGTCTTTCGCCTCCAATTTGATTGCCACATGTGTATCTAGTTCTTAGCACACGCACACGAATTAACGGCTCTGTAAATCCTCACCCATATAGATATCGCCAAAGGCCCCCTTCCCGATCATTTTCCCCAATTGATAATGCTCACCCACGATGAGATCCATTTCTCTCTACCGGATGACTTGCGTTGTTATGGGAATGGCTTGGATGTGTGACAACAATAAGGATAGCGATTTGTTTTGGGTAACAAATGCGTTTATGTGAGGCAGCTCAATACCATATGTTCAAAGGGTTTTACGCTGATATTGGCTGTTATGTGGTGTAGACTGAATGTGGAAGCGTACTAGAGGAAAATTGTGAAGTGATCGGAAGTGACAGAAGAAACCTTCTTCCGGAATCGACAAACTCCTAAATAGCCCAGTGCACTCCTTAACAATCCCAATTTCACTCTTCATCCAATCCTATTACCCCACCTCATCCCCTTCCCATCCCTACCTCCTCTTCAATCACCGTAAAGGATCCATTTACACGTTCTCTCCCCCCTCTTCATCATCACTCCGAAAAGACCCCTTAAACCTTCCTATTCCTTTGAGTACGCTGTACCCGATCAATCCAATACAACTTTCTTCATGCAGCCCTTTCGAAGCTTCGATTAGAAGCATGTTTCTGGGTTATCCAAAATAGCCACTTTTATTTATCACCTTTGCATTTCCTGCTGATGCGGTTTCAAAGCCTGATTTTCCTATTGTGCGCACTCGTGTTCGGTGTCGTCGCCAACGCGAAGAGAATTACGCCGGATGAGTGCAAGGGTAGGTTTCGGAGGTCTCCGTGATCGTGCAGTGTGTATTGACGTCGTGAGCGGCATCGAGAAGAAGCTGACGGAGGAAGACAAGAAGGATATTGTTTCCATTGAGGAGAAGATCGGAGCCTACTGCAAGCAGAAGTCTCTCAACGCGGAGCAGAAGAAGATCTGCTACCACATCGATCCCATCAAGAGAGAGGTGTCTCGTCCTCTCTCCTTCGGAATGCCTCCTGAGGACATCTGCATCCGCAAGCTCAACAAGAAGAACACAGAGTTCTGCTCCGTGCGTTACAACGCCGACAAGGCGAAGGCTTCTACGATTGATCCCAGCAAGATGCGTATTGCCCAGCTGAAGGCATTCCTGGCCGAGCGCGGACTGAAGTGCACCGGCTGCTACGAGAAGGAGGGTATGGCTGGAATGGCGTTATCACGTGTAGACTATGTGCGTAAGGTGAAGGAGGCGATGAACGAAGAACTGTAATCTCTATTGGGTCTATTCCTGTTTGTTCGTGATGGGCGCTCTTTCCTTCTTGCTTCCCTTTCATAGGTTGCTTTTGGGATTGTTCATCCACTCCAGGTGCTGCACACAGACTTCTCCCATTCCCAAAGAATGAAGACCGAATTCACTGCCTCCGATATCAGGGATTCCCTCAGGCACGCTCTCTCGATTTCTTACGGGAAAGAGAAGAAGAACCGGACGGGAGCCTACACGCTCATGTTCTCCGGCACCATGTTCACCCTGCTTGGTTCCACGTTTCTTGTGAAGTACGTCTCCTCTGTTCGCTGTTCCGTGTAGATCCTCCCTGTTCAATCGAACAGAGTACATTAGCATCCAGGAAGCCATTCAGAAGCTCTCAAACGGAAGCGAGACGGAGGCGATTCCTGTTCAGCTGTATGGAAAGGTGATTCCCGTGATTCCTCTCCATCCGTAGATTCTGCGTGTCGACGATGGCAACAACGAGGCAGCCATCACGAAGAAGACGGTCGAATGCCACTCCACCTTCTTCGATGAGCACACCAACGGCTGGAAGGAAACGGTCACTGTGCGTAGCTGATTCGAGGGTCGTGTGAACGTAGTGCGCGTTTCCTTCGAAGGTCATCGCTTCGACGTAATGACGCCTGGCGGCACGTACGTGCACGTGGTTCCGCCCACGCCCGTATCCAATTCCAGCCTGTCGATCCTCTCTCTCGTGGACGGTCCGAAGGAGGAATTGGCGAACGAGGAGCTGGAGGACTACGCCGTGGACTTGGACCGTCTGCGCCTGTCGGATGACCGCGCCATCGAGAAGCGACTGTACGAGAAGAAGGACGTTCTGTGCGTGAATCATCACGTGTATCTGCACGGCTTGCTCAGCAAGAAGAAGGGCGAGTACACGCTGACGTACGGGGAGAAGTCCAAGCTCATTGTGTCGTCCAAGTCCATTGAGGAACAGCAGGTGGGTGTGCATTCCGCCTGTGATGTATAGCGCTCCAGTCGAATGAATGGGCTCGTGTTTAGTGTTTTAGGGGCTGTCTTATTAGCGCTGGGGGCCTACCGCCAGTACCATTCTTGCGTTTGTTGGAAACAGGGTAGTGGGCATTCTGAATAAGGTTCGCAGCTTGGAGCAAACTATCAAAAGAACTGCACTGGCGTGGCTGTGGGTCAACAAGTGGAGACGAACCTACAGTAGGCATACTAGAAACACTCCACGGCTGGGCGAGCGTCTCATTAGGGTGCTGCACAGACATAGGGAAAGGACATACTGCAACAGGCTTGTTCTCTCTGTTCATTAGTCCACTGAAACAACCTGACAATGAAGACAGCGGCATGGGAGGGATAGGGTACAAGGACTTGGCTTCATCAGTATCTAGCCATCAGAGCGTACAACCAAGAGCACTATTCAGCATGAGCATTCGCTGCAAATTGCGGATCTGGATGGAGGCTTCCTCCAAACGCTTAGCGTACATCTCGTTCATTTGCTGCAGCTCCTGAATATACCCAATTGCGTGCTCGATGATCGAGTTCTTGTCCAATTTGACATTCTTCTTGTTCGCAAACTTCCTCGTTTGCCTGATGATCCCATCCAGTGTGCTCATGCTCACGCTCAGTCGTTCTCTCCGCTTCTACGCCCTAAAACACGTCCGCAGCACCTACACGCTCGCTCGCTCTGTGGGACTCTTTGCGTGATGCCGCCGACACAGACTCGGGGGAAATATCGTTGTCCAGGTCGTCTACGGCACTGCGTGGTAATGCTATCTGTACGGCCTCAACAGAAGCTGGACTTCTGAAAGAGCCGTCCTCGTTCTTCTTAGAAATCGACGCCATTTCATAAACCCTGGTCACGTGAAATGGAGTGTGCCCGTTTCTCCTGAACGAAAACGGGCCTATTTTTTGCAACGCTCTGCTTCTTCGTTGCTTCCACGACGAGGATAGGGAGTGAATGCACAACCCAAAACAGGCAAGAAGGAGTGAATAGGGAATGGGAGTGAAATGGCACGACAATGGAAGTCGCCCCGATTCCGTATGTACTCACTCTGCATTACAAACCGTTCACAAACCCGTTCATGGATCAGCTCTCATTCATAGACGACCACGTGTATGTGGGCACAATAGCAGCGGCAACGAATGAAGTGCGTTCGAAAGCGTACATTCATGAATAGGCACTTCTGGAGAGAATCCCCATTTCCCTCATTGTCAACTGCACGGAGGAGAGCTATGAGCTCAACAAGTCGGATATTGAGGTCGTAAAGCACAACGTGAGAAAGAGTGGCGCGATTTCGTTGAGGGAGTATTACGAGGATATCAACAAGAAGATCGACTCCTACACCTCATCGGGTCGAAACGTCCTCATTCACTGCTTCTACGGAATGACGCGCTCCTGCACTTGCGCAATCGCCTATTTCATGTGGAAGAGAAAGTGGGGATATGACCAGGCGTTCCATCTGGTGAGCGAAAAGAGAAAAGAGTGCGATATTCCTTACGACGTGGAGATCATGCTCCGTGAGTACGAAAACCAGCTGTTGAAGGGTGTACAGAACACGGACGTTGATTCGGTGTGCTACAATGCTGTGATTTCCATCACGATGAAGGAAGGCACGAATGAGGAGGAGCTATTAGCGCGAATGATGATGTTCCCCGACTACAACCACGGCGTCTGTCTCGGAAGACATGAGGTGACCGCGGGCTGCTTCGAAAGCCGGGTGATGTCATTCCAGGCCTTCGTTGACGAGTCGGTGGACGATGAATCCCTCGAGGAGGAGCTGTACAACTATCTCGAGGGCTTTGACATCCTGTCCGTGCAGATGCAGATGCTCGACGAATAAACAGGGGAGAAATAGAAATCAAAGAAACGACGAACATCCTGTTTGTTAGCATACGGCAGCCGTGCTCACCTTTAAAAACGACACACTGCACCGCTTCCACTCTCCCTGACACTCCTCCATTGAAAACAGCGGACTCTAGAGGTGAGCAAGCGTTACAACGGAGACCTGAAAGATCAGATACACCAACACGACGAGGAACAAGCAGAAGCAGATGATGCTCTGAAGCGACGGGGAGCCGAGGGTTGCGAACGGGTCTACTGTAAATAGTCAGTGAATTCGCCTACCCATTTCCTCGCACGTCTCCAGCACTTCCGTTTTCTCCGCATCTACACCCTAACCCAGTTTCAATGCCGCAACCATTTTCAGGTAGGGTAGAAGGTTCAGCAATCGTTGTGGAAAGACAAGAATGATACTCGTTCTACGAATCGACGCTCCTTCCCACGGACTACAGGGTCTCCGTCCACACAGCTCGTTTCGCAGCTGGATGCTGCATTCTCAATCACGGCTTCCCATCACGCTCAAACGCCGCACATACAGCTTTCTTCCTCCGTGTACAAGCCGTACACTTTCCGCTCTGTCTCCATTGCGAGTCCACAACAAACGCGAAAAAAGAATGGCACTAAACTCACTGCGAATCAACCTTCTCTCCCTCCTCGTCCGGAACAACGGAAATGTTGCGCAGGAAGTTGATGTACTCGCTGTACTCCTTGTCCAGAGCGAACTGTCTCAGCAGCTTCGAGAAGTTCTCCGTAATGCCGAGATCCTTCAGATGATCCACCACGCTCTTCTTGATCGAGTCGTCCCACTCGTCGTACGGAGGGCCCGGGTAGCGGTCCTCGCCCACGTCAATGTCAGACCCGTCGCTCTCCACGCCCACGGCAGAATCCATGTGAAGCACTTCCAGAGGCTTCTCCGTGGAGGTGTTGCACTATCTATCAGGAGTAATGGACTTCCCCTACCACGAAGATCATCTGGAGATCGATGCCGTAGCTCTCCTCGCCCTCGCCATTCTCATCCTTGTTCACCGTCTCGCTGCTGTGCGTGCCCACGTTCTGGAACACCTTGAACTGCAGCTCGGCGTCGTTCGAGTCCTTCTAGCTGTCACCTCATTCGTCCACAACCCACATCTTCAGGGACGGAAATGTCGCTCTGCATATCCGCCTTGAAGGAGATGAACACGTCCTCGTCGTCGGAAATCTGCTTGGAGAGGGCAACAACCGAGGAGCCGTACTCATTCGCCACTTCCCAGCCCCTAGTGGATCACCGCGGTTCAACATAAGTACATCTTGTTGAACTGCTTCGTCAGCTTCTCCAAACTGGCGGACACATCTACTCTTCAAGCAAAAGACAACGTATACCCTTTTCCTCCGTCTCCGACACGCTCTGGTATTCCTTCTGGAGAGAACGGTACAGGGGCGAGTCGTAGAAACGCGTGGCGAACGAACGGGTCATCGGCGCAAAGCCAGCACGGAGGATCGGCTTGCTGAGCAGAGTCATCGCGGAACAAGAGAAGCCTACCTGCAAAGAAGGACTTTCGAGAACATGGAATGAAAGAATGAGGGGAAAAGAGGCGACAAAAACAGAACGCATTTTTCCTCATTCTCTGTTTCGTCCGGAGAAGAGGGAGAGGGAATAGCATGTTCCACGAGAACAATGAGGAACAGGAAAACGGCATGGTGATTGATCACGCATGTGTCACAAACACGTCACAGCAAACACAAATCGAACTGCCGACTCTCAGGAATAGAGAAGGGGTAGTTAGAATCACATCAGACCGAACCGCTTCATGCGCGCCTCCAGCACTTTCCGCTCTTCCGCAGAGCAGTCTCGCAAGCGATGCATCGAGGGAAGACTTTTCTTCTCCTCCTTCTCCTTCTCCTCCGCAGGAGGCATACCAAATCGCTTTCTTCTCTCTTCCAATGCGTTCGCTCTGTCGTTTGTCTTCTTCTCTGTCGTTGCCTTCTCGGCAGTTCTCTTCTTTGCCATTGCTTTCTCTACTGGCTTCGAGTTGGCACTCAGTTTGCTCGCATCGAAGGGGATTCCAAAGCGTTTACAGCGAGCTTCCAATGCAGAAAGACTCGTGTCAACGGCAGGAGCCACGGGAGCCACGGGAGCCACGGGAGCCACGGGAGCCACGGGAGCCACGGGAGCCACGGGTGCGGGGG
>QWCN01004882.1_pt1 | contig 13702 bp, 10 predicted proteins | sample 1972711 | NCBI WGS metagenome assembly QWCN01 (sample SAMN09866707, study PRJNA288562) | Human gut metagenome isolate term1_stool, whole genome shotgun sequencing... | isolation source: gut | host: Homo sapiens | place: USA: California | reverse complement strand
CCGGAGAAGCCCAAGGCGCCCGCCGCCCCCAGGACCTACGCCCCTGCCGAACCCGGTTCCGTAGAGGAGAAGATCGAGGTTTTCATCAAGGGTCTGCTGGAGCATATGGATTCCAACGCCGTTCCCCATTGCTGGAAGGACGAGGGCAATACATACAAGGTTGACCTGGTGGGTGACGATCTGGGCTACCTGATCGGCCGCCGGGGCGACACCCTGGACGCCATTCAGCATCTGACCAACTACACCGTCAACCGGGATGTGGAAGGCCATATCCGCGTCAACGTGGATGCGGAGTGCTACCGGGAAAAGCGGGAGGAGAGCCTGCGCCGCTACGCCCGGAAGAAGGCGCAGCAGGTGCTGAAGGCCCGCCGCCGCACCACCCTGGAGCCCATGAACGCCTACGAGCGCCACGTGATCCACGCAGCCCTGCAGGACATGGAGAACATCACCACCCACTCCACCGGCGTAGAACCCAACCGCCGCGTGGTGATTGAGTACGTGAGGTAAAACAGCAGGTAAAAATCGGCATCTGCCAAAATCAGGTGCCGATTTTTTGCTGTTTTCCAGAAAAAACATTTGAAATTTTCCACCCCATCCGTTATAATAAGCCTACAGCGTGTGGCGTTTCTGCGTAAATCCGGTTGCAGAAGCACTGCGCGCATTTTTTGCGGAAATGAGTGAGAAGTGGAACGTGACGGAAAACTTTATAGGCAAATCGTGTAGCAGAAATGCGTAAGTCCGGATTTGGCGGACTTGCGCTTTTTTATTTTAAAAGAAAGGTGAATTTTATGGATACCGGAAATCAATTTTTGGGGACGGAGCGTATCAGTAAGCTCATGCGGCGATATGCCGTTCCCTGCATCATCTCCCTGCTGGTGGGGGCGCTGTATAACATCGTTGACCAGATTTTCATTGCCAACGCCAGCTATTTAGGCTCCTACGGCAACGCGGCCAATACCGTGGTTTTCCCGCTGACGGTGGTGGCGCTGGCCGTCGCGGTCATGGTCGGTGACGGCTGCTGTGCCTTCGTCAGTATGGCGCTGGGCAGAAATGAAATGGATGACGCCAAGCGCAGCGTCGGCAACGCCGTCGTGCTGACTGTGGCAAGCAGCCTTGTTTTAACGGCGCTGTACCTTATTTTCGCGGACGGCATCATTGCCATGTTCGGCGGTACGGTCAACGCGGAAACCTTCCGCTACTCCCAGGAATACTTCTTCTACATCACTCTGGGCATCCCGTTTTACATGTTCGGCCAGGCCATGAACCCCGTCATCCGTGCGGACGGAAACCCGAAGTTTGCCATGATCTCCACCCTGGCGGGCGCGGGCATCAACATTATTCTTGACCCCCTTTTCATCTTTATCTTCGAATGGGGCATGATGGGCGCGGCTGTCGCAACGGTTATCGGCCAGGTGGTGACGGCGCTTCTCGCTGTGTGGTATCTGCTGCACATGAAAATCATCAAGCCCGCGTCCGGCGACTATGCCCTGCAGGGGCATATCTGCGGACGGACGCTGGCACTGGGCATCACCAGCTTCCTTTCCCAGATCAGCCTGGTTGCGGCAATGGCAGCCATTAACAACATGCTCCGCAAATATGGCGCGCTGGATGCAATTTTCGGCCAGGAGCAGTACGCCCAGATTCCTATGGCAGTCGTGGGCATCGTGATGAAGTTCTTCCAGATCGTTATTTCCATCGTGGTTGGCATGGCAGCGGGCTGCATCCCCATCGTCGGCTACAACATGGGCGCGGAGAAAAAGCAGCGTGTCCGGGAGCTGTTCACCAGGCTGCTGATTGCCGAGGCACTGGTGGGCGCGGTGGCGCTTATGCTGGCAGAGGGCTTCCCCCGGCAGCTCATCGCCATTTTCGGCGCGGCCAACGAGAGCAGCTACTATACGGATTTTGCCATCAAGGCATTCCGCACCTATCTGTGCATGATGGTGCTTGCCTGCGTGAATAAGGCGTGCTTCATCTTCCTGCAGGCGGTGGGCAAGGCGCTGCCCTCCACGCTGCTGTCCATGTTCCGGGAGGTGGTGTTCGGCGTTGGTTTTGCACTGCTGTTGCCGTTGTCCTTTGGGCTGGACGGCGTGCTGTATTCCATGCCGGTCTCGGATGTTCTGACCTTTATCATTTCGGTGATCATCATTGCGAAGACTTATCGGGAATTGAATACAAAGCAAGTGTAATATGTTAAGGCACCGCCGCCAGGCGGTGCCTTAAATTCAATATAAGAAGGCGCTGTCTCACCAAGCCGTGAGACAGCGCCTTTTTTAGAGGAAGGGAGTTATCTGAAGTATTTGACCGCCGCTTCAAACATGCGGATGTTGTATTCGCCGGGGACGTTCTTGTACAGGCCGGAGCCGATGCGCTCGCTGTGACCCATTTTGCCGAAGACCCGGCCGTCGGGGGACGTGATGCCCTCAATGGCGTACAGAGAGCCGTTGGGGTTGAAGTGGACGTCGGCGGTGGCGTTGCCCTCCAGATCAACGTACTGGGTGGCGATCTGGCCGTTGGCCGCCAGCCTGCGAATCAGCTCCTCGGAGGCCAGGAACTTGCCCTCGCCGTGGGAAATGGGGACATTGTACACGTCGCCCACGTTGGTCAGCGACAGCCAGGGGGACTTGTTGGAGGCGACCCGGGTGCGGACGATGCGGCTCTGGTGGCGGGAGATGTTGTTGAAGGTCAGGGTGGGGCAGGTCTCGTCGGTGTCGATGATCTTGCCGTAGGGAACCAGACCCAGCTTGATCAGCGCCTGGAAGCCGTTGCAGATGCCGCACATCAGGCCGTCCCGCTGCTCCAGAAGGGCGGTGACGCCCTCCTTGACGGCGGCGTTGCGGAAGAACGCGGTGATAAACTTGCCGGAGCCGTCCGGCTCGTCGCCGCCGGAGAAGCCGCCGGGGATGAACACCATCTGGGCGGTTTTCAGTTCCTCCGCGAACCGCTCCACGCTGCGGGCAATGCCGTCAGCGCTCAGGTTGTTGATGACGATAATCTCCGGCTCCGCTCCCGCGTCCCGGACGGCCTTGGCGGAGTCGTATTCGCAGTTGGTGCCGGGGAAGGCGGGAATCAGCACCTTGGGCTTTGCCACCTTGACGGCGGGTGCTTTCCGCTCGGATGCGACATAGGAGAAGGCCTCCATGCTCTGCGCCGGGGTGGGGATGTTGCAGGCGTAGACGGATTCCAGCTTGTTTTCGTAGGCGCTGAGAACTTCGGTTTGGGACAGAGTCTCGCCATGATAGGAGAAGCTGCCGTCTGCGGTGGTGACGCCCAGGACTTTGCCCACGGTGCCGTCCGCCATTTCCAGCACAAAGCTGCCATAGGCGTAGCCGAACAACTCGTCAAGGGTCAGCGCGTCGTCAAAGGCAAAGCCGAAGCCGTTGCCGAAGCCCATCTTCATCACGGCCTCCGCGACGCCGCCCATGCCGGGGGTGTAGGCAGCCACGGCCTTGCCGCTGCGCAGCAAGCTGGTGACGGTGTCGAAGGTTTCCAGCAGAGAAGCGGTCTCGGGCAGGCCGTTTTCATCGTAGGCGGGGGTCAGCAGGCAGACCTTGTGACCCGCGGCCTTGAACTCGGGGGAGACCACCTCGCCGGTCTTGCCGGTGGTGACGGCGAAGGAGACCAGCGTGGGCGGCACGTCCAGCTTCTCGAAGGAGCCGGACATGGAGTCCTTGCCGCCGATGGCGCCGATGCCCAACTCCATCTGCGCCCGGAACGCACCCAGCAGCGCGGCAAGGGGCTTGCCCCAGCGCTTGGGGTCCTTGCCGAGACGCTCAAAATACTCCTGGAAGGTCAGGTAGGTGTCCTCAAAGGAAGCGCCGGAGGCAATCAGCTTACACACGGACTCCACCACGGCCAGATACGCGCCGTGATAGGGGGACGCGGAGGTGATGAAGGGGTTATAGCCGAAGGCCATGAAGGAGCAATCGTCGGTGTGCTTCTTCTCCACGGAGATTTTCTGCACCATGGCCTGCACGGGGGTGAGCTGATATTTTCCGCCGAAGGGCATCAGCACGGTGCCCGCGCCGATGGTGGAGTCGAACCGCTCAGAAAGACCCCGCTTGGAGCAGGTGTTCAGGTCGGAGGCCACGGCGAGGAAGTTTTCCGCAAAATCGCCGGTGACGGTTTTGCCGTAACTCTGCGCCTTTTCGGCGGCGGCGTCCATATGCTTGGCCGCGCCGTTGGAGTTCAGGAACTCCCGGCTGATGTCGCAGATTTTTTTCCCGTTCCAGTTCATCACCAGACGGGGGCTTTCCGTGACCACGGCCACGGGGACGGCGTTCAGGTTTTCCGTGGCGGCAAGCTCCAGGAACCGCGCCGCGTCCTTTGCTTCCACCACCACGGCCATCCGCTCCTGGGATTCGGAGATGGCAAGCTCGGTGCCGTCCAGACCTTCATACTTCTTGGGAACGGCGTTCAGGTCAATCTCCAGACCGTCGGCCAGCTCGCCGATGGCCACGGACACGCCGCCCGCGCCAAAGTCGTTGCACCGCTTGATGAGACGGGAAGCCTCGCCGTTGCGGAACAGGCGCTGGAGCTTCCGCTCCTCGGGGGCGTTGCCCTTCTGCACCTCGGAGCCGCAGGTTTCCACCGACTGCTGGGTGTGGGCCTTGGAGGAACCCGTCGCGCCGCCGATGCCGTCCCGGCCGGTGTTGCCGCCCAGCAGGATGACCACGTCGCCGGGGTCGGGGCGCTCCCGGCGGATATTTTCCGCAGGGGCGGCGGCGATGACCGCGCCGATTTCCATGCGCTTGGCGGCATAGCCGGGATGGTAAATCTCATCCACAATGCCGGTGGCAAGGCCGATCTGGTTGCCGTAGGAGGAATAGCCAGCGGCGGCGGTGGTGACGATCTTCCGCTGGGGCAGCTTGCCGGGGATGGTCTCGGACACGGGGGTCAGAGGGTCGGCCGCGCCGGTGACGCGCATGGCGCCGTAGACGTAGCTCCGCCCGGACAGGGGGTCGCGGATGGCGCCGCCGATGCAGGTGGCCGCGCCGCCGAAGGGCTCGATCTCCGTGGGGTGGTTGTGGGTCTCGTTCTTGAAGAGCAGCAGCCACGGCTCGGTGACGCCGTCCACGGTGACGTCCATCTTCACCGTGCAGGCGTTGATCTCCTCGCTTTCGTCCAGCTTAGGGAGCTTGCCCGCGGCCTTCAGGTGCTTGACGGCGATGGTCGCGAGATCCATCAGGCAAATGGGCTTTTCGCTGCGGCCGAGGGCGTTCCGGGTTGTCAGATAGTCCTCGTAGGTCTTTTGCAGCAGGGCGTCCTCGAAGGTCACGTGGTCGAGAATGGTGCCGAAGGTGGTGTGGCGGCAGTGATCGGACCAGTAGGTGTCGATCATGCGGATTTCCGTGATGGTGGGGTCGCGGCTTTCTTCCCGGAAATAGGACTGGCAGAAGACGATGTCGTCCAAATCCATGGCAAGGCCGTAGTTCGAGATAAAGTCCGCCAGCTCGTCACGGCTCAGTTTCGTGAAGCCGGTCAGGGTCGCCACCTCCGTGGGAATGTCGTAGCGGATGGCGAGCGTCTCCGGCACGTCCAGGGACGCTTCCCGGCATTCCACCGGGTTAATGACGTATTTTTTGAATTCCCGGATGTCCTCCTCCGTCAGCGCGCCGTACAGAGCGTAGACCTTGGCGGTGCGGATGAGGGGTCGCTCACCCTGGGAGATGATCTGGATGCACTGGGCGGCGGAATCCGCCCGCTGGTCAAACTGGCCGGGCAGCGCCTCCACGGCAAAAACGTAAGCGCCGGGGAGTTGGACGGAGGGGGAAGCGGTATCCAGCTGCGGCTCGGAGAAGACCGTCTTTACGGCGTACCGGAACAGGTCTTCCGTGATGTTTTCCGCGTCGTACCGGTTGAACAGCCGGACGTTTTCCAGCCGCTCCATGCCGAGAAGGTTCCTGGCCTCGTTCAGCAGACCCTTGGCCTCGTTGTCCAGACCTTCCTTTTTTTCTACAAATACCCGATAAACCATGGGGTTATTTCCTCCTGATCTGATTTATTCAGAATTTTTAACGGCTTTTAGGCTTGCAGAGCGCGCTGGCCGATGTCGCTTCTGCGGTAGGCGTTTTCAAACTGCACGCCGCTTGCAAGGCGGTAGGCTTCCCGGATGGCGTCTGCCAGGGAATCGGCCACGGCGGTGGTGCCGGTGACCCGGCCGCCGGAGGTCAGAAGCTTCCCATTTTCCAGCTTCGCGCCTGCAACATAGGTGTGGGCGGCGGCTTCCGGGGTCATGGTGATCTCGTAGCCCTTTTGGTAGCTGACGGGATACCCGGCGGAGGCGGTGATGACGCAGCAGGCGTACTGATCGGAGAAGCGAACCTCCGTATCCGCCAGCGTGCCGTTGGTGGTCGCCTGCATGACGGTCAGCAGGTCGCTTTCCAGCAGGGGCAGCACCACCTGGGTCTCCGGGTCGCCGAAGCGGCAGTTGTACTCAATGACCTTGGGGCCGTCGGGGGTGAGCATCAGGCCGAAGTAAAGGCAGCCCTGAAAGGTGCGTTCTTCGCTGTTCATGGCGGCGACGGTGGGCAGGAAAATTTCTTTCATGCACCGTTCGGCGATGGCCGGGGTGTAGTAGGGGTTGGGGGCGACGGTGCCCATGCCGCCGGTGTTTAGGCCGGTGTCGCCGTCTCCCGCCCGCTTGTGATCCATGGAGGACACCATGGGCTTGACCACCTTGCCGTCGGTGAAGGCAAGCACGGAGACCTCCGGGCCGGTGAGAAATTCCTCAATGACCACGTGGTCGCCGGACTTGCCGAAAACGTGGTTCTCCATCATGTCCCGGACGGCGGCCTTGGCCTCATCCCGGGTCTGGGCAATGATGACGCCCTTGCCCAGCGCCAGGCCGTCGGCCTTGATGACGGTGGGGATGGGGGCGGTGTCCAGATAGGCAAGGGCGGCGGCCATGTCGCTAAAAACCTCGTACCGGGCGGTGGGGATGCCGTATTTTTTCATGAGATTTTTGGAGAAGACCTTGCTGCCCTCGATGATGGCAGCCCGGGCGCGGGGGCCGAAGCAGGGGATGCCCACTGCTTCCAGCGCGTCCACGCAGCCCAGCACCAGGGGATCGTCCGGCGCGACCACGGCGTAATCCACGCCCTGTTCCTTGGCAAAAGAGACGATCTTGTCGATTTCCGTAGCGCCGATGGGGACGCACACCGCGTCCGCCGCGATGCCGCCGTTGCCGGGGAGAGCGAAAATCTCCGTGACCGCGGGATTCTTTTTCAGGCTCTTGATGATGGCGTGTTCCCGTCCGCCGCCGCCTACGACTAACAGTTTCATGGAGGCGCCTCCTTTAGTGGTGGAACAGCCGCATACCGGTGAAGGCCATGACCATACCATCTTTATCGCATTCCTCGATGACCAGATCATCCCGGATGGAGCCGCCGGGCTGGGCGATGTACTTGACGCCGGAGGCTTTGGCGCGCTTGATGTTGTCGGGGAAGGGGAAGAAGGCGTCGGAGCCGAGGGAAACGCCGTCAAACCCGGACAGAAATTCCCGCTTGTCTTCTTCCGTCAGCCGGTCGGGCCGGCGGGTGAAGTAGTTCTGCCAGATGCCGTCGGCGCAGACATCCTCCTCGTTGCCGTTGATGTAGCCGTCAATCACATTGTCCCGGTTGGGGCGGCCGAGGTCGGCGCGGAAGGGCAGGGACAGGGTCTTGGGGTGCTGGCGCAGGAAGAAGGTGTCGGCCTTGGAGCCGGCCAGCCGGGTGCAGTGGATGCGGGACTGCTGACCCGCGCCCACGCCAACGGCCTGCCCGTCATAGGCAAAGCACACGGAGTTGGACTGGGTGTATTTCAGGGTAATCAGCGCCACGATCAGGTCGATTTTGGCGGATTCGGGCAGGTCTTTGTTCTTGGTGACGATGTTCTGAAGCAGATGCCCGTCGATCTTGAAGTTGTTCCGCCCCTGCTGGAAGGTGATGCCGAAGACCTGCTTCGTCTCCTGCTCGGCGGGAACGTAGTCGGGGTCAATGGCCACCACGTTGTAGCCGCCCTTGCGCTTGGTTTTCAGAATGGCCAGGGCTTCGTCTGTGTAGCCGGGGGCGATCACGCCGTCGGAGACCTCCCGGGCGATGAGCTTCGCGGTGGTGGCGTCGCACACGTCGGACAGGGCGACCCAGTCGCCGAAGGAGCACATCCGGTCGGTGCCTCTTGCCCGGGCGTAGGCGCAGGCGAGGGGGCTGTCGTCCAGCTCGGGGACGTCATCCACGAAGCACGCCTTTTTCAGGTTTTCCGGCAGCACCTTTCCCACGGCGGCGGAGGTGGGGGAGACGTGCTTGAAGGACGTCACGGCGGCCATGCCCGTGGCTTCCTTCAGCTCTTTCACAAGCTGCCAGGAGTTGAGGGCGTCCAGGAAATTGATGTAGCCGGGGCGGCCGTTCAGAATGGTGATGGGCAGCTCGGAGCCGTCCGCCATGTAGATTTTCGCGGGCTTCTGGTTGGGGTTGCAGCCGTATTTCAGTTCAAATTCTTTCATGTTCATTCCCTCCACGCGGTGTTAGTTTACATGCTTGTTGAGGATCCTCTGCTGATGCTTCCGGGTTTCCAAGTTGGTGTAGCGCACGAACAGGGAGATTTTGTTGTCGGGGTTCAGATTCTCCCACAGCTCCCGGGTGAAATCGTCGATGTCCCCGGGGATGCTGACCCGCTCTGGCTCCCCCTGGAAGGTGGGAATCACGGGATTGCCGTCGCAGACGTAGGTGTGCAGGAAATGGCCAAGACCGGGGGCGGCGGGGTACTCGTAGAAGAACCGGGCGCATGCCGTGCCCTCCGGGTCGGCGGCTTTCAGGATGGACAGCTTATAGCTTCCGTCCCCCGCCTGTAAGCCGGAAATGCGGGGCGTCCAGTTGGGGCCGTCGTCCTCAAACTGACGGGTGCGCAGGGCGGCTTCCCAGCTTTCGCCCTTGGCAAGATGCTCCCAGACGGTGTCCGTCTGGTCGCCGTTGGTGACGATAAGACCCTGACCGGCTTCCCGGACGGGATGGTAGATGATCAGATGAGGGTCTTTCATGAGACCGGGGTCGAAGGCTTCCGTGCGGATGCCGTCCGGTTCCTGAACGAAGACCCGGTTCCGGGAATTGACGCTGCGTCCCATGATGAAATAGGCGGCCACGGCGGTCTTGCCGTCGGGGGTGACCCCCAGGACAATGCCCCGGCCGGGGTAGGTGTTGCCGCTGAGGCGCTCGGCCATGGACTTTATTTCGTAAACATTCATAGCGTTTTCACTCCTGTTCGATGATAACGGTGCGGCCTTCCACCCGGAGCCTGCCCTCGCAGAACAGGCGCACGGCTTCCGGCAGCAGCTTCCATTCGGCTTGCTCCATAATGCGTTTTTGAAGGGTTTCAGGGGTATCTCCGGGGAGAACGGGGACGGCCTTCTGGGCGATGATGGGGCCTCCGTCGCATTCCGCGCTGACAAAATGCACAGTCGCGCCGGAGAGCTTGACGCCGTAGGTCAGCGCCGCTTCATGGACATACAGTCCGTAGAAGCCCTGTCCGCAGAAGGAGGGGATCAGGGCGGGGTGGACGTTCATAATGGCGTTGGGGTAGGCCTGCACCAGCTCCTCGGTGAAGATGACCATGCAGCCCGCCAGAACCACCAGGTCGATATCCAGCGCCTTCAGTTTTTCCACCAGCGCCAGGGTCATGGCGCGGTTGGAGTCAAAGTCTTTCCGGGGCAGCACATAGCCGGGGATCCCCGCCTTCTGCGCCCGCTCCAAAGCATAGGCGCCCTCCTTGGAGGAGATCACGGCGGTGATTTCGCCGCCCCCCAGCTCGCCCCGCTGCCGGGCATCGATCAGCGCCTGCAAGTTGGTGCCGCCGCCGGAGACCAGAACCGCAATTTTTGCCGTCATTCCAGAATCACCTTTTCCTCGTCGTTTTTCACGATGGTGCCGATGACGTAGGCGTCCTCGCCGTGGGCGGTGAGGATGTCCAGGGCGGTCTGCACCTGAGCGGCGGGAACGACGATGCTCATGCCCACGCCCATGTTGTAGGTGTTGAACATGTCCCGTTCGGGGATATTGCCGGTCTTGGCAATCAGGTTGAAGATGGGCAGCACCTTAACGGCGCCCTTGTCGATCTTGGCGCACAGGCCGTCGGGGATGGAGCGGGGAATATTCTCGTAGAAGCCGCCGCCGGTGATGTGGCTGATGCCCTTGACATCCACGGTTTCCAGCAGCGCCAGGACGGACTTGACGTAGATTTTCGTGGGGGTCAGCAGGGTTTCGGCGATGGTCTTGCCCCCCAGCGCTTCACAGGGCTGATAAATCTCTGCGGGGTTCTCGTCAATGCGGAAAACCTTGCGGATCAGGCTGAAGCCGTTGGAGTGGATGCCGGAGGAGGCCAGGGCGATGACCGCGTCCCCTTCCGCCATTCTGGTCTTGTCCAGAATCTTCTTCTTATCCACAATGCCCACGGCGAAGCCCGCCAGATCGTAATCCTCCATGGGCATCAGGCCGGGATGCTCGGCGGTTTCCCCGCCGATGAGCGCCGCGCCGGACTGGACGCAGCCCTCCGCCACGCCGCCCACGATCTGGGCGATTTTCTCCGGCACGTTTTTGCCGCAGGCAATGTAATCCAGGAAAAACAGGGGCTTCGCGCCCACGCAGATGATGTCGTTGACGCACATGGCCACGGCGTCGATGCCGATGGTGTCGTGCTTGTCCATGAGGATGGCCAGCTTGACCTTGGTGCCGCAGCCGTCGGTGCCGGAGACCAGCACCGGCTCCTCCATCCCGGCGACGTTCAGGCCGAAGCAGCCGCCGAAGCCGCCCACGTCGTCCAGGCAGCCTAAGTTGCGGGTGCGGGCAATGTGGGTCTTCATCAGCTCCACGGCCCTGTATCCCGCGGTGATGTCCACACCGGCGGCGGCGTAGCTGGCGGACTGGGAATTGTTGTGTTCCATAATGACGCTCCTTTATTCAGAGTTTTCTCTACTCAATTATTCTTTGCCGTTCCAGCAGTAGGTGCAGACCTTGTCCTTATCCAGCCCGATGGCCTCCAGCAGGCCGTCCAGGGACTGGTAGCCCAGGGAGTCGAAACCCATTTCCTCGCAGATGGCCTTGAGCATACATTTGCCCCGCTGAGTGGTGCCGTCGGCGTACTCGTCCAGGTGCTGCTGTCCCTCGTCGCCCTCCAGATTCTGAACCGTCCGACGGGCGATCAGCTCCATTTCGGAGTTGGAGCGGGAGAAATTCAGATATTTGCAGCCGTACATGATGGGCGGACAGGCGGAGCGCATATGCACTTCCTTCGCGCCGCTTTCGTACAGGAAGTCCACCGTCTCCCGCAGCTGGGTGCCGCGAACGATGGAGTCGTCCACAAACAGCAGCTTTTTGCCCTGAATCAGCTCGGGTACGGGAATCTGCTTCATTTTCGCCACCAGATTGCGCATCTCCTGATTGGCGGGGGTGAAGGAGCGGGGCCAGGTGGGGGTGTACTTGACGAAGGGACGGGCGAAGGGCTTATGGGACTGGTTGGCGTAGCCGATGGCGTGGGGCAGACCGGAGTCCGGCACGCCCGCCACAAAATCCACGTCCGGCATGGTGCCGGCTTCCATTTCCCTGCGGGCCATGATCTCGCCGTTGCGGTAGCGCATGACCTCCACGTTTTTGCCCTCGTAGTTGGAGTTGGGGTAGCCGTAGTACGTCCACAGGAAGGCGCAGATCTTCATTTTGGTACCGGGGGCGGCAAGCCTCTCAAGGCCGTCCGCCGTCATTTTCACGATCTCCCCGGGGCCAAGCTCGTAGCAGTCCTGATAGCCCAGCTTGTGGTAGGCGAAGGACTCGAAGGACACGCACAGGCCGTCGTCATTCTTTCCCACCAGCACGGGCAGCCGTCCCAAGCGATCCCGGGCGGCGATGATGGCGTCGGGGGTCAGCAGCAGGATGGTGCAGGAGCCGTCGATGACCTCCTGGGCGTGGCGGATACCCTCGATCAGGCTGCCCCGCTGGTTGATGAGAGCGGCGGTCAGCTCGGTGGTGTTGATCTTGCCGGAGGACATGGCCATGAACTGATGCCCCGGTCCGGAGAAGGCTTCCTCCACCAGCTGTTCTGCGTTGTTGATAATGCCCACGGTGGAGATGGCGAACATCCCCAAGTGGGAGCGCACCAGCAGAGGCTGAGGGTCGGTGTCGGAAATGCAGCCGATACCGGCGTTTCCGCTGAATTTGGCCATGTCGTCGTCAAATTTCGTGCGGAAGGGGGTGTTTTCGATGCTGTGGATCTGCCGCTGGAAGCCATTTTCCCCGTCGTAGAAGGCAAGTCCTGCCCGGCGGGTGCCTAAGTGGGAGTGGTAGTCCGTGCCGAAGAAAACGTCGTAAATGCAATTCTTATGGGAAATTGCCCCGAAGAAACCGCCCATGTGTTTGTATCCTCCCTCAGCCCTTCAGCTCCGCCTGAAGGGCGGCGTCCTTCTCAAGCACCTTCGCCGCGTCGGCGGCGCGCTTGGCGTCCAGCTTGGCGGCAAGCTCTCCGTCCTCCACCGCCAGAATCTGGGCGGACAACAAAGCGGCATTCACGCCCCCGTTTACGGCAACGGTGGCCACCGGAATACCGGAGGGCATCATGACCGTGGAAAGAAGAGCGTCAATGCCGTCGAGACAGGGACCTTTGCAGGGAATGCCGATGACCGGCAGGGTGGTATTTGCCGCGATGGCGCCGGCCAGGTGCGCAGCCATACCGGCGGCGGCGATGAGCACGCCGAAGCCGTTACGCCGTGCGGATACGGCAAAATCCCGAGCCTCCTCGGGGGTGCGGTGGGCGGAGTAGATGTGACACTCGTAGGGAATGCCCAGAGACACCAGGGTGTCCATGGTCTTGCGCAGGATAGGCAGATCGCTGTCGCTGCCCATGACGATTCCGACTTTTTTCATGTGTTGACCTCCTCATTGCAAACAAAAAAGGGCGCACTCGCCCGCTGTAACGGGAAAGTGAGCCCAGACGGTCGGCAGGAAATGGGGATATGCCCTTACTCCATGTGGTGCTCCACTTCGGCCTGCATCGAAACTCCGGACGCAGCCTAATCCGTCAGTCATAAGGGTTTGTTGATGTTACGTTATCATTATATCATCGGGGGCGACCCCCGTCAACTCGCAGAAAGACGATTCCTGTCGCTTTTTGGGGTGGAACCATGTGAGTTTTGCCAAATCGATAAAATTGCCCCGAAAGAGGTGCGCTCTTTCGGGGCAGCGTTTACGCGGCGAAGAAGTTGTAAAGGCCAAAGATGAGAATGATGCTCACGATCACGGGCAGCACGTAAGTCATGTAAGGCCGCAGCCATTTGGCGATTTTCAGCCCCTTGCCCTCGTTGGCTTCCGCCAGGAAGTTCTCCCAGCCCCAGCCGTAGCGGGTGGTGCAGAAAATAACGAACAGCAGACTGCCAAGAGGCAGCAGCAAATTGCTGACCAGGAAATCCTCGCTGTCCAGCACGTCCCGACCGGCGATGGGGCGGAAATTGCTCCACAGGTTATAGCCCAGAATGCAGGGCAGGCTCAGCAGGAAGATGGCAATGCCGCAGATCAGGCAGGTCTTCCTGCGGTTCCATCCGGTCAACTCGCCCACGCAGGAGACGATGTTTTCAAATACCGCCAGAACCGTGGAGTAGGCGGCGAAGGTCATGAACAGGAAGAACAGGCTCCCCCAGAAGCGCCCTGCGGGCAGGTTGTTGAACACGTTGGGCAGGGTCATGAAGATCAGC
>QWCN01004880.1_pt1 | contig 13711 bp, 7 predicted proteins | sample 1972711 | NCBI WGS metagenome assembly QWCN01 (sample SAMN09866707, study PRJNA288562) | Human gut metagenome isolate term1_stool, whole genome shotgun sequencing... | isolation source: gut | host: Homo sapiens | place: USA: California | reverse complement strand
TTCTCGGACCTAAGGGCTTAATGTCTAACCCTAAGGCTGGTACTGTTACAATGGATGTAACAAAGGCTGTAAACGATATCAAGGCTGGTAAGATTGAGTACAGACTTGATAAGACAAACATCGTGCATGTTCCTGTTGGAAAGGCTTCCTTCACAGAAGAAGCTCTTCAGGAGAACTTCAACGCACTGATGGATGCTATTGTAAAGGCTAAGCCCAGCGCATTAAAGGGCCAGTACTTAAGAAGCATTACTCTGACAAGTACTATGGGACCTGGCGTAAAGGTAAGCGTTGCAAAGTATTAATTTATAAAAAAAAGGGGTTGACATCTGTCAACCCCTTGTGTTATTATATCAAAGGTTTTTGAAACCATGCCGAAGACAGCAGGTGTCGGGAAACTGACGTAAGTCCTGCCGAGGAGATGAGTAAGAATGATTACAGTATCTCTCTGAGTCTTCAGGGAGATTTTTTATTGACAGTAATGTTTGTCTTCTTATCGGCACAAATCTATAAGGAGGTAAGAAAATGGCAAAGGTTGAATTAAAGGCACCTATTGTTGAGGAGATTTCTGCTCATATTAAAGATGCTCAGTCCGTAGTTCTGGTAGATTACCGTGGACTTACTGTTGAGCAGGATACACAGCTTCGTAAGAATCTGCGTGAGGCAGGAGTTACCTACAAGGTGTACAAGAACACTTTTATGACCCGTGCTTTCAAGGACACAGCTTTTGAAGGTTTAAGCCAGTATCTGGAAGGACCCAGCGCAGTAGCAATTTCTACCGAGGATGCAACAGCGCCCGCAAGAGTACTTGCTGAGTTTGCAAAGAACGCTGATAAGCTGGAGATTAAGGCTGGTGTAGTAGAAGGTACCGTGTACGACGCTAAGGGAATCAGCGCTATCGCAAGTATTCCTTCCAGAGAAGTACTTATTTCCAGATTGCTTGGCAGCATGCAGAGTCCTGTTACGAACTTTGCTCGTGTTATTAAGCAGATTGCAGAGAAAGACGCATAAACAAAAAACAATTATCATTTAGAAAAATGGAGGAAAATGAAAATGGCTAAGTTGACAGCACAGGAATTAATTGATGCTATTAAAGAGATGACCGTATTAGAGTTGAACGACCTTGTAAAGGCTTGCGAGGAAGAGTTCGGCGTATCCGCAGCAGCAGGCGTTGTAGTTGCAGCAGCAGGCGCTGGCGCAGGTGCAGCAGAGGAAGAGAAGACCGAGTTCGACGTTGAGTTGACAGAGGTTGGTGCTGAGAAGGTTAAGGTTATCAAGGTTGTTCGTGAAGTAACCGGTCTGGGCCTGAAGGAAGCTAAGGACGTTGTAGACGGCGCTCCTAAGGTTGTTAAGGAAGGTGCTTCCAAGGAAGAAGCTGAAGACATCAAGAAGAAGCTTGAAGAAGTTGGAGCTAAGGTTACTCTGAAGTAATTAAAGCCATCCGAAAGTACAGAGTGGCTCTGCATGTTTTTAAAACATGCGAGCCACTTATCTATTTACGCAAACAGTTGGAAAAATCTAAAAAATCCGGTTTTATTCAAAAAAATCTGAAAAAATCCACATAAAAATATTTTTAGGCTTGACCCTTTGAAGGAAATGTGATAGTATGGATGATGCACTATTGTGCAGTGTTATGCCTTGTTGTAGCCAAGGCTTGCATCAATCTGAAAGAACGGGGTGAAATGTCGATGGAAAAAAACAGAATACGTCCGGTGGCTGGTGCCAAGGTTATGCGTATGAGTTATGCGAGACAGAAAGAGGTTCTGGAGATGCCCAATCTGATTGAAGTCCAGAAGGACTCCTATCAGTGGTTCCTGGATGAGGGACTGAAGGAAGTCTTTGATGATATCTCTCCCATCGCTGACTATAGCGGTTCCTTAAGTCTGGAATTTGTGGACTTTGAATTATGCAGGAACGACGTAAAATATTCTATTGAAGAATGTAAAGAGCGGGATGCAACTTATGCAGCTCCTTTGACAGTTACGGTTCGTTTGTATAATAAGGAAAAGGAAGAAATCAGTGAGCATAAGATTTTTATGGGCGACCTTCCTTTGATGACGGAGACAGGTACTTTTGTAATCAATGGCGCAGAACGTGTTATCGTCAGCCAGTTGGTTCGTTCTCCTGGTATTTATTATGCGATTGGACATGATAAAATCGGTAAAAGACTGTTTTCCTGTACTGTAATCCCGAACCGTGGTGCATGGTTGGAGTATGAAACAGACTCTAATGATGTATTCTATGTTCGTGTAGACAGAACCCGTAAGGTTCCGGTAACAGTATTAATTCGTGCCCTGGGTATCGGAACAAACGATGAAATCCGAGAACTGTTTGGCGACGAACCCAAGATTGAGGCAAGCTTTACGAAGGACACTGCTGAGAATTATCAGGAGGGTCTGTTAGAGTTATATAAAAAGATTCGTCCCGGCGAGCCTTTGAGCGTGGAGAGTGCAGAGAGTCTGATTAATGCCATGTTCTTTGACCCCCGCCGTTACGATTTGGCAAAGGTCGGCAGATATAAATTTAATAAGAAGCTTGCTCTTAAGAACAGAATCCGTCATCAGATTCTGGCTGCTGACGTTGTTGTACCTTCTACCGGTGAGGTAATTGCATCCGCAGGTGATAAGGTGACTGCAGAGCTGGCAGACGAAATCCAGAATGCAGCAGTGCCTTTTGTATATATTCAGACGGAAGAACGCAATGTAAAGGTTCTTTCTAATATGATGGTTGATTTGACCGCTTTCGTAGACTGCAATCCCAAGGATTTCGGTATTCATGAGCTGGTATATTATCCTGTTCTGGCTCAGATTCTGGAAGAGTTCGGGGATGATGCGGAGAAGCTGGCAGAAGCAATCAAGAAGAATGTACATGAGCTGGTTCCCAAGCACATTACAAAGGAAGATATCCTTGCTTCCATTAACTATAACATGCATCTGGAATATGGACTTGGAAATGATGATGATATCGACCATCTGGGCAACAGAAGAATCCGTGCGGTAGGTGAGCTGTTACAGAACCAGTACCGTATTGGTCTTTCCAGAATGGAAAGAGTTGTCAGAGAGCGTATGACAACCCATGATACAGACGACATTTCTCCTCAGTCCCTGATTAACATCAAGCCGGTTACTGCTGCGGTAAAGGAATTCTTCGGTTCCTCCCAGTTGTCCCAGTTTATGGACCAGAACAACCCGCTGAGTGAGATTACACATAAAAGACGTCTGTCTGCATTGGGACCTGGTGGTTTGTCCAGAGACCGTGCAGGTTTCGAGGTTCGAGATGTCCATTATTCCCATTACGGAAGAATGTGTCCTATCGAGACCCCTGAAGGACCGAACATCGGTCTGATTAACTCTCTTGCAAGCTATGCCCGTATTAACGAGTATGGTTTTGTAGAGGCACCTTACAGAAAGATTGATAAGACTGACCCTCAGAACCCTGTGGTTACAGAGGAAGTTGTATATATGACTGCGGATGAGGAAGACAATTATCATGTAGCGCAGGCGAGTGAACAGCTGGATGAGGAAGGACACTTCGTAAGAGCAACCGTTTCCGGTCGTTACAGAGAGGAAACCTCCGAGTATCCCCGTGCTATGTTCGACTATATGGACGTATCTCCCCGTATGGTATTCTCCGTGGCAACTGCATTGATTCCTTTCCTGCAGAACGATGACGCAAACCGTGCGCTGATGGGTTCCAACATGCAGCGTCAGGCTGTGCCGCTTCTGACAACAGAAGCACCTGCAGTAGGTACCGGTATGGAAACCAAGGCTGCAGTAGACTCCGGAGCCTGTGTTGTGGCAAAGAAGGCAGGTACAGTGGATTATGTATCCTCCAACCTGATTAGAATGACCTATGATGACGGAGAGCATGCAGAGTTCCGTCTGACGAAATTCTCCAGAAGCAACCAGTCCAACTGCTATAACCAGAAGCCGATTGTTTTCAAGGGCGACCATGTGGAAGCGGGACAGGTAATTGCGGATGGCCCTTCCACTGCAATGGGAGAACTGGGATTAGGAAAGAACCCGTTAATCGGATTTATGACCTGGGAAGGTTATAACTACGAGGATGCGGTACTGCTTTCTGAAAAACTGGTACAGGAGGATGTTTATACCTCCGTACACCTTGAGGAATATGAGGCAGAAGCCCGTGATACCAAGCTGGGACCGGAAGAAATTACCCGTGATGTTCCCGGTGTTGGCGATGAGGCACTGCAGGATTTGGATGACAGAGGAATTATCCGTATCGGCGCAGAGGTTCGTGCCGGTGATATTCTGGTTGGTAAGGTAACTCCCAAGGGAGAAACAGAGCTCACCGCAGAGGAAAGACTGCTTCGTGCCATCTTTGGTGAGAAGGCAAGAGAAGTACGTGATACTTCCTTAAAGGTACCTCATGGTGAGTATGGTATTGTTGTAGACGCCAAGGTATTTACAAGAGAGAACAGTGATGAACTTTCTCCCGGAGTAAATATGGCGGTTCGTATTTATATTGCGCAGAAGAGAAAGATTTCCGTAGGTGACAAGATGGCTGGCCGTCACGGAAACAAGGGTGTCGTTTCCCGTGTGCTTCCTGTGGAAGATATGCCTTATCTGCCCAACGGACGTCCTCTGGATATTGTATTGAATCCTCTGGGTGTGCCTTCCCGTATGAACATTGGACAGGTATTGGAGATTCACCTTTCCCTTGCTGCAAAGGCACTTGGCTTTAATGTGGCAACTCCGGTATTCGGCGGTGCAAACGAGCACGACATTATGGATACTCTGGATTTGGCAAATGATTATGTAAATCTGCCCTTCGATGCAGCGGAAGCAGCAGACTGGAAGGAAGATGGTCTTACCACAACTGCTGACGGCAGAGAGTGGAAGGGCGAAACCTTTGAAAGCCTTCACGGAGAAGAACTTCTTCCGGAGGTAATGCAGTATCTGTCTGACAATAGAGAGCACAGAAAGGTATGGAAGGGTGTACCGATTTCCAGAGATGGAAAGGTACGTCTGCGTGACGGCAGAACAGGTGAGTATTTCGACAGCCCTGTTACCATTGGCCACATGCATTACCTGAAGCTGCACCATCTGGTAGACGATAAGATTCATGCCCGTTCTACCGGACCGTACTCCCTCGTTACGCAACAGCCTCTGGGTGGTAAAGCTCAGTTCGGTGGACAGCGTTTCGGAGAAATGGAAGTTTGGGCGCTGGAAGCATACGGCGCATCCTATACCCTGCAGGAAATCCTGACTGTAAAGTCGGATGATGTTGTGGGACGTGTTAAGACTTACGAAGCAATTATCAAGGGAGATAATATCCCTGAGCCCGGTATTCCGGAATCCTTCAAGGTACTTTTGAAGGAATTACAGGCACTGGGTCTGGATGTCAGAGTGCTTCGTGAGGATCAGACAGAAGTGGAAATTATGGAATCCATCGATTATGGCGATACCGATTATCGTTATGAAATCGAAGGCGACCGTAAGTATGACGATGATTATGATAACGGCTCTCTTGGCAAAATGGGCTATCAGGCACAGGAGTTTGATGACGAGAGTGGCGAGCTTGTAAGCAGCGAAGAGGATGATTTCTCCGAGGATGATTTTGATGCAGACGCAGACGATTTCGGCGGAGAGGATGAATTTTAAGGAAGGGAGTGCCATTCATGTCAGAAGTAAAAAATGAAACAACCTATCAGCCTATGACATTTGATGCCATAAAGATTGGATTAGCTTCACCCGAAAAGATTCGTGAGTGGTCCCATGGCGAGGTTTTAAAGCCTGAGACTATCAATTACAGAACATTGAAGCCTGAAAGAGATGGTCTGTTCTGTGAAAGAATTTTCGGACCCAGCAAGGACTGGGAATGTCACTGTGGTAAATATAAGAAAATCAGATATAAGGGTGTTGTCTGCGACCGATGCGGCGTTGAAGTAACAAAGGCGAGCGTGCGTAGAGAGCGTATGGGACATATCGAGCTTGCTGCTCCGGTATCCCATATCTGGTATTTCAAGGGAATCCCCAGCCGTATGGGACTGATTCTGGATTTATCTCCCAGAGTGCTGGAAAAGGTTCTTTACTTTGCTTCCTATATTGTTCTGGACGCAGGAGAAACCGGTCTGGAATATAAGCAGATTCTTTCCGAGAAGGAATATCAGGATGCAAGGGAAACCTACGGAAACAAGTTCCGTGTGGGAATGGGCGCAGAGGCGATTAAAGAGCTTCTGCAGGCAATTGATTTGGAAACAGAGGCTGCTGAATTAAAGAGCGGTCTGAAGGATTCCTCCGGCCAGAAGCGTGCCCGTATTATCAAAAGACTGGAAGTTGTGGAAGCATTCAGAGAGTCCGGCAACAAGCCTGAGTGGATGGTAATGGATGTCATTCCGGTTATCCCTCCCGATATCCGTCCTATGGTACAGCTGGACGGCGGAAGATTTGCAACCTCCGATTTGAATGATTTGTACAGAAGAATCATTAACAGAAATAACCGTCTGAAAAGACTCTTGGAGCTTGGTGCGCCGGATATTATCGTGCGTAACGAGAAGAGAATGCTTCAGGAGGCAGTGGATGCCCTGATTGACAACGGCAGAAGAGGCCGTCCTGTAACAGGTCCCGGAAACCGTGCATTGAAGTCCCTGTCCGATATGTTAAAGGGTAAATCCGGACGTTTCCGTCAGAATCTGTTGGGAAAGCGTGTTGACTATTCCGGACGTTCCGTTATCGTAGTTGGTCCTGAATTAAAGATTTACCAGTGCGGTCTGCCGAAGGAAATGGCAATCGAACTGTTTAAGCCCTTCGTTATGAAGGAACTGGTTTCCAAGGGAATCAGCCAGAATATTAAGAATGCAAAGAAGCTTGTGGATAAGATGGATACACAGGTATGGGATGTGCTGGAAGAGGTTATCAAGGAGCATCCTGTTATGCTGAACCGTGCTCCGACACTGCACAGACTTGGTATTCAGGCATTTGAGCCGATTCTGGTAGAGGGTAAGGCAATCAAGCTGCATCCTCTGGTATGTACCGCTTTCAATGCCGATTTCGACGGCGACCAGATGGCTGTACACCTTCCCCTGTCCGTAGAAGCGCAGGCAGAGTGCCGTTTCCTGCTGCTTTCTCCGAACAACCTGTTGAAGCCCTCCGATGGTGGTCCTGTTGCCGTTCCTTCTCAGGATATGGTACTGGGTATTTACTACCTGACCCAGGAAAGACCCGGTGTGGTAGGCGAAGGCAAGATTTTCAAGAGCGTAAATGAAGCAATTCTTGCTTATGAGAATAAGGCATGTACCTTACATTCCAGAATTACAGTCCGTGTTTCCAAGAAGAACGCAAAGGGCGAGGTTATTACAGGAAATGTAGAATCTACTCTTGGCCGTTTTATCTTCAATGAAATCCTGCCTCAGGATTTAGGCTATGTTGACAGAACAAAGCCGGAGGATTTCCTGAAGCTGGAGGTTGACTTCCACGTAGGAAAGAAGCAGCTGAAGCAGATTCTGGAGAAGGTTATCAATACCCACGGAGCTGTAAGAACAGCAGAGGTACTGGATGATGTCAAGGCAATTGGTTATAAGTATTCTACCAGAGCAGCCATGACTGTATCCATTTCCGATATGACTGTGCCTGCAAAGAAGAAGGAAATGCTGGATGTAGCACAGAAGACGGTAGATAAGATTTCCGCAAACTTCCGCCGTGGTCTGATTACCGAGGAAGAGCGTTACCGTGCAGTTGTGGAAACATGGAATGAAACCGATAAAGAGCTGACAGAGGTACTGCTGTCAGGCCTGGACAAATACAACAATATTTACATGATGGCTGACTCCGGTGCCCGTGGTTCCAACCAGCAGATTAAACAGCTGGCAGGTATGCGTGGTCTGATGGCAGATACAACCGGTAGAACCATTGAATTGCCTATTAAATCAAACTTCCGTGAAGGTCTTGACGTACTGGAGTACTTCATGTCCGCGCACGGTGCAAGAAAGGGTATGTCCGATACCGCGCTGCGTACGGCAGACTCCGGATATCTGACAAGACGTATGGTTGACGTTTCCCAGGAGCTTTCTATCCGTGAAACAGACTGCTGTGAGGGAAGAACCGAAATCCCCGGCATTGTTGTAAAGGCATTCATGGATGGAAAGGAAACCATCGAAGGCTTAAAGGACAGAATTACAGGAAGATATTCCTGTGAGGATATTTACGATAAAGATGGTCAGATGATTGTAAAGCACAACCATATGATTACTCCCAGCCGTGCCGCGAAGATTTTGAGTGTCGGTGTGGATAAGGAAGGCAAGCCTATTGAGGAAGTAAAGATTCGTACTATCCTGACCTGTCGTTCTCACGTAGGTATCTGTGCAAAGTGCTACGGCGCAAACATGGCTACCGGCGAGGCAGTACAGGTAGGTGAAGCAGTCGGAATCATCGCTGCACAGTCTATCGGTGAGCCCGGTACACAGCTTACCATGAGAACCTTCCACAGTGGTGGTGTCGCCGGTGACGATATCACACAGGGTCTTCCCCGTGTCGAGGAGCTTTTCGAGGCAAGAAAGCCGAAGGGTCTTGCCATTATTGCAGAGTTTGGCGGAAAAGCCGAGCTGCGTGATACAAAGAAGAAGCGTGAGGTTGTCATTACCAACGAAGAAACCGGCGAGTCCAAGGCATATCTGATTCCTTACGGCTCCCGTATCAAGGTAGTTGACGGACAGATGCTGGAGGCCGGTGATGAACTGACTGAAGGTAGTGTAAATCCTCATGACCTGCTGAAAATCAAAGGAATCCGTGCGGTACAGGATTACATGCTTCGTGAAGTACAGCGTGTATACCGTCTGCAGGGTGTTGATATCGCAGATAAACACATCGAAGTCATTGTGCGTCAGATGTTGAAGAAAATCCGTATCGAGAACAACGGAGATACCGAGTTCCTTCCCGGAACACTGGTAGATGTTCTGGATTACGAAGATATGAATGAACAGCTGATTGCAGAGGGCAAGGAGCCCGCAGAAGGAAAGCAGGTACTGCTTGGTATTACCAAGGCAGCGCTGGCAACCAATTCCTTCCTGTCAGCAGCATCCTTCCAGGAAACCACAAAGGTTCTGACCGAAGCCGCAATCAAGGGAAAAGTGGATAACCTGATTGGTCTGAAGGAGAACGTTATTATCGGTAAGCTGATTCCTGTTGGAACCGGTATGAAGAGATACCGCAACACCAGACTGAGCACGGATGAGGTAAATGAAATTTCCTTTGACGAGTTCGGAATGGAGGATGAAGTAAGCTTTGATGAAGCCCAGCCGGAAGTGGCAGCAACCGTAACTGACGAGCAGGAATAAATTTAAGAGATGGAAGGCAGGACATTTGTATTTTACAGAGCAAATGTCCTGTTTTTTTACTATATTTCCCAGTTTTTTCAGTCATATTCCATTGATTTTACACGCCAAAAAATATATAATAGATGCATTAAAAAACAAGCGGCTGCGAAGCAGACATTTGTTTTTTTGCATCTATTAACGAGCAAATGGTCTGCGAAGCAGACAAGGGAGCGCGGAAGCGCGAATTTGCGAGTATAGACGGCGCAAAATAAAAGGGGAAAAACAAGCGGCTGCGAAGTGCAGGTCTGCGAAGCAGACAGGGGAGCGCGGAAGCGCGAATTTGCGAGTATAGACAGTGGAAAAATAAAAGGGAAACTGATTAAAAGGGGTCAGATTGGAAGGGCTTGAGAGAAGGAGCAAGAAAGATGAAAAGCAGGAACATCAGAAAAATAGTAAGCTTCTTTTTACTGTTTCCATTTAGCATAAGTCTTTTTACAACACCAGTTCGGGCTATGGAAAATGTAGCACCGCAGTTAGAAACAGTATCAACAGGAGATGCAGAGAGTGTGCAGCAGGCAACACCGGTACCCTCAGCAGAGCCGACTGCCACGCCGGAAGCAGTGCCTACCGCTTCTCCTGCAGTAACACCTGCCGTGGCATCGGTGGTACAGAGTGCCTTTGGTACAGGGACGGCATCCGGCAGTATTACTCTGGATGGAAGTCTGACTGACTGGGAGAACGTAGCGGAGATCTCTGTGGGCATCAATAATATAAAGGGCTGGAAGGCAGCACTTTCTCCGGATGAAACAGTACTGTACCTTGCCATGTATGGAGAAACTCTTAACGAGTGGGATTATAATTTCCAGTGGAGCGTTTTAAGCTTCCAGAGCGAGAGCCAGACGGTAAGTTGTCAGTTTGGCGGTCTGACCGGTCAGATGTCCGGAGCGGAAGTGGCAATGAAGAATACCGCAAACGGGAATGTAAAGGGAGAGTTTGCCGTAGAGGCAGCTATCCCGGTAAGTTATCTGCCCCAGGATGCATTTACTTTGACGATTGCAGGACAGAGCATAGCCTCTACGGAAGTTCCTGTTCTGGACGGTGTGGAAAATGTGCCGGTAGTGACACCGGTTCCAGTATATAACGGCATTACCATTGACGGAGATTTCCAGGATTGGAATGCTGTTACAAAGGTTCCGGGGAACTGCCCCAATTCAGAGCATCCCAGGTGTCTGAGTAGCGCAGCAATGGTATTTGACGGAGATTACGTCTATATATATCTGGAGTCGGGTGATTCCAGCAACGGATTCTGGGGGAGCAGCCATTCCAATTCCAAGTATGCCATTACAACAGATTTGGGATACAGTCTGTTATTTACAATAACCGAGAGCGATACCGTTTCCGGTGTTGACGGTGCTGTCTGCCGTCATTACGGCAATCAGGCAGAGGTTGCAATTCCGAAGTCTGCCCTGCCGGAATATCAGCAGAGCCTTTCCTTTGGCTTCTATCTGGTAGAGCCGATGATAAAGGATGTGGTAAATCTGGTGCCGGAGGACAACAGCGGAAAATTTGACGGCATTGTCTATGACGGACTGTATGGGGATTGGACATATTATCCCCACACTACCATTGAATATGCAACAGCGGGAACTCAGGAAAATGTAGTGGATGCGGTAGGTGCCCTGTATTCTGCCGGCAATCAGCTTTTTGGACATGTCAAGGTGACAATGCAGGCGCATATGAATGAGCAGCGGACGCTGTTTACCGAGGCAGTTACCTTCAAGTTTGGAGAATCCGGAAAGTTTGTCTTTTATCCCAGAGCAGTGACTGTGGATGAAGCGGGAAATATTGACTGGAATCCTCAGACGAACGGTCTGGAAAATGGTACTTATGAGTATTACCTTGCATCTATAGACGCATGGCATACATCCACCAACATTTCTGATTTGAATGAAAACGACAGAATGTATGGAAAAATGATGATTACCATATCCGATACCGGCAGAGAGTGTGAATTTTATCTGGATTTGGATGCTATCGCTGAGAAGCTGGGCTGCAACGCAGAGGAGTTCAAGGTAATCAAGGCACAGTTTGGAAGAATCGGTCAGCAGTGGCTGGTTACAGCAGGGGCTTCCAGTGGTGCATATGCAGGAGTTTTGGCTTGTGTGGCAACGGTTGCCGTTGTCTGGGGAATACAGAAAAAACGTAAAGGAACAATTGGATGAAGATAATATTGATAGGGCTTTTAACGATTGTATGGCTTTATCTGTTATCCGTCCTGAAACGAGGGCAGTTATATTTCTGGCGATTTATTGTAGGAAGCATGGGCGCCTTTTTGATTCTGATGATTTCACTTCAGGACAAATTGGCGGAACCCCTCGCCAGAGGAGTAGCTGCCCTCGCTGGTGTTGTGGGGACAATAACGGGCGGATATTCAGCATATTTTAAATATGGCATTATATTTATTACCTCCCATTCAGAATCCATGACGCTGATGGTAGATTACGAGTGTTCCGGTATTGTGGAAATCATAGCCTTTTTATCCCTGCTTCTCTTTTTTGATGTGTACAGCAGGTATGAAAAGATAATGGTGGCACTGATTGGCATTGTTTATCTGATGCTGGCAAATGCGCTGCGGATTACCATTATCTGTTTCAGCGTGCATTTCTTCGGTATTTCTGCTTACTATGTGGTACATTCCTTTGTGGGACGGATTATTTTCTATGTGCTGAGTGTATTACTGTATTTTTATGTGTTTACGAAGCCCCAGGTAATTCATATGAAGGTAGGAAACTTTAGCTATGGCAATTCTGGAAAGAATCATTAATTCTTTTGTGTTCTGGGGAGCATGGATTATCATTCCTGTGTTGGCGGAAATCATTCCCTCCATAGGAAGCCTGTTCCTCTTAAACCGAAGATTCAGGACAAAGAAAAAAGGCTTGAAGAAGCCGGCGTTATACCCGGAGATTTCCCTGATTGTGCCGGTCTATAATTCTCAGGATACTCTGTATGCCTGTATCCAGTCCATTCATGATTCCTCTTATCCCACGGAAAGTATCCGCGTCTTTCTGGTAAACAATAAGGGAAAGGACGACAGCTTTTCTGTGTTTGCCAGATGCCAGAAGGATTTCCCGGATTTGAAAATGCAGTGGCTAAATTCCGAGCAAGGAAAATCCAGGGCGATGAATCTGGCACTGTATAACAGCGAGGGAAAATATATTATCAATCTGGACAGTGATGGGATTCTGGAGAAAAACGCCCTGACGAATCTGGTGGATGTATTCGAGAACGATTTGAGCCTGAATGTTATGACAGGTACGATTTTAACCCAGCCGGAGTTGATTGAGAAGACACCTGGCTTCTGGCTTCGGTTTGTACAGAAGCTGGAATTTATGGAGTATGCCCAGGCGTTTCTGGCAGGAAGAAGCTACGCTTCCATGACAAACGGAGTATATACTCTGTCCGGGGCTTTTTCCGCCTTCCGGAAACAGGCGATGTTAAAGTCCAGAATGTACAATACGGATACTATCTGTGAGGATACCCAGATTACCTTCCAGATGCGTTACCTTTTTAAGGAGCATGTGGAGGTTTGCGAAAATGCCCTCTTCTTTGTAGACCCCATAGAGGGAATGAACAAGCTGTATACCCAGAGGCAGCGCTGGCAGAGAGGCAGCCTTGAAGTTGCAAAAATGTTTCAGGACAACGGTCTGAAGCTGCACCGGATTTTTACGGATGTGAACGTGAAAACCATTGTGTTTGACCATACCTTTGCCCTGCCCCGTCTTATCTGGTATCTGGCGACAATTTATCTGTTGAGTGTGAAGTATTCAGGAAATGCGCTGGTTTATTCCACACTGCTGATTTATGTTCTTTATGTGCTGGTAGGAATCGGGTATTTCCTGTATGCTCAGGCATTTATGAAGGTGACGCCGGAAACGAGGAAATATTACTGGAAGCATATGGGATATGTCCTGTTGCTGCCGTTGTTTAATTTTCTGGTGTTCTTTATCCGGGTTGCGGGAATCATCAACAGTATCAATTCCGACAGCTCCTGGAGGACAAACAGTCTGACGGATGAAAAAAATGTTTTTTTGAAAATTATAAAACAGGATTTCAGAAAGCCCCTTGCTTTTCTGGAAAAACTAAGGACAATATTCAATAATGAAGAAGAAACAGGGTGACGTTGTGAAGAAGAGAAAGAAAATACAGATTGTGCCGAAAACAGTAGCGGGAGTGCTTCTGGCAGTGCTTCTTGTGGCAGCCCTTAGCATAATGCAGTCTGTCAGACTGGAGGATGGACTGATTGATGTGTGTGCCGCCCAGCAGGATGCTTATGTGCAGTTGGTACTGGATCAGATTAACTTAAAGGAAAACCGGGACAATCAGGATATTGTGGAAAATATTCTGCAGACCATGGATGCTTCTTCCAATAAGTACTGGGTA
>QWCN01004878.1_pt1 | contig 13714 bp, 24 predicted proteins | sample 1972711 | NCBI WGS metagenome assembly QWCN01 (sample SAMN09866707, study PRJNA288562) | Human gut metagenome isolate term1_stool, whole genome shotgun sequencing... | isolation source: gut | host: Homo sapiens | place: USA: California | reverse complement strand
GGTGGAACGCAACGCCGAATTGAGTGGGCATGGTCACTGTGATTCACGCGCTAGATCCGAACAAACACATGCAACTGCCGGAGCAAACCAAGAGTAGTGCGGGCGATTTCTCGGAGGACAGCGACAGCGATTCCAAGCAGAGCGCCGAGCTGCTCTCTTTCAAGCACTACCACTTCAAATCCGCAGCATCGTTCGATGCGGGCAGCATCCCCGCAGAGCGCCCCGAGTCCTTCTTCCGTTCCTTCCCAAACAACGTGTATTTCAAGCAGGAGGACTTCCTCCACAACACGCACTACGGCGACTACTACGATACCATCACATGGTGGGGGCGGCGCTTTGCATTCATCGGTAGTTTCTCCGTATCGAAGTGGGTGCACCTCAACTGGGGCGATGACGGCCTGCTGTACATGCTGCTCAAGATGTACTCGCTTCTGAAGGAGCATGGCCGGATCATCATCGAGTACCAGTCGTGGTCCTCCTACCGCAAGAAGAGGGCCTACTGTAGCGAGATCGCGGCCGTGTACCCAACGCTGCGTCTGCGCCCGGAAGCCATTCCGACGATCTTGGAGCGTCTCGGCATGCAGCTGATCTCCAACCGAAAACCCACCTCCAACGTCAACATCCCGTCGCACATAACAAAGGGCTTCAATCGCAACATCGCCGTGCTGAGGCGAGTTGGAGATGCACTGCCACTGGACTTCCGCGAGGTGACCGTGACGAATCTGCGGGAGAAGTACGATGTGAAGAGCCTCATCGAGGGCTTGGAGGAAGCATGGCATGTTTGTTGCAGGAAACAGAACAACAGCAGCAACTCTTCTTCTTGGGACTGGCCGCAGGATCGCCCGGCGAAACAGGCTTCTCTGCGCCATAGCTCCTCGCGGCGTAAGAGGCGGCAGCGCATCTCCTCTCCACAATGCTGTCGGAGAGTGAGGTAAACAGCGCCGTCACTCCGTCTCCCGTCTTGGCAGACGTGAAGACCGCCTTCGCGCCAATGGACTCGGCGTACCGAGTCACCGCGTCCCTATTCAGGGTCTTGGCGAGATCGATCTTATTGCACGCCAGCATCACAGCAACTATAAGTGATACAGCAAACACAACATCACATTCTCTGCCAACGTTGTTGCTCTTCAGTTCCGCCAACCACTTGTCCAGGGAGTTCATACTATCGGGATTGGAAGCGTCAAATACCAAAATCGCTAGTGCATGAGAGACGAGCCGAATTTCCACCTCCGTCGACATCTTTATAGTACAGGGCACTCATGGACCGGAACACCTCCTGACCTACTCCTCACTCCCCTCTCCTCTGATTGAACCGGCTGTATCCCAAATCTTCATGGTGTTGCTCACATTCCCGCAGGTTACCGTTTTCATCAAAAAGGAAGCACCAATGGTCGTGGAGCAGTGCTCATTGAAGCGACCCCGCACAAACCGAATCGATAGGCACGTCTTCCCCACATCTACCCCTTACGAACCAAAGAACGGCACCCACCCGGAGGACCGATGACGACCACCTTGGATTCAATGGAATTCATTCCTCGATAACTCACCTTATGGGCAGAACACAAATGCCCCGTTCTCCGTTGAATTGTATGGAAACGGCGTTATTGAGGTGATACGAACTAGGAGCAGCAAAGGCCATTTCCATCTTCATCAAAATGCTTTCGTCCGCAGCGCGACTCGGTTCTCGTCTTCTCTGCTTGAAGAGAGCCCTTTCAGCATCCAGTGCAATGGAGGCTCTGGTTTTGAGGAGTGGCTTTCTTTTTGCTTCGTTCCACGTAGACAGCGACTTCGAAGAGACGATCGAGCATATCGCGCAGCTTGAATCCAAGAACGTCACCATGGAGAGTGTGCTGTGTCTTTCTCCCTTCAAACGCAGTCAAACAATCAGTATCCGCTGCGCAGCTGAAACACCTGAGTTCCGTGTTCCAGGACCTCCATTCCTGCCAAGTGGAGCGACTCATCCTCTTTCGTTATCCTCTTTCTTCCCTATTACAGACAGATGATTCAATCGATGGAAGAAAGGCGGACGCCCTGTCCACGCTCATTCGGCTCCCTTCCTTTGCCTCCTTAATCGATTTGAATTTGACGAGTTGCATTACCTCATCCTGTTGACAGTAGGCACGTCTCTCTCACCCGATTCCCTCTCTCTCCTGTTCTCTGCACTCTCCGACAATGACGTCAAGCTTCGCTATCTAGAGCTGGATTGTACTGCTTTCGCATCACCATCACCCCTAGCGAATCCCACTCTCGAAGGCGATCTCTCTCCTCTCGCTTCCTTCCCCTCTCCACTGCAGTCTCTCTCCGAGCTCTGCTTGGATGGTGCTTTCCACCTGCTTCTCTCACATACAGCTGACTGCATCACGTCCTCTTCCCTCCACACGCTTCTCACCCTATTGGAGACGAATACGCTTTCCCAGATGACCTCGCTCCATCTCCGAGGCAATCCCATTCCACGGAAGTCATCGATAGAGAATGAACTGCACGATGCGGACGTGAAGTTGCTTCTCCCCTCCCTGGATACGTATTGCCCTGTACTGCAGACACTCGGCCTTTCCTGTAACCAAATGACGGACGAATCACGCGTAGATAACCCCATCACGCAGAATGGCCTCGAGTGGATGAAGTCCTTCTTCCAGAAGGGGTCCATGGCTTCGCTGTCGGAGCTGCAAATACTGAGTTGGAAAGCGGAGTGCTCCTCACTGCTAGTCCCCGATTTCCAGGGAACCCCGAAGATGCGCGAGCTGCAGCAGGCGTTCTGCCAAGGACTCCAGCCGCTGGACAAGAACATGGCTGCGTTTTGCACATTCTTCCGCCATGGCGCGGAGGTGGATGAAGACGACCTGAGCGACTTCCTGGAGGACGACGACGAGGACTCCCACTCCACAACCATTGTCCTTTAGAGCGGGTTTGTTTGAACACATGGCTGAATTCGGGGCGTTTTTTCGCTCGCCTTTTTTCTCCTTCAGGATTCAACATTTTGGCTCGCCGACAATGCAGAAACAAGAGAGAGTGGACAGAGAGACGGTGCGAGTGTCTCCAAAGCGGCTGATGTGTAGACTTGCCCGTTTTTGATTCGCGTGTTCATTCGCAAGAACGAGGATTTCAAGTAGATAAAATGATGGTGTCAACGCTAATGTGCTAGAGAAAGAGAGTTTTCCGTGAAGGGCGATGTTCCGAGGAACTGCGAGATCAACATCCACACTTGGTTTGCGAGCGTTTTGTATTGGTGACAGAATAGGAAGGACGCGACGCTGAAGGAGCTCTGCTCCCTGATAAAGCAGGTGAACGAGGATGCGCGACGGAGATCCGCAGTGTTGGACTTTTCCTCCTGGTACGAGTGCAACTACTAGAGTCACAGCTAGTTTCTTTGTTCGCGAAGGCAGATACCAGTTCCGCCACCTGGGAGAGGTGAGTGCGTCGAAGCCTGGAAGAAGCGACCGCGTTACGCTGGGCAGCTGCCGCTTCCAGCCGGGAGATCACTTGTGCGTGGTGATTCGTGAGCGTGACAACTAATTCTATTCCTGTTAACTATATATCCCGGAGTGTTTGTTCGAGGGATATACACGCAAGCATCACTTTGTGAGAATGAACCCGTTTGACAACCCCAGCAAGGACGCGCTGGACTCCTCAACCGACTCTTCATCATCCAGCCGCTCCATCGACAGGGCCAACTCGGAGGAGGTCAATCGCTTGATGGAGGAGTTGGTGCCCAGGGAAATCACGCCGAAGGAGATTCCCGAGGAGGAAGACGGCACGACGATAACGACTTGTCTGACGAAGATCGACTCCATTCGCCAAACCATCAAGCAGATTGAGGATGCGAACTGCGCGCTGAAGAAGGTGATTCACTCCTATGAGCTGGAACAGCGGGCAGAGCAGCGAACGAGTCTGCAACGCACCATCGCCTCCATCAACCAGAAGACGAATCAAATCGCCGCACACAGCCGGGTGGGTTCGCTCCTTTGAAGTTAGCACTAGCTGTCTCTACAGACCCTGAAGCTGGAATACAACAGCCACGTGCGAGGACATGCCTCTGCGAGTGTGTACAAGTGGGTGACCTGCTTTGTCTGTCACGCAGCCTCTACTCCCAGTCCTATGCGGCCATCGCGCACACCTTCGTGGACTCCATCACCGCCTATCAGGAGCTGCAGCGCAAGTATGAAAGGCTCCTTGAGAAGAACTACGAGCAGCCCGCCTTCTTCGAGGAGACCACCCCGCCCGCCGACTCGCCCTCCTCCGGTCCCATCGTGTCATTCAGCAGTGTGGTTGATTCGCAGCAAGTCGGCGCCACGGTGCAGCACAAGCTCGTTGAAGCCTGCATGGAAAGCCAGCTGCAGTACAGAGTCCGCCAACCGAGTCCTGCTCACCGGTAGGAAATGAAGCGCATCCAGGAGAGCATGAAGGAGATTCAGCAGATGTTCCTCGATCTCGCGCTGCTTGTGGAAGAGCAGGATGAACTCATCGATCAGGTGCAAGTGAACGTATTCCTTCCTCCTCCTCTCTTCTCCAGATTGATGACACCACCGACAGAGCGAACCGCACAGAGGCCGAGCTCCGAGGAGCCATTAGGCGCATGAAACGGATGCGAAAGCTGAAATGCTGCGTGGTTTGCACGATCGTCGTCCTTCTGGTGATTGCCGGCTTGTTCGGCATGTTGCTCGTCAAGGCAGCACTTTTGGCTGTTTGTTGCTCTCCCGAGTTGCATTCCCTTCTTCTCTGCCATGTTCAGCCACTGGGAAGTGTTCTCTCATTTGTATCGCATCCGATGGCAGCAGCGATACACACATGAAATTCGTTTTCGATGCGCCATGGCATGTCGAAGGACTATCGAGTAAAACGAATCCATCCGAAATCGCCCCTTCTTCCGGACCTGCTTCTCGTTTTTCATTGTTTGATTATTATGCCTGCCAGAGATTTCACTAAGCAAGAATCCATTCTGTTCTACTCGAACGTGGTCATCGCCGTCATCGGCGTCTTCTTTACCACCGTCTTTTCAAAGGTGGGACGTCCCTCATTCTCTTCATCCCACTAGACCACGCTGAACTCCATTGCTTCCGGAATCGTGTCGTCCATGTTTATGGCTTGCGCAGCGAGTGAGGAGTAGCATTTCCAAGTCTGCTTCCGGAATTGCCTTCTTCGGTATGTTTATTCTGCTGCTCGGAGCCCACTTCTGCAGAGGCTGGGATATTGCGGTGTGTTTTGTTCGCCGTGTTCACTCGTAGTACCTCGTCATCCAGATCCTCATTCTCGTGTACATTGTCGGCGCCAGCATCATGTGCTTCGCCGTTGCCGCGATCATCCCCGCCTTCAACGATCTGTCCGATCCGGACTATAAGGAGTACTTCGTGTCCGGCAGCAAGAGCATCCTGACGCTGATTCAGGAAAACAAGAGTCTCCAGGAGCTGTATCCCTATTTGGAGGAGACCCTGGGCTTCTGCGGTCTCTACGACTTCACGGATGTGCTGGGATCCGGCTGCGCGTATTCCAGCCAGCAGGCGTGCACGTCGCCGAAGTACACCTTCCTGACGCTGGTCACCTCGCTGATCACCTCGATCTTCAAGGCCTGCGGAAGCAGCTTCATCGTCCTCCTGCTGGTGGAGATCGTGTTCCTCGTGATGATCATCATCGCCAACAAGTCCACCAAGGACCTGAAATCCTCCAACCGCATGCCTCTGATGCAGTCCGCCCCGCAGGCTCCTGGCATGTACCAGGCCACTCCCTACAACGCTGCCAACCCTGCGGGCACCACCTCCGTTCAGATGACTCGTGTATAATGGAGTGTTTGTTTTACCAACGGAGCTTCCACAGAGATCTGCTTCTGCTCCATTGGCGCTGCGTGACCCACGATGAACTCATTGAACTGGCTCGATACAGGCTGTATTCAAGTGGGCCCTGGCTTTTCGCTGAACTCTAGCATGTGAAGCTCCCGGTAGCGTGCACAGTCCTCAGCTGCGCCTTCATTAAGGACGGATCGCAAGCATTGCTGACGACCCAGAACGGGTGCTATGTCGCCCATCTGAAGGATAGCTGGGAGTGCGAGCACCTCTTCCATCAGAGCGAGTCGCCGATTCGGGTCGTGAAGGTGGTGCCTTGCCCCTCCGCTCTCCGCATCCTGTGCGTGTACTCCAACTTCGCCTCTCTCTTCGAAATCAAGAACACGGAGAACGATTTTTCAACGACCATTCTCAAGACCTACTACGGCTTCCCGAGCCCAATTCTTTGCTGTAGAATGATGTGCAATGCATTACGAGTAGGCGATACACAGAAAAGCCACTTTGTTCTGGTGGATCACGAAGGCACGGTCGTGGTGCAAGCCTACGATTCCGACGCTCCCGTGTGCACGATCCACTACAGCGCCGTCGAGGAACTGTGCTCCATGAAGTCGGTCAGTCGCCAGTTCCGCCGCATTCGCAAGGTGGCGTTCAACAAATCGGGAAGCAAAGCTCTCTTCGCGTTCATTTCCTCCGAAATCTGCTGCGTGTACGATCTAGCCCATCCGGACAGGCCGGTCAGTTTTATCACTATCCGCAGCTGTCCTCGCTCCGTCAGGAAGCACAACGTGCCCAATCGGTTCCGCTCCTTCACCTTCTTCGAGAATGACATGATTCTCCTTCTGACGGACATGGAACTGTACAAATGGAACTATCTCGCGACGCCGCCGGACAAGGCGCAGATCACCTGTCTGTTCTCCATCCAGAAGAAGGTGACTCTTCGCGACATCGCATGCACATCGACCGGCGGACTGATCGGTGCTCCTCATCCCACCATCTGACTCGCAGAGATCCTGTCCACGGAGGGCATCTCCCTCTTCTCGCTCACACGCCAGGAGGGCGAGATCCTGCACGAGCGCACGCCAACCGAGGGTGCCACGCATCTCAACACCATCCACCTCACACGCGTGTGCTCCTTCGACTCCATCCTCGACTCTCCGCACAAGAAGTACACTCTCTGTGGGGACCCCACTTGTCGATGACACGTAGTGGTGAGTCGCGAGATCCCGGGGCTGCTGCAGTACACCTTGCAAGTGCCCGACAGTATGATGAAGTTGCGAAAGAAGCACGCGGTGTTCGGTTCCTACAAGAACGAGCACCTGCTGCCCGCGTCGCCACCCTCCACGCGCAGCGATTCCTTCGTGGGCAGTGAAGTGTGAGTGCTGGGCGAGGGCGTGACGACCAGAGCGTGCGACATGGAGGAGGTGGCGAGCAGTCTGAGCGTCAGCGACTCCAACTCAGGGCTGTCTCTGCTGCGCTTCAGCCTGCCCAAAGGCGTGTTGGTGGTGGGCTACGACCTCCTTCAGACGCGCGTCGACGTGACCGTTTCCTTCCACCGCGAGCTGGACGGCGTGGGCACCAGCGCCGTCTCCACGCTGTCCCACACCTCCTTCAGCAACTCCACCACGCAGCTCACCACCGCCTCTTACGCCGGTCTGGTCATCGACGGTGAGTGTGGCGGCGCGGCGTGAGGCGTAGTGCGACCGGAACAGCCCAACGCGCGGCTGGAGGGCGTGATGGACTACGTGCGCACGCGCGTGCACACGCTGGTGGAGGAGACGCGCGCCACGCCCACCAGCGCCGACGGCAAGCACGCGCTGAAGGCGCCGAACCGCCTGCGCACGCTGCTGACGAAGATTCTGGTGGTGGCAGCGGCGTGTATTCATTGGTAGAGACTGTTTGACGACGTGAACCACGCGCTGCCCGTGGAAACCAAACCAGCAGCGAGTCAAACGGAGCGCGCGGACGAGGGTGAGGCGAAGGAGGGCGAGGTGGGAAAGAAGGGTGCCGTGGAGAACGACGATTTCTTGGTGGAAGCGCCCAGTCTATTCTTCGCCGTGATGTGGTAGGGGTGAGGGGGGTCCCCCACTTTTAGCAACGACGTGATGATCCGCGTGACGAACGACCGCGTGCTGCACGGCGTGGACCTGGCCTCGAACCCGCCGATGTCCTACTACAAATACAAGCACGTGAGAGAGAGAGAAGACAGTGACGGCTAGTTCGAGAAGCGTAGCAGCTACGACGAGAGCGAGAGCGAGAGCGAGGGCGCGCTGTTCGCGGAGAGCGAGAGTGAGAGCGATGGGTCCACACACAAGCAGATGTGCTCGCAATGTAGCATGGTCCACCTGTGGGTGTGGGCGGCGGGCGTCAGGCGTAGGGACGACTCGCCGTGCATCACCCACCACTCCTCCTTCATCACGCTCGACTACTCCCAACACAACCTTCTCTCCCTCCTCCACGCCGCCTTCGTCTTCCCGCGCCTCAGCGTCACGCCCTCGCCCGCATCCATCGCCACCATTGCCGACGCCGCACAGCGCACGCTAGACGCGCTGAGCGCGCTGCGCAACCCCGCGTACCTCTGCGACATCAACCGACGCATCATTCTGGTGAAACTCCTCAAGGCGCTGTTCACGCACGTCGCCACCAAGGCCAGCAACGGCGCCGTGTTCTTCGTGCGCAGCACGCTGAACCACTGCTGGAACAGCGTGGTGGAGGAGGGCGACCTCTTCTCGCTGGCAGTGCTGGTGGCCTACTGTCGCGTGTACAGTCGCGCCATGAAGACGGACGTGTTGCAGTGCGTGGAGAACAGCAAGCGCGTGGACGCCGACAACATGCTCATCGCGCTGGCGGAGGTGTTCGACCGGCGGCAGTTATGGGGCCGCAAAATGGAAACGCTGAAATACGTCCTGAATTCGGCCAAGCTGGCCCATCACTTCATCGTCTCCTACGACTGCCCCAACGGCCCCAAGGATTCCCAGTCCTCGTCCTCCACGCCGAACAACGTCCGGAACTCGCGCAACCGCAGCGCCGAGGACGAGGACGCGACGCCCGCCAGGCGCGGTAGTGCGCGGACCACCGAGGGCGTGGTGACGGAGTTCTCCTCCACGCCCGGAGACGAAAACGAGGGGTCCCCCACCGGCATGCTGTGCGCAGTGTGTCGGCAGCCGGTGCAGGGTCTGTTCGTGATCTGCCAGTTTTGCCGGCACGCCTTTCACGTGGCGCACTACAGGGAGTGGTTCGCCGCCAACGAGTATTGCCCCGTCGTGGACTGTCACCACTGCTGTAACCATAGTCAGACGGCCGATGCGAGTCCGTTGTGTGTTTCTTGCAACAAACCCACTGTAGGGATTGATCACTCTTCTTTTCCACTGGAATGGATGTTGAGGATGAGTGCCAATTGGGCGGTCCTCCTGCGGAATCGACAGTTTGCGCGGGAAAAGGAGACTGATTGCATAGATGGCGGGTTCTTCGATTGTATACTCTGACAGTGATCGAGAAGAGTGTTCGAGGCGAACCTTCTTGGATGTAGTAGGGAGAATCGAGCAGCCGTTGTTTTTGCCTCCCTTCGATGTTTCCGACCTGTTATCCACATCGTCGTTGGACTCCTATCGTCTCCTATCAGCAGAGAAGGGGAGGGAGGTTTATCCGTCCATGGAGGAAGTGTGGACGCCCATTGCACCTCTGCCCTCTGCCGATATCGAGTCCATGCTGGAAACGATGAATGGAGATGTCCCGGAAGGAGAAGACATGGCATGGCTGCCGAGCTGGATTGACAACGCGCAACCGCCGTCCAATGAGAAACGGTCTTACGAATCCTATCTCCGGCTATGGAGGAAGTATCTCACTTGTCTGCTATGCACCGACAAATCCTCTCAGTTCCAGCGAAAGCAGGAGCTACGCTCACTGGAAAACGAACTGGTGCGATGGGTGGGACAAATCGACTTCACCGGCATTCCAGAAGATGTCCAGAGTATCCAGAGTGTTCTAGGGCACTTTGATGTGTTTGTGATGACGGAGAATGTGCAGAGTCGTGTCGTTTGCGTTTCCATCCCGTAATCCCTAGTTGCTGAAGCAGTCGTGGAGCTGTCTCTATGTTCCGTCCCTCTTCTACTCCTCCTTTCTTCGCTACCTGATCAACAGTCCCAGAAGGAGTGAGGCTGTCATTCGCAATTGCACTTCCTTCGCCTCCCAGCAGTTCGCTCTCTTCCTCGTCGAGTCCCTCACCTACACCGTGTCGCTTCATCTCTTCCACGACAAAAATCAGGCCGTTTTCCGCCATTGCTTTCATCTCTTCTTTTCTGCCTGCGAAGAAGCCCAAGTCAGTTGCGGCGTGTCTCTTCTTCCTCTCCTCTCTTCCCCTCTTCTTCCCTCTCCGTCCCATCTCTCTCTCTGCCTTCTTCTCATTCTTCGCATCTACCGCTCCGACCACCCTAATCTGGCCGATTTGTGGAGCTTCTCCTCCATCCAACCCCTTCTCGTGCGCTGGCTCGCACTGCTTCGCGATCATGCAATTGATTCTTCTCTCTGGCGAATCATGCATCGCGTGTTCGCCTGCAGTCAGTTTGGCGCCACCACAAACGATTGGAAGGAGCTGCTCAGTCTGTTCCAGTCCCACTTCCCCAAAACCCTCCCCATGCCCACAGCCACCGAAACTGGGTCGTTTCCAGCAATCGGGTCACCCTCGATGCTGTCGTCACCAGACCGGGAGGAGTCGCAACAGGCGGTCGGTTTCGCTGCGTGAGTCCGAGCCGCGTGCTTGAGGTGTAGAGAGCCCATGCTGACTCCAGCCATTCACAACACCCTTCTGAGCAACCCACCACACGGCGTTGATGACATGATGTCTGAAACACATCACACTTCGCGGGACCTGCTGGATACGAGCGCGCTGTTCGAGACATTACGGTGTGTGTTCCGAAACTGCCGGAGTGTGGTGCTGAAGAAGGCGACGATGAACCTGCTGTTCGCGATCAATAACGCGACGCACGACTGTTCCCTTAAACTGGTGTTCGGGGTGTATTTGTTCCTGGTGTATGCCAACAACCAGGAGGAGGCGAGCGTGGGGCAGAATCGCAATCTGCTGAAGGAGGCGAAGAAGCGCTTCGGCGAGCAGAGGGAGTTTTATCTGGTGTTGTGCTATGCGGCGATGCTGAACACGCAGATTCAAAAACGTGGGGGTGTGGGGGCGTGAGATGAGGAATAGAACTATTCATGTTGTATTTGAAGGAGTACACAGAGTGTGTGCATCATATTAGCCAGGAGCAGACGGACTTGAGGTTCATTTCCCTCCAACTCACGACGAACCTGTTTCTCTTCCATTCGTCTTCCTCCTGTCTCCCTCTCCTATTCGACTCTCTTCCTTCTCTTTTCCTGTCTCCCACTCCTCCTCTTTTTCCCCCTTTTTTGACCCTTCTCTCGCACGTCACCCATCTTCTGTCCTCCTTCGCTTCTCCGCTCTCCTCCGCCTCTCTCACTTCTCTCTTCTCCTCTCTCACCTCCTTCTCCTCTTCCTCTCTTCCTCCTTTCTTCCTCTCTTCCCTTCACACCTCCATCTCCTTCTTCCTTCAACACCTCTTCTCCACGCACCATGTCCTCACCGCCTCCTTTCTCTTCTCCTCCTCTCTCTTCTCTCTCCTCGATGACTACTTCCTTGTCGTCGACTCTGCCCTCTCACACACTCCGTCTATTCCACCTCCCATTCTCCTCCTCCTTCTCTTCACTCACACCATCACACATCACCCAACCACTCTCTTCCAACACGCCTCTCTTCCCATCCCACCGGACTGTTCTTCTCTCTCTTCCTTCGCTTCGTTCCTTCCCACAGTTCCCATCGCCTCTCAGAAGGAGTTTCAAGATCTTCTCAAACAGTACGTCCAAAATGTCTTCGATTTTTGGAATGCTATGATGAAGCACAAAGAGTACTCGTCTCTGCAGAGGCAAGTGCTTTCGATGGAGTGGATTGTGGTGATACTGAAGAATTCCTCCCTTTTTCTGGAGCCAACAGTGTTGAAGGCGATTCTGGAGTCCTTCTTCCCGATGCTGCCGTTGGATTGGTCGGAGGATTTCGTGGACTTTTCGGGCATCTTCTTCCTCCCTCTCATTGACCGATTTCAGGGCTTTTTCGAGTATCACCATCACGTCCTTCTGCGCAACTGCAGAAAAGCCTTCTTCTTCTCCGTCCTCAAAGATACCGAAATCCCCACGATTCTGGTGTTCTTCCGAGTGCTGTCGAAGCCTTTTCGCCTCAGCCTTCTTTCTCTGCTGGGACTAATCAGTGCCTTCGAGAACGATGGCGTGATTCACTTTCTGAAGGCCTTTCTAGAGTGTGGGGTGGCGGAAAAGACGGCTCTTTCTGTCAAGAGCGAGGAGGTTCTGAAGGATGCGACGGCGACGAGTCTGAGCGACGAGGAGTTGTCTGTGGTGACGCACGTCGTGATTCAGGTGTGTGTGAACGGTCTGTGCCACCTTTCTCGCCTCAGCAGCGACGGAGCGGCGAAGCTGGAGGAGTGCGCGGGCTTCCTGCTGGAGTTGACAGAGTCGATCGCACTGCTGAGCGACTCGCCTCTGCACTGCGACGCCGAGGCGGAGGGCGTGTTGCGCGACTGCGTGGCGTGGGTGAAGGGGCAGGAGGAGGCGAAGGAGCGCGTGGTGGGCTACTGCAAGGAACACTCGCTGCGCGTGGGCAACGGTGGTGTGGTGGACTTCTGCGGACAGCGCTGCGTGCTTTCCTTGGGCGACCTGCCCGCCTCCTTCTATCCGCGCGTGAACGAGTATCTACTCCAGTTTGCTTCCCTTTGTCGTGTTTGCAACAAACACTCGAAAATGACAGCAAATAGGCCAGGAGCGACTCGTCCTTCAGCTCCTCGATCACGTAGTCACGTAACGCCTCCATCTCTTCCTCGTCGCTCTCCCAGCCACTCCGCACGACCAGCTCATACGCGTCCTTATACTGCTTCGTCTTGATGTGATGGACGATCCACGCCTTCAGCAGCGCCGGCTCCTCGCAGCACACATTCACACACTCCCGGTACGCATCGGACAAAAACAACGTCTCGAACTGCCCCGCCGCCACCATTCGCCTCACCACGCGTGCGAAGACGCTCCTGTACGCGTCAATGACTCTCCCCTCACATGTGATGAAGGGAAGGATGCTCGCCGCGTCGCCCGTGTCTCCCAGCCGCAGCAGGAGGGCCACACGCTCGTCATCGCTCATCACAAACAGCAGAAGGTCGCACAGAAGGCGGGTGAGTTGTGTGTCCGTCGCCTCCACACACTTCATCCACTCCCGCACCGCGGCCTCCACCTCTTCCTTCATGCACTCACACACGCCCTCGCACACCACACGCACGTCCTCCTCTCTCTCCACCACCACTCGCTTCGCACACGTCTTCAGCTCGCTCACCACACGTCGCACGGCTCGCACCACCTCCTCGTCATTAATCCACGCCCGTCCCTCGTTCTCCATCACCACTCGCACCAACGCCACCTTCACGCCCACCGCACCCTCCACCGCGCCGCACGCCAGCGCTAGTTGCTTCAGCACCAGCGCGTCCGTGATCTTTGCCTCCTGCACCACGCCACACACCCACCACAACACATCCACATTCTCCTTGTTCGTCCGAATCGTGTTCACCAAAAACACCTGATTTCTGACCTGCGCCAACACATCGCCTCCCACGGGAATCCCGAACTTCTGGCAGTTCTCCTGCACCCGGCACAGCGCCGCCTCCTTCTCCAGCACGCTTATTTCTAACAATTTCCTCTCTTTGCTCGATACACTGGACAGCAACGCTTCGCTCTGCGGGTGGCTTTGCAGTACACGCGCCACGGCACAATTCAGCAGGTATTTCGCACTTGGTGAAAACAGCTCCGATTTCGTCCGGAGGAGACGCGTGGCCTCCGCCGCAAACAGCGCGAAATCGATGGAGAAGAAACCCTCCAGCATG
>QWCN01004875.1_pt1 | contig 13718 bp, 8 predicted proteins | sample 1972711 | NCBI WGS metagenome assembly QWCN01 (sample SAMN09866707, study PRJNA288562) | Human gut metagenome isolate term1_stool, whole genome shotgun sequencing... | isolation source: gut | host: Homo sapiens | place: USA: California | reverse complement strand
ACCACAACATCCATCAGCCGCTCCGGTACCACATAAGCCCTGCCAAAGGAGGATAAAAGCTTTACCACCCTGTCCAGTTCTTCCTCCGTGACATCCTCTTCGGCACAGACTCCGGTACAACCCTCCAGCACCAGTGCCGGTGTGTTCGGCATACAGCGGATAATTTTCAGCTCCGGTCTGCCAAAGGCTTCTTTCAGATAATGCAAATCCCGTCCTGCCGCAATGCTGACAATAAGAGTCTGCGGACGGACAGAAGCCCTGATTTCCTCAATCACCTCTCCCAGAAAAATGGGTTTTACCGCAAGGAAAAGTACATCTGCCTCTTCTGCCACTGTTTTGTTTTCGGGAACAGTTGTTATATTAAATTTAGTTTTAATTTTCGCCATTGTGGCTTCTGTTTTAGAACTGCCGATAATCTCCTCCGGCTTCACCATTTCCTTTGCCAGCATCCCGCCAATCATTGCCGTTGCCATACTTCCTAATCCAATAAACCCAATTTTCATACTAATCTCCATTTCTGCGCACTTCTCCAACGCATCACGAGTTTGTGTCAAGTGCGCGCAGACACAAATCTCGCGTGTGAAAAATTCTATTTTTCACACTAATCCCCATTCTGCGCACATTCTTTTCCATTCCTGCGCTGCCTTTGCGCTTCATACATCAGAAGGGACGCTGCGATTGCCGCATTCAGAGATTCCACCTTTCCCTCCATGGGAATCTTCAAATAGGAATCCGCCAAATCCGCCGTATTCTTCTCCAGTCCGTTTCCTTCATTTCCTATTAAAAAGGCTGTTCCACCTGTAAAGGAAAAACTGTCGTAATATTCCCTTCCAGCCAGATGTGCCGCATAGGTCCGGATTCCCTTCTCCTTCAGTTTTTTTAAGGTATCCTCCATGTCCTCCACATAGAGAAAAGGCACTCTGAAAACGGAACCCATGGTAGCCCGGATGACCTTGGGATTAAAGATATCCACTGTCTTTGCAGTCATAATAACACCCGTTACTCCCGCACCCTCCCCAGTTCGGATAATGGTTCCCAGATTTCCCGGGTCCTGCAAATTTTCCAGAATCATCAGCAGCGGTCTGTCCTGTTTTAAAATCTCCTCCAGTCTGTACTCCGGCTGCTTCACCACACACAAAATTCCCTGGGGGGTCTGGGTATCTGCCATCTTTTTAAACAGGCTGTCTGCCACCACCTCATACCCTGTTTTTTTCAGCTTTTCCGTCGTTTTTTCCTCTTTTGCATCCATTTTTTCCAAAAAGGCAAGGGCAGATTCCGCTACATAAACCTCCAGAATACTCTCCAGCGGAGCTTCCTCATACATTTTAAAGCCCTCTGTTAAAAAAACACCTGCTTTTTTTCTCTCTTTTGCCTTTGTCTGCCACTGTATTACCTGCTTCACCCTGCTGTTGGCACTGCTTGTTATCATTTTTTTCTGTCCCCCCTTCCTTATTAAAATAGTTCTCTCTATTCTCAAAACGGCTGTCCCCCTACGGAAACAGCCGCCTGAATTATTCTCTGTAAATCGTCACTTTTCATTAAACTATTTAATTTAAGTTTTATTTTGCACATTTTATTTTGGCTTACTGATTTTCTGTTATCAATATACTGCTATTCCATTATAGCGATTGAAGTAACTGTCTGCAACCACTATTTTGAATAAACTGCGTCATTTTTATCAGAAAAGTACACACAATACTGATTCATACTGATGCCGCCCCACTTAGAATTAAAACGGGATTTAGAAGTTATTTCCATATTGCTATAAACAAGTGTCACTGTTATAATAAATGGCAGGCCAATCATTTCAATAGGGGATAATACCATGAAATTTGAAAAATTAGCAAATTCTATAAAAAGCATAAATGACAAAGCAGGTTCCACAGCCAAAAGTGCCGTGAATCAGCTTATGACTTTACGAAATTGGGCGATTGGATACTATATCGTAGAATATGAACAGGATGGAAACGACCGAGCTGAATATGGAGCACAGCTCTTAAAAAATCTGGAAAAAGAAATTTCGCAAAAAGGAATGAATTCCACATTATTTAAGCTTTGCCGTAATTTCTATTTGTTGTATCCTCAAATTGGTGCGATGGTGTCGACCCAATTTGAATTACCGGATTTTGAAAAAAGTTCGACAGTGTCGCACCAATTTGAAACAAAGCCGGAAATTTTGGTAAGCAATCTCTCTTTTTCCCACATTAGGGAAATTATGGTTATTGAGGATGCTTTTGAAAGATTTTTTTACGAAACAGAATGTATGAAATGCAATTGGAGCGTAAGAGAGCTTCGCAGGCAAATAAAAACGAATCTGTTTATAAGAGCCGGAATCAGCAAAAATCCGGAACTGTTGTTGACAAAATCGGTAGACAATGCAAGTTCAAATGCATTAACAATCAAAGACCCGTTTACCTTCGAGTTTCTTGGTTTGGATGCCAAAGAAGCAGTAAGTGAATCTGATTTAGAACAGGCATTGATGGACCATTTGCAGGAATTCATGCTTGAATTAGGACAAGGCTTCTGCTTTGAAGCAAGGCAAAAGCGCATCATAATTGATGATAAATATTATTTCATCGATTTGGTTTTCTATAACAGACTACTGCATTGCAATGTTATTATAGAATTAAAAAATGACGAGTTTAAGCATGAGGACTTAGGACAATTAAATGCATATGTGGGTTATTACAAAAAGAACGAAATGATGTTGGGCGACAATCCACCGGTTGGAATTTTACTTTGCACCGATAAGGGTTCGCAGATGGTAGAATATGCATTGTCAGGAATGGATAACCAACTGTTTGTTTCAACATATATGCTCCATTTGCCGGATAAGAGGAAATTGGAAGAATTTATGCTGAAAGAATTGGAAGAAATGGGCATGTAGCAGTAGTATCTGTCACAATACGGATAATACCCACAGAAGTAATGGTTCGTTGGAACACTGAACTTGATACAATTTAACCATATTTTTCCCAGGGGTGTTCAAAGGGGGGGCATTTGAACACCCCTGGGGGAATAGCACTTGCAGGCATAAAGAAAGGCAGTCAGATTTCTATTTTATTCCGCATTATCACAGTATATTTCTATTGCATCCGCTACGAAGACTGCTGTACCTTTTCCACCATAAGCGTCAATATTCGTGGTAATCTCTCCACCTCCTGAATACATTTTCCCTAATCCACGCAAAATCTTATTTGTGCAAGTATATAAGTTTTCTGTAATATAATCCTGTATTCTCTTTACAAGTTTCTGTGCATCATCAGATGCTGGATTCATATTCTTCAGTTCGCCAGCCTCTTTAAAAAGAAGCATAAATCTATCTGCCAGGACTTTCTCATCTTCCTCAGTTCGATTCTTTTGCTTTTCTTCCATCTCCTTATATTCTGGTGTATTACCATATAATTCCTTTGCCTGTCTGGAATATTCATCCAGCTTGCTTCTATCAAAAGCCTTAAAATCCATATGCTTCACTCCTAATAATTTTATTCCAAGTGCAAAGTTCATCAAATTCTCAATGTGCTCCTTCTTAAGCCTAAGCAGCTCTATTTGCTGTTCTAAAGCCTTGCTTCTGTCAAAATCAGGACTATTCACAATCGCCTTAATGTCTTTAAGAGGAAACTCCAATTCTCGAAACAGCAGAATGTGTTGAAGGCGCTCCAAATCTGTATCGTCATACAATCTGTAGCCTGCATCGGTATACCCCGTCGGGTGTAAAAGACCAATCTTGTCATAATATTGTAGAGTGCGTATACTCACTCCGGCAAGCTTACTCACTTCATGCACTGTCATCATTATTATTTCCTCCCTTAACCTGGTGACTTCAGCATAAACTATTACGCAACGTCGGAGTCAATACTTTTTTCAAAATTATTTTATTTATCCGTTAATTCTTCCTCGCTTAAGCTATTAATCCAATTATACTTCCCGCTCTTAAACATTATTAAACTTCTTCTGTGCGTTCTTGCTTTTCAATCTGTTCTGAAATCTTGTCATATTCTGCTTTGATGATATTGTACCTTTCGGTAATGTCAGCATATCTTCTCCCTTATTCATTCTGGTCAACTAGCTTCATTTGATAAAGCAAATGCCGAAAGCCCACATAAATACAGGCTTTCGGCATTTTAATCCGTTACTCAAACTCTGTAATCTTTAAATGGTCAGCAGCTTTGCCACCTCGTACTGATACTCGTTGATGCCCTTTTCCATCTTTAAAGCATCCTCGATATCAAAGTCCTCAAACTCACCGTGCTTGTAGCCTACTACCCGGTTTGTTTTTCCCTGAATCATGATGTCCACTGCGTAAGCCCCCATAATGGAAGCGTAATATCTGTCGATTGCCGTAGGATTTCCGCCACGCTGCATGTAACCCAGAATCGTTGCTCTTGTTTCAATACCCGTTGCCGCTTCAATTCTTCTCGCCATGGAGGTAGAATGTCCGATGCCTTCGGCATTGATGATGATATGATGGGTCTTTCCCTTCTTCCGGCTCTCGATAATATGATTGATGATTTCCTGCTCATCATAATCGTACTTTTCCGGAAGCAGAATATCCTCCGCTCCGTTGGCAATACCGCACCACAAAGCTATATATCCGGCATTTCTTCCCATAACCTCAATAATACTGCATCTTTCATGGGAGGAAGAGGAATCCTTTACCTTGTCAATCGCCTGCATGGCTGTATTGACTGCTGTATCAAAACCAATTGTGTACTCTGTACAGGCAATGTCCAAATCAATCGTACCCGGAAGACCGATTGTATTGATTCCCAGTCTGGAAAGCGCCTGGGCACCGCGGTAGGAACCGTCGCCACCGATTACCACAATACCGTCAATTCCGTGCTTTTTACAGATTTCCGCACCTTTTTTCTGATATTCCGGCTTTTTAAATTCCAGACAGCGGGCTGTACCAAGGATAGTTCCGCCCCTCTGGATAATATCGGAAACATTTCTTGCCTCCATATCTACGATTTCTTCATTTAAAAGGCCCATATAGCCTCTCTTGATTCCCTTTACCTTAAGACCTCTCGCAATCGCGGTACGAACCACTGCACGAATAGCTGCATTCATGCCCGGCGCATCCCCGCCACTTGTCAGAACACCTATTGTTTTTATCTCTTTCGCCATGGTTTCAACCTCCTTTTGCTATTTTAATCCATTTGTACACGGTTTTCAATAGGTTTTGTTATTATTTTAACGAGTTTTTACATTTTCCTCGCCGAACACCGCCTGAAGGCTTTTCACCAGATTTGCATCCATATTCACCCGGCGGTTGGGAGGCAGAAGATTCATTTTCTTTTCTGTCCGCAGAAAGATAATCACATCATCTTTACCGTCAGAATCCGCCAGCATATTTAACAGAAGCTGTTCCTTCTCCCGGTAGGCTGCCGCGTCCTGAAACTGAATCCACAGCCCTTTGGGAAGTCCCTTCTTCTGCACACCGGGCTGCCCGCTGCCGCCCTGTCCGTTCCGCTGCTGCCCGCTGCCGCTCTGGCCGTTCCACTGCTGCCCGCTGCTGCCCTGGCCGTTCCACTGCTGCCCATTGCCGCCCTGAACACCGTTTCCTTGTCCGTAGCTTCCCTGTCCGCCGCCTCTGTACTGGGGCTTCCTGAAAATCGGTGCCCCGCCTGCGGCGCCCGCTTCCTCAAAACTTACAATCTGCTCGCATATCAGCTTTGCATCCTTGTCCTCCTCCACGGAAGCCCTTCCCTTAATGAAGATTTTCGCATCCTCCAGAAGCAGTGTGCTGTATTTTTCATAATCCTTCGGGAAAATAACAACCTCTACGTTCCCCACCAAGTCTTCCAGATTTAAGAACGCCATCACCTTGTCATTTTTTGTATATTTGATGGTTTTATCCGCAATCATGCCGCCCAGAATCACATTTTTCTGATCCTCCACCTTCGCCTGCCCGGTTTCCTCGTCCAGCGCGAAATCATTGGTGGTGGCGGTAGCGTATTTCTGCCATAGCTCCTGCCATTCCTCCAGAGGGTGCCCGCTTAAATAGATACCCAGCACTTCCTTTTCAAAGCCCAAAAGCATCTCCTTGCTGTATTCTCCCACATCAGGCATCTTAATATCAAAGGCATCCTTCTGGGAATCCTCCGCAATGTCAAACAGGGAAATCTGCCCTGCCAGATTGCTCTTTTTATCCTTTGAAATATGGTCTGTAATCTGTACATAAACGCTCATGAACTGTTTTCTCGTTCCGCCCAGCCCATCCAGAGCCCCCGCCTTGATGAAATTCTCGATGGCTCTTTTATTCACATCCGCATCCACCGTCCGGGAAATGAAATCCTTCAAATTCGTAAAAGGACCTCTCTGCCTTCTCTCCTCCACAATGGCATCAATCACAGGTCTGCCCACACCCTTGATGGCAGTCAGGGCATACCGGATTTTCCCCTCCGATACGGAAAAGCCGCTCTCCCCCTCGTTAATATCCGGAGGCAGAAGCTGAATCCCCATGCTCCGGCAGGTCAGAATATACTCAGAAACCTTCTTGGAGTTGTCAATGACAGAGGTCATCAGTGCCGCCATAAATTCTACGGGATAATAATACTTTAAATAAGCTGTCTGCAGCGCCACCACCGCATAACATGCCGCATGGGACTTGTTGAAGGCGTATTTTGCAAAATCCATCATGTCATCATAAATACCGCCTGCCACCTGTTCGCTGATTCCCTTGGAAACACAGCCGGGCACGCCCTCTTCCTCATTTCCGTAGATAAAGTTTGCGCGCTCCTTTTCCATAACCGACTGCTTCTTCTTACTCATGGCACGGCGCACAAGGTCACTTCGCCCAAGGGTATACCCGCCCAAATCCCGGACAATCTGCATAACCTGCTCCTGATAGACAATACAGCCATAGGTAGGCTTCAAAATCGGCTCCAGCTGGGGACAGGCATAGGCAACCGCATGATGCTGGTTCTTTCCCATAATATATTTCGGAATAAAATCCATGGGGCCGGGACGATACAGGGAAATTCCCGCGATAATATCCTCCAGATTCTTCGGCTGCAGCTCCTTCATGAAATTCTTCATGCCGGCACTTTCCAGCTGGAACACCCCTTCTGTCTTTCCTGTTCCGATGGAAGCCAGTACCTGCGGGTCATTATAATCAATATTATCGATATCAATCCGCTTTCCTGTGCTTTTCTCAATATAATTTACCGCATCATGGATAACCGTCAGGGTTCTCAGTCCCAGAAAGTCCATTTTCAGAAGTCCCAGCTCCTCCAGCGTTGTCATGGTAAACTGGGTGGTAATGGAACCGTCGCTTCCTCTGGAAAGGGGTACAAATTCATCCGCAGACTTCTGGCAGATAACCACACCCGCCGCATGCATGGAGGTATGTCTGGGCAATCCCTCCAGCCGCTTGCACATATCAATCAGGTGATGCACCTGCTCATCCTCCTGATAGAGCTTCCGCATCTCCGGGTTCATCTCCAGCGCCCTGTCCAGTGTAATGTTCAGTTCATTGGGCACCATTTTTGCAATGGAATCCACAAAGGCATAGGGCAAATCCATCACGCGCCCCACATCCCGGATAACACCCTTTGCCGCCAGCGTACCGAAGGTAACAATCTGTACCACCTTGTCCGCGCCGTATTTTCTGCCCACATAATCAATTACCTCCTGCCGCCTGTTGTAGCAGAAGTCAATATCAATATCCGGCATGGACACACGCTCCGGATTTAAAAATCGTTCAAAGAGCAGATTATACCGAATCGGGTCAATATTTGTAATTTTCAGACAATAGGAAACAATACTTCCTGCCGCGGAGCCTCTTCCCGGTCCTACCGGAATATCGTTGGACTTTGCATAATTGATAAAGTCCCAGACAATCAGGAAATAGTCCACATATCCCATTTTCCGGATAACACCAAGCTCATATTCCAGCCGTTCTCCCAGCGTCTGCCCCGTTTCTCCCGCCGGCAGATTTCTGTCCCCATAGCGCTCCTTTAAGCCCTTTTCGCAGAGATAATTCAGGTACCCCCAGGAATCATACCCCTCCGGCACCTCGTATTTCGGCAGCTTTGTCACGCCAAATTCTATTTCCACATGGCATCTGTCCGCAATCCGCTGGGTATTTTCCACAGCCTCCCAGGCATAGGGGAACAGCCCCTTCATTTCCTCTTCGCTCTTTACAAAATACTGACCGCCCTCATAGCGCATCCGGTCCTCGTCCTGCAGCTTTTTACCGGTCTGCAGGCAGAGCAGAATATCATGGGAATCCGCATCCTCCGCATAGGTATAATGGACATCGTTTGTAGCAACCAGCGGGATATCCAGCTCCCTGCTCATCCGGAGCAATTCTGTGTTGACTGTTTTTTGCTCCGGAATCCCGTGATCCTGCAATTCCAGAAAATAGTTCCCCTTGCCGAAGCATGCCTCATACTTTCTGGCAGCCTTTCTTGCCTCCTCCGGCATCCCCTTTACAATATACCGCTGCACCTCTCCTGCCAGACAGGCAGAAAGCGCAATAATTCCCTCATGATACTTATTCAGAACCTCCATATCCACACGGGGCTTATAATAATAACCTTCCGTAAAGCCCTTGCTGACAATCTTCATCAGATTTGCATATCCTGTATTGTTTTCCGCCAGCAGAACCAGATGGTAATATCTGTCCTCGCCCCCGGTCAGTTCCTTGTCAAAACGGGAATTGGGCGCCACATATACCTCACAGCCCAGAATCGGATTAATCCCCTCCGCTCTGGCGGCGCGGTAAAAATCAATTACACCGTACATAACGCCATGGTCTGTAATGGCAGCGCTGTTCATACCCAGTTCCCTGACCCGGGCAACATATTCCTTAATTTTGTTGGAACCGTCCAGAAGGGAATATTCCGTGTGGACATGAAGATGTACAAAGGACATGTTCTTCTCTCTCTTTCCTTGCTCTTTCCAGTTACTCTTTCCAAAAAGGCACCCCCGAAAAATCGGGAATGCCTTTTTCTCTTAAACTTATATTACAGATATTTCTTTAACAAGTCAACCTTGTCTGTTGCTTCCCAGGGAAGGGAAATATCATCTCTTCCGAAATGTCCGTAGGCTGCTGTCTGCTTGTAAATCGGTCTGCGCAAATCCAGCATTTTGATAATACCCGCGGGACGAAGGTCGAAGTTCTCACGGATGATTTCTACCAGCTTCTCATCGCTTACCTTGCCGGTTCCGAAGGTATCTACCATGATGGATGTGGGATGTGCCACACCGATTGCATAGGAAAGCTGAATCTCGCACTTGTCAGCAAGACCTGCTGCAACAATATTCTTTGCCACATAACGTGCTGCATAGGCTGCACTTCTGTCTACCTTGGTGCAGTCCTTTCCGGAGAAAGCTCCGCCGCCGTGACGGGCGTATCCACCATAGGTATCTACAATAATCTTTCTTCCCGTCAGACCTGCATCTCCCTGAGGTCCGCCGATTACGAAACGTCCGGTAGGATTGATAAAGAACTTGGTATTTTCATCAACCAGCTCCTTCGGCAGAATCGGGTCAAGGACATATTTCTTAATATCCTCATGAATCTGCTCCTGGGTAACATCCTCATCATGCTGGGTGGAAATAACAACCGCTTCCAGACGAATCGGCTTTCCTGCCTCATCATACTCTACGGATACCTGGCTCTTTCCATCGGGACGCAGATATTTCAGTGTGCCATCCTTCCGAACCTTTGTAAGCTGTCTTGCCAGCTTATGGGCAAGGGAAATCGGGTAAGGCATAAGCTCCGGTGTTTCATTGGTAGCGTAACCGAACATCATACCCTGATCGCCTGCACCGATTGCGTCCAGCTGTTCCTCTGTCATGCCGGACTCTCTTGCTTCCAGCGCCTTGTCAACGCCCATTGCAATATCCGGGGACTGCTTGTCCAAAGCTACCATAACCGCACAGGTATGGCAGTCAAAGCCGGTCTTTGCATCATTATAGCCGATTTCATTCACCGTCTGGCGGACGATTGTGGGAATATCCAGATTTGCCTTTGTGGTAATCTCTCCCGTTACCATCACAAAGCCGGTACAGCTTACGGTTTCACAAGCTACACGGCTCATTGGGTCCTGCTCCATGCAGGCATCCAGAATCGCATCGGAAACAGCATCACAGAGTTTATCGGGATGTCCTTCCGTTACGGACTCAGAAGTAAATAAATGTTTTTCCATTTTATCCTCTTTCTGCGCACACAAAGGTTCGGCGTCTGCATCAGGTGCGCACATGATACAAACAAAAAATCCGCTTATCAAATAAGCGGATTACATCAGTTCCTGATATACAATCCTCTTATTGTTCGAACAATACTCGCTCAGGGAGGCACCTTCCCATATGGGGGTTGCCGTGGCTTCATCGATCCTATGTATCTCCACCAGCTCTGAATAAGAGAAATCTTTCAATTTTCTAAAAACACATTACTATATACAGACAAAGTTGTCAACCTTATTTTTTTATTTGACAAAATCTCCCAACGGCTCAGCCTGTTTTAAGCTTGAACTTCTGAAAGTCCTTTTCCGTCTGCACCAGTTCAATCTGGGCACCCAGTCCCTGTAACTTTAAATGGAAGTCCTCATAGCCTCGCTGGATATACTTGATATCATCCACCAGAGTGACACCCTCTGCAGCCAGCGCCGCAATCACAAGAGCTGCTCCCGCTCTTAAATCCGGGGCGGAAATGCTCGCGCCTGTATAACGCTCCACACCGTCAATAATGGCAGTATTTCCTTCTACCTTGATATTGGCTCCCATTCTGGTCAGCTCGTCCACATATTTAAAACGGTTTTCAAAAATACTTTCCGTTACAATGCTCGTTCCTCTGGATAGGGCAAGCGCCACCGTAATCTGGGGCTGCATGTCTGTGGGAAATCCCGGATAAGGCAGCGTCTTTACCTGGGTATGCTGCAAAGGCTTGGATGCCACAACCCGGATACAGTCGTCTGTTTCTTCCACTTCACAGCCAATTTCCAGAAGCTTCGCCGTAATGGATTCCAGATGCTTCGGAATTACATTCTTTACCGTCACATCCCCCTTGGTTACTGCTGCCGCAAACATATAGGTACCGGCTTCAATCTGGTCGGGAATAATCGCATACTCCGTTCCGTGAAGCCGCTCCACACCCTTAATCCTGATAACATCCGTTCCTGCACCCTTGATATTGGCGCCCATGCTGTTCAGGAAATTGGCAAGGTCTACCACATGGGGCTCCTTTGCAGAGTTCTCAATAATTGTCATCCCCTCTGCCAGAGTTGCCGCCATCATCACATTGATGGTTGCCCCTACGCTGGAAACATCCATATAAATATGGCTGCCCTTTAAATTTTCCGCATGTGCCTTAATCAGACCATGCTCAATCGTCACCGTTGCCCCCAGCGCCCGAAAGCCCTTGATATGCTGGTCGATTGCACGGGAACCGATATCACAGCCCCCGGGAAGGACTACCTCCGCATGTTTGTATTTTCCCAGAAGTGCCCCAAGGAAATAATAAGAAGCCCTGATTTTCTTAAGAGCTTCCTCCTCCACAAGTACACTGCTGACATTTCCGGCATTGACAGTCACTTTATGTCTTTCTGTCCGTTTAATCATCACGCCGATATGCTCCATAGCGCCCAAAAGCACATTGATATCCCGCACATCCGGCAGATTCTCTATATATACGGTTTCATCCGTCATAATGGACGCAGCAAGAATAGGAAGCGCTGCATTCTTAGCGCCCCCTATTTCTACATCCCCCACTAAAGGATTCCCGCCCTTGATTGCGTATTGTTCCATCTATTTTTACCTCTTTTAAGGCCGAAAGGTCTGCTTCTTCATAAATTCTTAAAGGAATATTAACACATTTCCCTATATTTGTAAACCGAACGCATATTCCCGTCAGTTCAGATATTTCAACGGGTTTACCTGACTTCCGTTAATCAGTATTTCAAAATGCAGATGCGGTCCTGTGCTGACACCGGTATTTCCGCTCAGAGCTATCTTGTCACCCTGCTTTACCTTCTGCCCGGCGGATACCAGTACCTTGCTCAAATGTCCGTACCGGGTCTGTCTGCCGTCCTCATGGTTGATATAAACCACATAGCCGTAGCCGCTGCCCCAGCCTGCCTTTGCCACAGTACCACCGCAGGAGGCATAAACAGGAGTTCCCGTAGGCGTTGCCCAGTCCACACCCTTATGGTAGGTGCTTGCTCCCTTCTTCGGTGCGGCACGCTTACCGAAGTTAGAGGTCAGCCGTCCGCCGTTAATAGGCTTCACATAGGTAGGCGGTATTTTCGTACCCCGCTTCATAATCTTGGGTACCGCTTCCATTACCACTTCCTCTTTCAGAATTTCTCTGGAAACTTCCTTATCATTCACAAAGGAAACATCTGCCACAACCCGTCTGAAGCCTGCGGAGGGCTGCTGTACAATTTCCGTCTGGTTGGTGTACCAGGTATCTACATCGATAATCTGCACTTCCGCATCATAGATTTCCTCATAGTAATTCTGCTCCACCCTTGTCACGGAAAGTTCCGGCTCCGGCACGGTAATGACAAGCTCCTGGTCTATCTGCAATGTGGTATTCTCATTTTCCAGACTGTCGTTCATTTCCACCAGCCTGTCAATGGGAATATTAACCTTAATCGCAATTTCCGACAGGGTATCTCCTGCAACCACTTTATAAATACCCGCGGTTTCCTGCTCCTTTACCACCTGCTCAATGGCAGCTGCCACATCGGTAAGCTGGCTCTCCGGCAGATATACCTCTACAACCTCTACCTTTTCAGAGAAATCCATATCCAGAATCCCCAAATCGTAATCCTCGAAACCAAGTTCCTCTTCCGATACCGCCTCCGCGTCCATTTCCCGGAAAAATTCTTCCACACCGCCACAGGTATAATCCTTCTGCGCGGTATCGGACTCCTTCCTGGAATCCACAATATCCGTAGTCAGAACGCTGAATTCCCTGTTGTTGTCATAGGAAAGGTTCACCTGGAAATTGCCTTCCGTATCGTACTTGTCCACTGCTGCCTGCAATAGAGAAACTACCTCATCCAGACTGGACAGGCTTACCATATATTCATTTACCTTTACCGTATAGGAGCGGTGCATGGTCTGTAAAATACTTTTTTTCAAAACAGCCGTCATATTTTCCAGAACCGTGTCTGCACTGTCCAGCCGTCCCCAGACAACCTCTTCTCCCTGAACCTCCAGATTGGCTTCCATAAAAAGCAAATCATCCGTTTTCAGGGCAATTTCCCGGCGCGCCTGTACCAGAAGCTCCTCCGCCTCTGCCGCATCTCCTACCGTTCCCACTTCCTGCCCGTTTAAAAAAATATGAAAAAAATTATCTCCCGTCTTTTCAAAGGAAACATATCCATTCAAAAAGAAAAGACTGAAAAACAGGGTAATCAGTGTAGTCTTAATATATGTAAATTTGTACTTTTTATAATTGCTTTTTTTCTTTTTCATGTTATCCTGATTTTAATGATCCTTTTTCTGCAACATAAATTATCATAACAGCATTTGCGGGGCTTGTAAAGTATTGGCATCAAAGAGGTCGCGGGTTTTGTGTCTGCGCGCATCTGACACAAAATCATCATGGTAGAAAGCTGTGCGCGGGAATGGAGCATAAAATGAACAGAAAAATTATCTTTCATATCGACGTAAACTCTGCTTTTTTAAGCTGGTCCGCTCTGGCAGAGCTGGAAAAGGGCAGTAAAACAGACCTGCGCCTGATTCCCTCTATCGTAGGG
>QWCN01004871.1_pt1 | contig 13734 bp, 8 predicted proteins | sample 1972711 | NCBI WGS metagenome assembly QWCN01 (sample SAMN09866707, study PRJNA288562) | Human gut metagenome isolate term1_stool, whole genome shotgun sequencing... | isolation source: gut | host: Homo sapiens | place: USA: California | reverse complement strand
CTGCAGCACGGCGGCGGCGGATATGCCTATCCCAACTGGGTAAAAATGTGGAATGATAAGGGCTATGCCGCCATTGCCATTGGAAATACAGGCTATTATCCCGCAAAAGAGGGAATCACGGATTATTACAACCCCTCCAGCTGGACACGCAACCTCACCCGCGAAATGCGAGAAAAGGATCCCCGCCTCCTTCCGCCGGACAACGACGGAATGGGTTCTTCCACCGGCGCGGTAAACCGCATGTGGATGTATCATGCGGTGGCGCAGACGGCTATCGCCAACAGCCTGCTGCGGGCGGATGAACGCGTCAATCCGGATCAGATCGGCATTACCGGCATTTCATGGGGCGGCGTAATCACTTCCATTGCAATCGGTTACGATGCGCGTTTTGCGTTTGCTGTGCCTGTGTATGGCAGCGGTTATCTGTACGAGGCTCTTTCATGGATGAAGAACAACTTTAATTCCGCCGGCACGAAGGAGCTGTGGGACGCTTCTCTGAAGCTCAAAACCGTAAAAATGCCGGTGCTTTGGCTGTGCTGGACAAACGACAACTGCTTCTCCATCAACTCTAACGACAAATCCTTTGCGGACACGGAAAACGGCGTGCTTTCCATGATTATGAATATGGGGCACGGCCATGCGCAGGGATGGGATCAGCCGGAGATCTATAAGTTTGCCGATTCCGTTGTGAAGAACGGCCAGCCGCTCACTACCTGTGCAACGCAGCCGCAGGCAGCCAATAAGATCTCCTTTACGATCAACAAGCCCTCCGACGCAGCTTCCGTAACGGCAAGAGTGTGCTATATTAAAGAAAAAATGACCTATTCGCCTAACGGCTTGCTGCACATTCAAGGGCAGGATACGATCGATCAGGAATGGCATTTTGTAAACTGCACCGTGGACGGAAACAAAATTTCCGCTACGATTCCCTCTGATGCTTACAGCTATTATGTGGAAATCACTACGCAGGTGGCTTCAACCAAATACGTTACCACCTCAAGATTTATCGACATTAAAAAATAAGGGCTGAGAAGTTAAAAAGCTGCAGATCCTCCGATACTTAAACCGGAAAGCATATGGTAACACAAAACAAGGAGGAATTTACAGTGAAAAAAATGGTTGTTGCAGCGCTTATTATGGCAGTTATCAGCATGATGAGCTTAGCAGCGTTTGCTGCGGAAACGGTTATTACCGAGTTTGATGCTTCCGATATCGATGCTTTTATGCAGCAGGTGGATTTATCAAACTACAATGTTCCAATGTCCGCACTGTCCAAGGTCTCGCGCGGCGTAAAGGTGGACTGCCCCGAAGGCGCATATGCGCAGAATTTTCGCATTGTTGATTCGGAGACGCTCACAGCGTTTAACGCTTTTGTCAACGGCTCTAATGAGTATCTCCGAATCTATGTAAATAATCAGGCTCCAAATGCGATCGGACTGTATATTGCACCGTATGACGCGGACGGCAAATCAGTTTTCTTCGATTGCCGAAAAGCGGTTCTGATCGGAACAAACGGCAGTAAGCCTAAAATCGAAACCGGAGACGGCGGCGGCGCAGGTGCCAATACCAGCCTTATGATCCCAAGCGGCTTTAAAGGCTATGCCATTTTTACCCTTGTAGATTTAACTTTGCAGGATTCCGGCTTTGACGTCTCTAAGGCGCTGCATCATCTTGAAATCGATGTTCGCAACGCGCAGGGCGGTTCGTATATTCTCGGCAAGCTGATGGCTGTTGATTCAGCAGCAGCTCCCGCTGAGGAGCCTTCGACTACGGCTGACGTTTCTATGCTTGCGTATGCTGCATCGGCAGTTTTGGCTTGCGGAGCACTAATGCTTCAAAAGAAAAAATAATTTTAGCTTCTTTCGTGTTTTTCTTCTATAAAAATAAGACGTTCCGTTAAAAGAACGTCTTATTTTTTTCATTTTAAAAACTTCTGCGAATAAAAATAACGAGCATGGTTACAAACACTTATTGCCCCAAGCAACCAAAAAACGGCAATACATCACACGATCTTCACGCCAAGCAGCAACGCCAAGCCCGCCGCCTGCTCCGCCGTTACACGAACGCCGCGCAGCTCCGAGTAGGTATCCGAAACCGTGATCCCTTCAATCTCGCAGCCGGAGAGATCCACGCCGTTTAAAAGCGTTTGAAAAAAATCCGTGCGGCGAAACACCGTGTTTTCCGCCTGAAAGCCCTTCAAGCGAGAGTGTGAGAACGAACCCTCCGCACAGTTACAGCCGCGAAGCATGCAGTTTTCCCACCGCGCATAGGAAAAATTCGCAAAAGGCATCACGCAATCCGCAAGTGTGCAGGCTTTTATTATGCTCTCCTTGAAATTTGCACCGCTGCCCTTGCAGCCGCAAAGCACGGTGTTTTGCCAATAGCTTTCGGAAAAATCGCAGCCCGAAAAATCACAGCTGTCAAATTTGCAGAGTGAAAAATCCGCATGCACAAATACGCAGCGTTCAAAGCGGCAGTGTATAAACTGCACGGAAGAAAACTGCATATCCGAAAAATTCTCGTGCACAAGCGTTTCATTTTCATAAGTAAGCTCGCAAATGGAGTCGCCGTCCGCACGGGCTGCAAGCAAAGCCTCTTTCAGCATGATAACCTCCGAAAATTCTTTTGTCTTATGTGTTATTATATAACGGTTCAGCAAAAAAGTCTGCCGCTATTTTTTATATAATACAAGGAATCAACCGGCGGTTGTAAATATTGCTACGCTTGATCTCTTGCATGGCATAGTCCGCGGCGTTATAATGAAGCTAAAATATGAAGGGAGCTTATCACGATGATCTCAAAATCAATTTATAAATTGCGTGAAGCAAATCATCTCTCCCAAGCGGAATTTGCGGAACTGTTCCACGTTTCTACGCAGGCTGTGCAAAAATGGGAAAGCGGCCAATCCTATCCCAGCATTCCGAATCTAATTGCTATTGCAAAGCGGTTTCATGTGCCTGTCGACACTCTTCTGTTAGAAAGCGACGGCAGAATCATTGAAGAAATGCAGCGATCAAAGGAAATTTTTCCTGATTTCACATATATACATCCATGGGAGTTCTATGCAAAAAACTTAGAATTGGAATATAGGCAAAGCACGGATGAAGGCTGTGAATTAGAAGCATATAAAGACCTTTTTTACGGCGCCGCGAAAATTCCGGACGGAAAGGAAAAAGACCAGATTGCCGACATCCTGTTTAACATTGTAATAAACGCAAAAACAAAGAACGGCTACGCTTACAGCGAACCGTCCGAGCTGGAAGAAATCAAAGCGCTGCGAAAAAGCTATGATTTTTCACAACAGCTTCCGAATAACGACGTTCTGAAAGCAAAAATCAAAGGCGCATGGGTAGGCAGAATCTGCGGGTGCCTGCTCGGAAAACCGATCGAAGGAATCAAAACCGACGAATTGATTCCATTGCTGAAGGAAACGAAAAATTACCCCTTGAATCGTTATATCGTAAGCAGCGATATTACGGATGAAATGTGCCAAAGGTATCGCTTTCCGTTAAAGGAGCGGTGCTGGGCAGATACGCTGACAGCCGCCCCTGTTGACGACGACACCAATTACACGGTCATGGCGCAGGCCTTGATCGACCGGTTCGGCAGAGACTTTACGCCAAGGGACGTTGCCAACGCATGGCTGTGGTATCAGTCGAAGGACGCTTACTGCACGGCCGAAAGGGTCGCTTTCAAAAACATAATCAACGGATATGCGCCTCCGTCCTCCGCACAATATAAAAATCCTTACCGCGAGTGGATCGGCGCACAGATCCGCGGCGATTATTTTGGGTATATCAACCCGGGCAATCCTACGCTTGCCGCGGAGATGGCATGGCGGGACGCCTCCATTTCGCACATAAAAAACGGAATTTACGGCGAAATGTTTGTTGCCGCTATGCTGGCGTGCGCCGCAGTAACCGATGATATTTACGACATTATCAACGGAGGGCTGGCGCAGATTCCGTCAACAAGCAGATTGTATCAGGAGATTTCCTTCGTGTTGCAGCAGCACAAAAACGGAACAGCATGCGAAGCCTGTTTTGCGGATATCCACGCTAAATACAATGAATACAGCGAACACGACTGGTGCCACACCATTTCCAATGCCATGATCGTTGCCGCAGCGCTGCTCTACGGAAACGGAGACTTCGGAAAATCCGTCTGCCTTGCAGTTCAAACAGGCTTTGATACCGATTGCAACGGCTCTACGGTCGGCTCCATCGTGGGTATGCAAAAGGGCGTCGGCTGTATCGGGCATGAGTGGCAACAGCCGCTGCACGGCAGGCTTGATACAAGCATTTTCGGAATCGGCCAAATTGAGATTGAGACTTTAACGAAAAAAACGATGCAGCATATAAAAACGCCGGGCTGAAATTCTTAAATGCTCTGTTTTTTCCGTTTGGCAAGCCTTCTCTGCACCAGCTTTACAAGCTCCACGATCGGAATCACCGCAAAGGCAAGCGCAAGCGCCACAGCGTATTCGGCAAGGCTGATATGCTCGAACCCGAACGCATCGGAAATGCCGGGCAAATAGATCACCGCAACCGTGAGCAAGAGGCTTACGATCATTGCGCCCCAAAGGAACTTATTGTGGGATTTCATGGAGAACACACTGCCCCGTTGGCTCCGCATATTAAAGCTGTGAAAGATCTCCGCCATACTCATCGTCAAAAACGCCATCGTCATGCCGTCAGCGCTGTTCGTGATCTCCCATACGCCCGATTCCATATAATGCCCGATAAAATAAGCCCCAAGCGTGAGAACCGTAACCATCACGCCCTGATAGAGCACGTCAACGCCCAATCCGCCTGCAAAAATTCCCGCCTTGGAGGATCGCGGCCGGCGTTTCATGATGTCGGCCTCGCCCTTCTCCATGCCCAAACCGATTGCAGGGAAGCAATCCGTAATCAAATTGATCCACAGCAAATGCACCGGCTCTAAGATCGTAAACCCTAAAAGCGTTGCAAAGAAAATGCTCAAAACCTCGCTCATGTTGCTCGCAAGCAGGAACTGAATCGCCTTACGGATATTATCATAAATGCGGCGGCCTTCCTCCACGGCGTTGACGATCGTAGCAAAGTTATCGTCTGCAAGCACCATGTCGGCCACATTTTTCGTTACATCTGTGCCGGTAATGCCCATACCTACGCCGATATCCGCGCTTTTAATGCTCGGCGCGTCGTTCACGCCGTCGCCCGTCATGGCTGTAACAGCGCCGCTGGCTTTCCACGCATTCACGATGCGGACCTTATGCTCCGGCTGAACGCGCGCATAAACGCTGTACTCCCCAACCGTTTTGGCAAAGGTTTCGTCATCGATTTCATTTAACTCCGCGCCCGTAATCGCCTTTTGCCCTTCCCGAAGGATGCCCAGCTGCGATGCGATCGCCACCGCCGTATCGCGATGATCGCCCGTAATCATGATCGGCCGGATCCCCGCGCCGGCGCATTCCTCAATGGCCGCCTTCACCTCAGGCCGAACGGGGTCGATCATTCCCACAAGGCCGATAAACGTCAGCCCCTGCTCCAGCTCTGCCGGCTCACCGCTCTGCGGCAGGCTCTCCCACACCCGAAGCGCGGCTGAAAGCACACGCAGCGCCTGATTTGCCATTCGCGCGTTTTCAGCTAAGATCTGCCCGCGCATCGCTTCCGTCATGGGCACGCTTCGGCCATGCTCCCAATAATGCGTACAGCGCTTAAGCACCTCGTCCGGCGCGCCCTTGGTGTACTGCACAAAGCCGTTTTCCGTTTTATGAACCGTGGACATCATCTTTCTCATGCTGTCAAACGGCGCTTCAGCTGCTCGCGGATTTGCCTGCGCCAATTCGTTCTGCTTCTGCCCAAGCCCTGTAGCATAGTTGACCAACGCGCATTCGGTAGGCTCTCCCACTGCTTCCCCGTCCTCGCCGGGCTTGGCGTCGCTGCAAAGCGTCATGGCCTGCGCCAGCAAAAGCTCATCGTCCGCGTAATGCTCCACCACCGTCATCTTATTCTGCGTCAGCGTACCGGTCTTATCGCTGCAAATGATCTGCGTGCAGCCCAGCGTTTCCACTGCCGAAAGCCTGCGAATGACCGCATTGCGGCGCGACATATTCGTAACGCCCATGGAAAGCACGATCGTAACCACGGCGGACAGTCCCTCCGGAATCGCCGCAACAGCCAAGCTGACCGCGATCATAAAGGTATTAAGCATATGGCTGAAGGTAAAATTACCGTCCTTCAAAATGCTGAACACAAACACGAACAGGCAGATCCCCAGCACCGCCCATGTCAGCACCTTGCTCAGCTGTGCGAGCTTTCGCTGAAGAGGCGTTTGCTCATCCTGCGCCTGTGCAAGCGCATCGGCGATCTTACCCATTTCAGTGTCCATACCCGTTGCGGTGATCACAGCCTTCCCGCGCCCGTAAACCACCGTGCTTCCCATATAGACCATATTCTTTCTGTCGCCCAGCGGAACGTCCTTGGAATCCCCCAAACGAAGCATATCCACAAATTTATTGACCGGAACGCTCTCGCCGGTAAGCGCCGCTTCTTCGATCTTCAAGCTGGCACTCTCTAAGATGCGCCCGTCTGCCGGAACCGCATCGCCCGCCTCCAGCAGCACGACATCGCCTGCAACAAGCTCCTCGCTCCTGACTGTGCAGACCGAGCCGTCCCGAAGCACCTTACTCGTTGCCGCCGCCATCTGCTGCAGCGCCTCTATCGCCTTTTCCGCCTTGTTTTCCTGATACACACCCAAGATCGCATTGATAATCACTACGGCCATAATAATGATGACATCCGCAAAGCTTTCATGCGCATAGATGGCCGTAACGGCGGAAATAATCGCCGCCGCAATGAGAATGACCGTCATCGGATCCTTAAGCTGCCCAAAAAAGCGCGCGGCAAGCGATACCTTTTTTGCCTCCTTCAGCCGATTCGGCCCGTTTGCCTGAAGCCGCTCTGCCGCCTCAACGCCGCTTAACCCCTGTTCGCTGCTTTCAACTTCTTTGAGTACCGACTCTACTTCCTCACAATAATACTTCATCTTACTCTCCGTTCCGCTGCCGCAGCAGCAAAATTATTATTCACAACAGGATTAAAAAAAAACTCATGCGGCCGTTTAAAGCACACATGAGTCTTGTTCTTTCATTCAAGCCAGACGCCCCAAAGAGCGCCATGCTGTTGACTTGAAACGCACAAATCATTTTGCACGCAAACTACTCCCCCATGGAAAGTATTTTTCATTTTCTGCCGCGCAGCAGTTACTTTTTTTATATTATATCACACCGCGGAAAAAAATCAATCATTATTTTTTCCCTGTACATCGCGTTCAAAGCTCCAAAGCGCGCTTCCCTTGCAGCGGCTTTTGCAGTACATACGGTACAGCGCCCAGCTTATCAGCCGATTCGGAAGCAGCCGTCCCGCAGAACAAAGCAATTTATATTCCCACCCCACCACAATGCGCGGAGGAGGATTTCTTCTTTTCAGTGCTTTTGCAACCGCTCTTGCCACCGTAACCGGTTCCTTCCCGTTCAGCTCGCTCTTGACCATAGAATGAACTGCGCGGCAGAACGCATCGCGGTACGCTTCATTTTCCGCCGTGCGCTTGGTATAGCCGCGGCTGCCCGTAAAGGCCGTGCGCGTATCTCCCGGAAGCACCGTGCAGCAACGAATGCCAAAGGGGCGCACCTCATTGCGCAGCGCGCCGCAAAGCCCTTCCAGCGCAAACTTGGAAACGCTGTACATTCCCTGATAGGGGATCGCATAAACCGCCGCCACACTGCCGATCAAAATAATTTTCCCGCTGCGCTGATCCCGCATAACAGGCAGCACCAAGGCCAGCATTCGCTGCACGGCGTACAGATTCACACGCAGCTGCGCTTCCAGCTCCTCCACAGAGGTGTCCTCCACCGCACCGGCAATGCCCGTGCCCGCACAGCACACAAGCGCGTCGATCGTTTTCGCATGCGAACGCATATATTCCACGGCTTCCGCACAAAGCGCATCGCTTGTTACATCGCAATGCACCTCATGCAGCAAGCCGTTTCCGATCCTGCGCTCATGCCCTGTGGAAAAACGCCTCGCCAAGGCAAACACTTGGTTTCCCTGCCCTGCAAGCAGCTCCGCGCACGCCTTACCGATTCCGGAGCTTGCGCCCGTAATCAGAATATTCATAGGTTTTTCTCCGCAATCTGAATTTCAAAGCGATTCCACGGCTGTTCCGTTTGCGGATAGCAAACGAATACTCTGCGATCTTTAAGCGTAGGATGCATCAGCGTGAGCTTTACCGCCCAAAGCGCAAGCTGCTGCCCTTTTTTATTCACGCTCATTCCATAGCGCTGATCGCCCCAAAGCGGACAGCCAAGGCTTGCCATCTGCACACGGATCTGATGCGAACGCCCCGTTTGAAGCTGCACCTGCACCAAGGACAGCACACCGTCCTTCGGATCGTCGATCGTTTGCAGCACTTTATAATCCAGCTGCGCGTGCTTCGCGCCCTCTGTAGTCTGCGGCACCACGGAAACCGTGTTGGTTTCCGTGTTTTTCAGCAGGTAGCTTTCCACACGCCCTTCCTTGCGCGCCGGAACGCCGCGAACCACCGCATAGTATGTTCGCTGCATGTCATGCGTGCGCACCTGCTGGCTTAACCGCGCGGCGCTCTTTGAATTGCGCGCAAACACCACGATGCCGCCTGCCGGACGGTCCAGCCGGTGTACCAGCCCGATAAACACCTCGCCGGGCTTGTTGTATTTTTCCTTGACATACTGCTTCACCATCGAAAGCAGATCCTGATCCCCGCTTTTATCGCTCTGCACAGGAACATTGCAGGGCTTTGCCACCACAATGATGTGATTATCCTCATAAAGTACGTTCAGCATTTTTTCACCCTTTCCGCGCTTCCCACCGCCCGGACGCGCCGCACGGCAGGAACACCCCGCCTTTTGTTACGGGAAGCGCAACCTCCGCAGCTTCCGCATATCCGCCGCAGCGCGCCGCAACGGTTTTTTTCAATATATTCTGAATAACAAGCGGCTGTAAGCCCGTGGTGTAGGAATTGATCAGCACAAATAACGGTTGATCGGAAAGCACCTGCGTGCAAAGCTGCACAAATGCAAACAGCTCGTTTTCCAGCTTCCAGATCTCCCCGCCGGGACCACGCCCGTAGCTTGGCGGATCCATCAGGATCGCGTCATAACGGTTTCCGCGGCGGATCTCGCGCTGCACAAACTTTTGGCAGTCATCCACGATCCACCGCACCGGCCGGTCGGCTAACCCGCTGAGCGCAAGGTTTTCCTTGCCCTGCGCCACCATGTTTTTAGCGGCGTCCACATGGCACACCCTTGCGCCCGCGGCAGCGCACGCCACGGTCGCGGCGCCGGTGTAGCCGAACAGATTCAGCACCGATATTTCCCGCCCTGCGCCGCGGATTTTATCCATCATCCACGCCCAATTTACGGCCTGCTCCGGAAAAACGCCCGTGTGCTTAAAGCCCATGGGCCGAACCAAAAGCGTAAGCTCCCGCCAGTGCAGATGCCAGCTTTCGGGAACAGAGCGGAAATACTCCCATGCGCCGCCGCCCTTGTCGGAACGGGTATACCTTGCGTCGATCCGCTGCGGCTTCTCCTCATAAGGCCAAATGACCTGCGGATCCGGCCGAAGCAGATATACCTGCCCCCAGCGCTCATACTTCATGCCCTCGCCGGTGTCGATTACTTCATATTCCTGCCAGTCGTCGGCTATATACATGCTTGAATCCTTCCTACCCTACAGCTTTTTCAGCGCAATTTTGCACGCAAGGCCGTTGATGTCCCATTCCTTGCCGCCGCACGCCGCAAACGCAAGCTCGTCTGCCAAAACGCTGCGGCAGATCTCATTCCTTGCCGCCTCCAACGCCTGCCGCAGCTGCGGATCGGCCTCCAATGCAACCGAAATATGATCCGTTACCTCAAACCCGCTTTCCTTACGCATCGTTTGGATCTTGCTGATGATCTCCCGCACATACCCCTCGCAAACAAGCTGCTCTGTCAGGTTTACATCCAGCACCACCGTCATGCCGCCGTCGCTCTGCGTTACATAGCCTTCGCGGTTTTTAGTGGAAACAAGCAGGTCGTCCCGCGTCAGCGTTACGGCGCTGCCGTCGATTTCCGTGCTAAACTCGCCCTTTTCTTCAATGGCCGCCATCACGGCATTGCCGTCCGCCGTGCTCAGGAACTGGCCGATCTTCCCTAACAGCTTGCCGTATTTCGGGCCGAGCGTGCGCATCTGCGGTTTCAGGACATAATCCGTAAAGCCCTTAGCCTCCGCCATGATCTCTACTTCCTTCAGGTTCAGCTCATCTTCGATCAGCTCGATAAATTCCTGCGGAAGCAGATGCGCGCTTTGAATATACATCTTCGGAAGCGGCTGGCGGTTTTTCACATTAGCCGCGGCGCGCGCCGCACGCCCCAACACCACCGCATGCAACAGCAGCTCCATGTTTTCCTCAATATCCGCATGGATATACTCCTCGCGCGCAGCGGGAAAATCACACAGATGCACGCTTTCAGGCGCGGTAGGATCAATCTCGCGCACCAAATTAAGATAGATCTCCTCCGCCATAAACGGAATAAACGGCGCTGAAAGCTTGGCAAACGTTGTTAAAACCGTGTAAAGCGTCATATAGGCATTAATCTTATCCTGCGTCATCTCGCTGCCCCAATAACGCTCCCGCCCGCGGCGCACATACCAGTTGCTCAGCTCATCCACAAACTCCTGCATCGCGCGCGCCGGCTCTGTAATCATATACTGTGCAAGGCTCTCATCCACTGTTTTAACAAGGGAATTGAGCTTGGAAAGAATCCATCTGTCCATTAACGGAAGCCGATCGTATTCCAGCTTATGCTCCGTCGGGTTAAAGTGATCAATATTGGCATAAAGCACATAAAACGCATAAGTGTTCCACAGCGTGCCCATAAACTTCCGCTGCGCCTCACCCACAGCCTCGGCATAAAAGCGCGAAGGCAGCCACGGCGCGCTTCCCGTGTAGAAATACCAGCGAACGGCGTCCGCTCCCTGATGATCCAGCACCGACCACGGATCCACCACATTGCCCTTATGCTTGCTCATCTTAATGCCGTCTTTATCGTTGACGTGCCCCAGCACGATACAATTTTTAAACGCAGGCTCCTCAAAGAGCAGCGTGGAGATCGCAAGCAGCGAATAAAACCAGCCTCGCGTTTGATCGATTGCTTCACTGATAAAATCGGCCGGATAATTTTTTTTGAACAGTTCCTCATTTTCAAAGGGATAATGCCACTGCGCAAACGGCATGGAGCCGGAGTCAAACCAGCAGTCGATGACCTCCGGCGCGCGGTGCATCACGCCGCCGCAATGCTCGCATTTCATCGTCAGCGGGTCAAGATACGGCTTATGCAGCTCTGTATCAAGCGGCGCTCCCGTAAGCGCATGCAGCTCCTGCCGGCTGCCGATCACATGATAATGACCGCACTCGCATTCCCATACCGGCAGCGGCGTACCCCAATAGCGCTCGCGCGAAAGCGCCCAATCCATTACATTTTCAAGGAAGTTGCCCATGCGTCCTTCCTTGATATTTTCCGGAATCCAATTGATCTTTCTGTTATTGGCTACCAAACGATCCTTCACTGCCGACATGCGGATAAACCAAGTGCTTCTTGCATAGTAGATCAACGGCGTATCGCAGCGCCAGCAATAGGGATAGCTGTGCGTAAATTCCAGCTCCCTGAAGAGAAGCCCGCGCTCCTTTAGATCCGCGATGATCGGCCGGTCAGCCTCCTTAACGAAAAGCCCGGCGAATTTGCCCGTCTGCGCCGTCATGTGCCCCTGCGCGTCCACCATTTGAATAAAGGGCAGATTGTTGTCGCGCCCTACGCGCGCATCATCCTCACCGAACGCAGGCGCAATGTGCACGATGCCGGAACCGGAATCAAGCGTAACATAACCGTCCGCCACCACGTACCATGCCTTTTTCTTTTCGCCAGCAGCAAAGTCAAACAGCGGTTCGTATTCCATGCCGCACAGCTCGCTGCCCAAACAGGTTTTCTTCACTGCGGCGTCCTCGCCTAAAACGCCCAGCAACGCCTCCGCAAGAATATATGTCCTGCCCTCATATTCGGCATACACATACTGTTCCTTGCCGTTTACGCACAGCGCAACGTTGCTCGGAAGCGTCCACGGAGTCGTCGTCCATGCAAGCAGATAGGTATTCTCCGCCCCCTTCACGCGGAAGGAAACAAACACCGAGGTCTCCTTTACATCCTTGTAGCCCTGCGCTACCTCATGGGAAGAAAGCGCCGTTCCACAGCGCGGGCAATAGGGAACGATCTTATGCCCCTTGTAGAGCAGCTTCTTTTCGTTGATTTTTTTCAGCGCCCACCACTCTGATTCGATATAATTATCCTCATAGGTGATATACGGATGCTCCATATCCACCCAATAGCCTACCGCGTCGCTCATCTTCTCCCACTCGGAGGTATATTTCCAAACGCTCTCCTTGCACTTGGCAATAAAAGGCTCGATCCCGTACTGCTCGATCTGCGGCTTTCCGTTGATGCCGAGCAGCTTCTCCACTTCCAGTTCCACAGGCAGCCCGTGCGTATCCCACCCTGCCTTGCGCTCGATATGGCAGCCCTTCATGATCCTGTAGCGCGGGATCAGATCCTTCATCACGCGCGTAAGGATATGCCCGATATGGGGCTTTCCGTTCGCCGTAGGCGGGCCGTCATAAAAGGCAAAGCTCTCCCCGCCCTCGTTTTTTTCCGACGTTTTGCGAAAAACCTCATGCTCCTTCCAATATGCTGCGATCTCACGCTCGCGCTCCACAAAATTCAGGTTTGTTTCCACCTTTTTGTGCATATTTTCTTCATCCTTTCTTTTTAGCACGGAAAGCCTCTTTTTTAAGTCCGGCTTCAAATAAAAAGCTCCGCAATCCTTACAGGAATGCAGAGCACAAAACCACCCATAAGCGCACAAATGTATGCGTGCGGAATGTAACGGTTCGCCGCCGTCCCCGGTTACTGAAGTTCACCGAAGCCTCCTCCGGGGTGATCCCTGCTACGCTGCCTCCGCGCCGCCCTTTCAGCATAAAAGCGGCTCTCTGTAGCGTGCCCTGCGCGCCGGCTGTCCCCGTCATCAAGTGTAAATGTATTATAAAAGCTTTTTTGGTATTTGTAAAGTTTTTTCTTATGCGCAGCGCCGCTTAACCGCCGAGATACGCGCTCTTGACCGCTTCGTTTTCGGATATCTCAGCCGCCGTACCGCTGATCTTTACCCTGCCTGTCTCCAGCACATACGCTCTGTCCGCAATCTCCAAGGCCTTCTTCGCATTCTGCTCCACCAGCAGCACCGTTACGCCGCTCTGCTTCACAGAAAGGATCAGCTCAAACACTTCGTTGACCAAAAGCGGCGAAAGTCCCATGGTAGGCTCGTCAAGCAGCAGCATCTCCGGCTTGCTCATCAGCGCCCGACCGATAGCAAGCATCTGCTGCTCGCCGCCGCTGAGCGTTCCCGCCAGCTGCTTCCGGCGTTCCTTTAACCGCGGAAGCCGCTCGAAGATGCCGGATAGATCCGCCTGTATTCCGGAGCGATCCCGGCGGATATACGCCCCCATCTCCAGATTTTCCTGCACGGTCATTTCCGCAAACACACGCCGCCCCTCCGGAACCTGTGCCAGCCCCAGCCGCGGAATACGGTTCGCCTCCATGCCCGTAATATTCTTCCCCTTAAATGTAAC
>QWCN01005603.1_pt1 | contig 13738 bp, 13 predicted proteins | sample 1972711 | NCBI WGS metagenome assembly QWCN01 (sample SAMN09866707, study PRJNA288562) | Human gut metagenome isolate term1_stool, whole genome shotgun sequencing... | isolation source: gut | host: Homo sapiens | place: USA: California | reverse complement strand
AGCCCTTCGGCACGTTCTTGCGCACGAGGCAGCGGCACTTGACCTCGATGGTCTTGCCGTCGTATTTCTTTGGCTCCTCGGACATGTCGCGGTACCAGAGGGCGAAGTCGCGGTCCTCGATCTCGATGACCGGCGCGTCGATGTCAAACGGCAGCGGGTCCTCGATGTCGTCATAGACGACCTTGCCGTCGGTGTACTCATACGCGATGTCGCAGCGGCGGGAGATGGCGCGGATGATGCGGTGCATCTCCATGCGATCCATGTTGTCGTTGTAGCGGTTGAGCACGACAAGCTCGGCGCTCTTGAGCTTATCGACCGTGAGCTGGCGCATATTCGCATTGTAGCTCACGAACGTCGTCGCATCGCAGAAGAGAAACTCCTGCGCGACCGCCCAGTTTTCCGGCAGGCTGCCGTAGAGCGAGTCGAGCATCCACATACCGTTGTACTCCACGAGCACGCGCTCGGGGTGCAGCTCATCCTGCAGCGCGAGCAGATAGTCGCGCGTGAGCTCAGACTCCTCGTCGACATTGCGCACATAGACATTTCCGGCGCAGAATCTGTCCGGCTCATAGACCTCCTCGCCGTCCTCGCACAGCAGCAGCAGCGTGCGCTCACCCTTGTGGAAGCGGTTGTCCTCGAGCGTCTCCTGAATGAACTTCGTCTTGCCGGCCTCGAGGAAGCCGGTGAAGAGGTAGACCGGAACGTCCGGCGCCTGCTGTTTTTTATCAGCCAATGTGGAACAGCTCCTTCAGTGCATCCTCCGCCAGATGCGAACCGATCACGCACACGCGGCCGGTGACCTGCGCGCTGCCGCGGCGGACATCGGACTCGCCAGGCACATAGTCAAAGTGGATCCAGCCGCCGTCGGTCGCGGGCACGATGCCCTTGGCGCGCAGGACGACGCCGTAGCGGTGCTCGTTGATGAGCGCGTCGAGCGCGGTGCGGATCTCGTCGTCGGTGTACTTGCGCGGCGTCTCCGTGCCCCAGCTCGTGAACACCTCGTCGGCATGGTGGTGATGATGGTGGTCATGATCGTGATCGCAGCAGTGGTCGTGGTCGTGGTGGTCATGGTCGTGATCGCAGCAGTGGTCGTGGTCATGGTCATCGTGGTCATGATGATGCTCATGCTCATGCTCATCGTCATCATCTTCGTCATGGTCATGATGATGGCCGCAGCAGCAGGCGTGATCGTCATCGTCATGGTCGTGGTGATGGTGCTCGTGCTCTTCCTCGGCGGCCTCGGCCTGCAGGTGCGCAAGCTCGGCCGAGAGCGTGTCGCGGCGCTCCATCGTCTGGAGGATCTGCTTGCCGTCGAGCTCCGTCCAGGGCGTGGTCACGATGGTCGCGGTCGGGTTTTTCTCACGCAGCAGCGCAACGGCAGCGTCGAGCTTTTCGGGGCGGATGCCCTCGGTGCGCGAGAGGATGATGGCGCTCGCGTTCTCGACCTGGTTGTTGAAGAACTCGCCGAAGTTTTTCATATACATCTTGCACTTATTGGCGTCGGCCGGAGTTCATCTCGTTGATCTGCACGCCGGAGTCCTTGAGGAAGCCGCCGTCGATGGCGATCTCACCGAACTCGTTTTCGATCAGCACGATCTTTTCACCCGTGTACGCCTCGGCGATCAGCTTTTTGATCAGCGTGGTCTTGCCGGCGCCGAGAAAACCGGAGAAAATATCAATTTTTGTCATAAGAATCGAACACTTCCTGTCTGGGGTCACACCCCAAAATTTTGTCCATTATTATAGCACATATTTGTGAACGAAACAAGTCCGGCACGTCGAGGAAACGGTGTTGTGTTTTTTCTGCCGCTGCGGTAAAATGACGGCATGAAACGAAATGATTTTTGGATAACTGCAAAACAAAATTGGCGCGCACTCGCCTACCTGCTCGTGCTCACGGTGCTGGCGGTCGTGCTCGTGGTCATATGCGTCCGGCGCGGACAGGATGCCGCGCAGCCCTCGCCCACGCCGCGTACCTCGGCCGAGGTGCGCAAGGACGCGGCGCAGGCACTGCTGGACGGCATGACCACACACGAGAAGATCTGCCAGCTGCTGATCGTGCAGCCCGAGGCGCTCACCGGCGGCAGCGCCGTCACGGGCATGACGAACGAGCTCGCCGCCGCGCTGCGGGAATATCCGGTCGGCGGCGTGCTGCTCTCGGCGCAGAACATGACCTCCGGCGAACAGCTCGCGGCGCTCACCGGAGCGCTTGCGGACGGCTGCAAAACGGCGCCGCTCATCTCGGTCGATGAGGAGGGCGGCCGCGTCGCGCGGCTGATGAACACCGTCGGCACGACGAAGCTCGGCAGTATGTACAGCTACCGTGCACAGGGTACGCAGGGCGCGCACGACAACGCGCAGACCATCGCGCGCGACATTGCGGCCTACGGCTTCAACACGGACTTTGCGCCCGTGGCCGATGTCTGGACGAACAAGCGCAGCAGCGCCGTTGGCGACCGTGCCTACAGCGACGACTATGACGAGGCGGCCGCGCTTGTCGCCGCCGCTGTCAAGGGCTTTCACGACGGGGGCGTCATCTGCTGTCTGAAGCACTTCCCCGGTCACGGCAGCACAGCCGCCGACTCACACAACGGCGCTGCCACGGTCGATAAGACGCTGCCGCGCCTGCGGCAGGAGGATCTCAAGCCGTTCGTCTCCGGCATCGCCGCCGGAGCGGACATGGTCATGGTCGGGCATCTGACCGTGCCGACAATGGACGATGTGCCCGCTTCCCTGTCGCGCAAGATCGTCACGAATCTGCTGCGCTACGACCTCGGCTTTCGCGGCGTGATCGTCACGGACGGGCTGCAGATGCAGGCGCTCGCGCAGTACACCGACGGGGAGAAGGCCGTGCTCGCCCTTGCCGCCGGAAACGATATGCTGCTCGAGATCAGCGACGTACCAGGCACGGTCGCGGCCATCGAAAAGGCGCTCGCCGACGGGACGCTCTCGCGCGCGGCACTCGACGAGAGCGTGCTGCGTATTTTGCAGCTCAAGCTCGCGCACGGCATTGTGGACATGCCGGAAAGCGGCTGATCTCTCACAATATTTTAAGAAAGCTGTGCTACAGTCATTGGGACGTGATGACCGTTCGCGTCAGAGATGCCCCTTCTTTCTTTCCCCCCCAAAAAAGATCAGAGCAGCCGCTGCTTCCGGCGCCGCTCTGATCTTTTTTGTTGTCGGGCGGCGCAAAACGTGGTATGCTAGACTATCACCTGCAAAGAGGAGAAGCCCATGCAATTCGTTGACATTGAAAAAAAAGACGGCGGCGCATACCTGCACCGCTATGACCTGCATTATATTGACCGCACCGGCTGCCCGCGCACCTATGAGATGGTCAGCCGTGACCGGAACATCGACTCGCTCGCGCACCTGCAGCAGCACCGCACGGACGCGGTCGTCATGGTGCTCACAGACGCAAAGCGCGAGCACATGGCGCTCAACCACGAGTTTCGCATGGAGCTCGGCCAGCGCATCTACGGACTGCCCGGCGGGCTCATCGAGCCGGGCGAAACACCCGAGGAGGCCGCGCGCCGCGAGCTGGGCGAGGAAACGGGGCTGCGGCTGGTCGCCATCACGCACGTGCTGCCGCCGGCGGCGTGCACGGTCGGCATCGGCGACGAGCGCACGGTGTGCCTGTTCGGCATCGCCGAGGGGACGTTCCGCCCGAGCAGCGACCCCATGGAGGAGATCGAATCCGGCTGGTACACGCGCGCACAGGTGCGCGCCCTGCACGAGACGGACCTGTTCGGCTCGTGGGCGCTGGCATACAGCTGGATGTTCGCAAACGGCTGTCTGCCGGAAGTCTGAGGGAGGTGCGCCATGTTTTACACCGAGACCTACTGCCCCGGCGTCGCCGATTTTGACCGCGACGGCAAGCTCGCCTATGAGGCGATCCTGCGCATTCTGGAAAACACCGCAAGCCGCCACTCCGATTCCTCCGGCGACGATGTAATCGACGGCAGCCGCCGCGGCATCACATGGGTGCTGACCGACTGGCGCGTCGAGATCGTGCGCCGGCCGCAGAGCAAAGCCCCCCTGCAGGTCGCGACTTGGGTGCGCGACAATGCCCCCGTGGGACGCGTTTTCCGCGATTACACGATCACGGACACGAGCGGAACGGAGCTCGTGCGCGCCGAATCGCGGCTGATCCTGTTCGACCTGCGCACGGAAAAGATCGTGCGCATCGACCGCGAACGCTTCGCGTCCTACCGGCCGGAGGCACGCAGTGTCTTCCCCGACACTGCGCCGCGGCTGCGCGCGCCCGATGCCTTTGACACGCAGACGGTGCTGCCGCTGCGACGCTGCGACATCGATTTTAACGGTCATGTGCACAACACGAGATATCTCGAGTTCGCGCTTGAGGCGCTGCCGGAAACCATGCGCTGCGACGCGTTTCGCGGCTTTCGCATCGTCTATCCGAAGGCGGTCAAGGACACGAAGACCGTCACGCTCAAGTATACCGCCGCAGACGACGGCGCGTTTGTGTGTCTGTACAGTGCGGACACGCTGTGCACGATCGTCCGTTTTGAGACCTGAACAGAAATTCCCCGGAGCTGATCGCTCCGGGGAATCGTTTTATTGTCTCCACGGGTTCGCCGGGTCGGGATCGGTCGGATCCCAGCCGCGGTTCGGGCTCGTGATGTCCAGCCACGGAGCCGACGGCTTCGGCACGGGCAGGGACGAGGCATTGTAGATCTTCACCGTCGTACCGAGCGGGCAATTGTCGTAGATCCACTTCGCGTCCGCCACCGTCAGGCGCACGCAGCCGTGCGAGCAGACCGTGCCGAGCTGGTTGTACAGCCGGTAGGACAGGTCATTCTTGTTCGGGCTGTTATACGGCGAGGAATGGAAGAGATAGTTGCCGACGATCTGCGTGCAGTACTGCCCCCAGCAGCCCTGCAGCGGATGCCAGGCCGCCTTGAACGGCGTGCGGAACGTGCCGATCGGCGTGGTCTGGCCGGGACCGCAGACGAAGGCGTGATGGAGGATGGAGTAATCCCCGCTCTTATCCAGACCGTAGACCAGCACCGTGCACTGGTTGCGCACGACGTGGAGCTGATACGGGTACTGCGCGCTCTGCAGGCTTTGATACTCCGCGTCCGAATAGTTGTTGACCGGGACGACAAACGTCGTGCGGATCGCATCCGTGCCGCACAAGAGGAGGATCTCCACCGTGTGCTGCGTGGGCATATCGCGCTTCCAGACCGACTCGGCAATGTGGAAGCCCGGCGTAATGGAGCTGCCGTCGAGCGTGTAGCTGCGCGTCGGCTGCTGCACGCCGTCAACATACCAGACGAGCGTCGCCTTGCCGGGGGCGGCTTTGTATTCCGCGGGGAAATAGCGATAGGTCACGTACAGGTCGATGGCACGGCACTCCGGCGAGAGCGCGGGCACGGGATCGGTCACGACCGTGCCGACACCCTGAAGCATGATGTCATACTCCTGACTGGTCTGATCGGCTGCGAGCGTGACCGTGCAGCCGCGCATAAGCACGCGCACAAGGCCGGCATGGCCGCTGCCCGCGACCGTCGTGCCCTCGGCCGCGACGGTGAGCGCATCGACCGCGCCGCCGACGGTGACCGTGCCGTTCGGATCGGTGCGCACGACCAGCGTACCGGTGATGTTCAGAGCACCGAGATCGCGCCCGGCGGCACCGCCGAGGTAGAGCGTGCCGGTAAAGGCGTCCGTCGTCAGGGGCGCGGCGCCGGTATAGATCACGCGGCCGGAATCGGGCAGTGCATCGGCGTCGCTGCAAAACTGCAGGCCGAGCTCATAGAGCATCTGCGCGATCTCGGCGCGGGTGATGCTGGCCGTGGGATTCAGACGGCCGGTATCATCGCCGTTGACAATGCCGGCCCTGACCAGACCGGCCACGGAGGCGACCGCCCAGCCGCTGACACCGGAGGCGTCCGGGAAAGACTGAAGGTCTGCAGCCGTGCCGTCAGAGACTGCAAAGGCGCGCGCGAAGACGGACATCGCCTCCTGGCGCGTGATGCTGCGGTTCGGGCCGATCGTGCCGTCACCGTAGCCGCTGAGGATATTCATCTGGACGGCGGTGCTCAGCTCCGGATAGTACCAGGCATCCCGGTTCACATCGGAAAAGAACGCAATGTCCTTCCCTGCCGTGCAGCCGAACACGCGCACGAGCATGGCGGCCATCTGTGCGCGCGAGGCATTGCCCATCGGCAGCAGATCACCGTGCTCGTCACCGAACAGGATGCCTTTCGCACAGGCAAATTCCATCGCCGCCTGATACCACGGGCCGGTGGGTGTGGGCTCCGGACTGGGCTCCGGACTGGGCTCCGGACTGGGTTCGGTGCTGGGTTCGACCGGGGCTGTCGGCTCCGACGAGGGGACGGCAGGCTCTGTCGTAGGTATCGGGGACTGCGCAGCGTCCGGTTCTGCAGCGGCGACCGGCGCGGCGGCCAGCGTCAGCACGCAGACGAGCACGAGCAGCAGGGACAAAAAGCGTTTGCGCATGGTTTTCTCCTCCATTGTTTTCTGCGGATTTCGACTGTTTTCATTATAACGGAAGGCTGTGATTTTTCAACGGTTTTCGCAGAGATTTCAATTTTTTTAAGTCTTTTGTGTCATCGGCGCAAAAAAAGCAGCGCAGCCTCACAAGGCTGCGCTTAAGACTGCCGGAAAAGGATTCTGTTTTCGGGCTTTTGGTTTACATAATTATTCGTTCAAGAGCTCCGCGATGTCGTCCTCCCCATAGACGCGGATGCCGTGCGCGCCGAGGAGCGCTGCGGTGACGCCGTCGCCGGCAACGCGCGTGCCGGTAAACGTGCCGTCATAGATCTCCCCATGGCCGCACGAGGGGCTGCGCTGCTTGAGCAGGGCGGCCGTGCAGCCGAAGCGCTGAGCAAGGGCGAGCGCCTGCTGCGCGCCGCGCGCATAGGCGTCCGTAACGTCCCGGCCGGAACGCATGACGACGCGGCTGCCCTGCCGCTCGGACGCGTCGCGCGGCGTCGGCAGTCCGCCGAGCTGCTCCGGGCAGACGGGCACGAGCGTGTGCCGCGCCATCAGCGCGCGCAAAACGTCCTCAGAGAGTCCCTTGGACGCGCCGTCATACCGGCAGGCGACGCCGAGCAGACACGCACTGACGAGCAGTTTCATCGTCCACCGCGCTTTCCGCGGCTCCACGTGAAGCCGAAGATCATGCCGAGCACGCCGCCTGCGATGTGCGTGAGCTGCGCGAGACCGGCAGAGCCGGTGACGGCCTGAAAGATCTCACCGCCGAGGTAGAGGATGAGCACGAGGATGAGCGTGAGCGGGATGGTGCCGGTGCGCATGCCGGCAAAGGACGCGAGCACGATGAGCATGAACACGACACCGGACGCGCCCATGAGCGCGCCGTTCGGGAAGAAGAACCAGAGCACCAGCCCCGTCACGAGCGCCGTGAGCGCGATGGCAAGCAGGATGCGCTTGCCGCCGAAGCGCTCCTCCGCCATCGGGCCGACGACGAGCAGGATCACGATGTTGCTGCAATAGGCGGCAAAGTCCGGATGGCCGAGCACGTGCAGGAAAAAGCGCGGATAGGTCAGCCAATCCGTCAGCGATGCGCGGTAGACGCAAAAAAGGTTTTGCGTCGTCCAGCCGTCGGTGAGCCTGCCGAGGCCGAGCGCGAGCAGGCTCAGCAGCGCAAATGTGAGGATGACGGGCGAATTATACAGGATCGTGATGGAGCGTTTCTTCATAAGTACCTCTCAAAATCAAACGCGCGCAGATCACACGGGACCGGCGCGGTAATATGCAGGAGCTGCCCGGTGACGGGCTGCGCAAAGTCGGCCGCGGCGGAGTGCAGCGCGGGGCGCGCGAGCCGGGACGCATCGCCGCCGTAGAGCGCATCGCCGAGCAGCGGATGGCCGAGGGCGGCAAAATGCACGCGGATCTGGTGCGTGCGGCCAGTGCGCGGCGCGACGCGCAGGAGCGTGTACCCGTCCTGCTCGGCGAGGACGGTATAGTCCGTGACGGACGGCTGGCCGTCCGGCGCGGTGATGCGCCGGGTCGAACCGTCATCCGCGTGGGCGATGGGCAGGTCGATCGTGCCGTCCGGCGGCAGCCCCGTGCCGCAGGCGACGGCGAGATAGGTGCGCCGGAAATCGCCGCTGTGCAGCACGCGGCGCAGCCGGTCGTGCACGTATCCGCTGCGGGCGACGAGCATGACGCCGGACGTGCCGCGGTCGAGCCGGTTGACGGGGTGAAACACAGCGTCCGGCCCGAGATAGGCGGCAAGGGCGTTTGCGACCGTGGGCTCGCCGCGGTCATATCCGCCGTGCACGGCCATGCCCGCGGGCTTGTTGAGCGCGAGCAGGTCGGCATCTTCATACAAAATGTCCAGCGGCACGGCCACGGGTGTGAACTTGCCGCCGGAGCGCTTATCATCGATGCGCACGGTGAGCACATCCCCCGCGGCGACGCGGTCAACGGTGCGGGCGTGCACGCCGTTGAGACAGATGCCGTCCGGCACGGTCTTGACGCGGGCGATCGCACCGTCGGCCATATGCAGCTCACGCCGGAGCAGGCTCCTGACCGTGCGGCCTGCCTGCTCCGGCGTGACGGCGAGCGTCAGCCGGCGCATTCCTGCGCGGCCAGCGCGGCGGCGTATGCGGCGTAGGTGCGGCTGTCAAAGCAGACCATGCGCACGCGCGTCATCTCGGGATGGTCGGCAAGATAGCGCGTGATCTCGCGCACGGCGATCTGTGCCGCCTGATCGAGCGGGAAGCGGTAGATGCCCGTGCTGATGGACGGGAAATCGACCGTGTGGCAGCCGTTCTCGCTCGCAAGGCGCAGGCTGTTGCGGTAGCAGTTGGCCAGAAGCTCCGGCTCGCCGTGCTGCCCGTCGCGCCAGCGCGGGCCGGGCGTGTGGATGACGTGGCGCGCCGGCAGACGGTAGCCGCGGGTGATCTTCGCCTCGCCGGTACGGCAGCCGTTGAGACCGCGGCACTCGTTGAGCAGGCCGGTCCCGGCGGCCATGTGGATGGCGCCGTCTACCCCGCCGCCACCGAGCAGCGAGCAGTTGGCGGCGTTGACGATGGCATCGACATCGGACTTCGTGATGTCGCCCTGAATGATCTCAAAACGGTTCATGCAGTTACCTCCTTACCGTCGATGGTGACAACGATGCGGTCATTCTGCGCGTCGATGGCGACGTCTCCGGCGGCCTTGCGCTGCGCGACGACGGCAGAGGCAATGGCGTCCTCCACGTCGCGCTGGATGGTGCGGCGCAGGTTGCGCGCGCCATACGTCTCGCTGTAGCCCTTGGCGACCAGATAGTCCACGACGGCAGGCGTCCAGTGCAGGGTCATGCTACGCTCGGCCATGGCGGTGCGCACTTCGCCGAGCATGAGGGATGCGATGGCACGGAAGTTTTCCTCCGTGAGGTGGTTGAAGTAGACGATCTCGTCGAGGCGGTTGAGAAACTCGGGCCGCAGGAACTCATTGAGGGCGCGCTGCGCGCGCTCGCGGCTCTGATCGTCCGCGCTCAGGCCGAAGCCGAGCGTGCCGGTGCGCGTGTTGCTGCCGGCGTTCGTGGTCAGGATGATGACGGTGTTCTCAAAATTCACGGTGCGCCCCTGCGCGTCCGTGATGCGGCCGTCGTCCAGGATCTGCAGCAGCAGGTTCATGACGTCCGGGTGCGCCTTTTCGATCTCATCGAAGAGGACGACGGAGTACGGCCGGCGGCGGATCTTCTCCGTGAGCTGACCGGCCTCGTCATAGCCGACATAGCCCGGAGGCGAGCCGATCATGCGCGAGACGGAAAACTTCTCCATAAACTCCGACATATCCAGCCGGATGAGCGACTCGGGCGCGTGGAAGAGCTCATCGGCGAGGCGCTTAACGAGCTCCGTCTTGCCGACGCCGGTGCCGCCGACGAACAGGAAGCTCACAGGCTTGCGCTTGGCCTGCAGACCGACGCGATTGCGGCGGATGGCAGCGCAGACGGTATCGATTGCCGCGTCCTGCCCGACGATATGCGCGCGCAGGCGGTCGCCGAGACCGGCAAGCTGCTCAAACTCATCGGCACGGATGCTCGCGGCCGGGATCTTCGTCCAAAGCTCGATGATGCGCGCGAGGTTATCCGCCGTAAGCTCCGGGCGGCCCTTGGCACGCAGCGCGTCAAGCTCAGTCTGCAGCTGCATCTCGCGGCTGCGCAGCTCGGCGATGCGCGCATAGCGGTGCTCGAGCTCCTGATCGTCATACGCGTCGCCGCTCTTCGGCGGCGCGGAGGCCAGCAGCTCGCGCTCGCGCGCATAGTCGCCGATCTCCTTTTCGACCTCGTCGGCGCGGATGAGGTCGGCATTTTTCAGGTTCACGTCCGAGCAGGCCTCGTCGATGAGGTCGATGGCCTTGTCGGGCAGGAAGCGGTCGGTGATATAGCGCTCGCTGAGCACGACGGCAAGGCGGCACATGGCGTCCGGGATGACGACGCCGTGAAAGTCCTCATAATAGCGGCGCACGCCCTTGAGGATCTCGACGCTGTCGTCGATGCCCGGCTCGGCCACCGTGACGGGCTGGAAGCGGCGCTCGAGCGCCGCGTCTTTTTCGATGTGCTTGCGGTACTCGGCAAACGTCGTCGCGCCGATGACCTGGATCTCACCGCGCGAGAGGGCGGGCTTGAGGATGTTGGCGGCGTTCATACTGCCCTCGGCGTCGCCCGCGCCGACGATGTTGTGCACCTCGTCGATAACGAGGATGATGTTGCCGACGCGGCGGATCTCCTCGATGAGCCCCTTCATGCGGCTCTCGAACTGACCGCGAAACTGCGTGCCCGCCACGAGCGCCGTGAGGTCGAGCAGGTAGACCTGCTTGTCGCGCAGCTTATACGGCACGTTGCCCTCGGCGATGCGCTGGGCAAGCCCCTCGGCAATGGCCGTCTTGCCGACGCCGGGCTCGCCGATGAGACAGGGATTGTTCTTCTGGCGGCGGTTGAGGATCTGGATGACGCGCTCCAGCTCCTCCGCCCTGCCGATCATGGCATCGAGCTTGCCGTCGCGGGCGCGCTGCGTGAGATCGATGCAGTAGTTCGTGAGAAACTTCAGCTTGCGCGGGGCACTGCCGCGCTTGTCGGCAGCGGCGGCATCCTGCCGCGGCTGCTCCGGCGTCTCCGCGTCGGGCGCAGAGGGCGGGTTCTGGTTAAAGAGGCGGTTCAAAAACGGGAACGTCGCGGTCTTGCCGTCGTCCTCGTCCGCGTCGGCGTCAGGGGCGTCGGAGTCCGCGTCCGCGTCGCCGCCGAGCATGCCCATGCTGCCGAGCATCTCCGCCACGTCGCCGGTGAGGTTGTCGAGGTCGGCATCCGAGATGCCGAGCTTCTCCATCATCTCATCGACGGGCTTGATGTGCAGCTCGCGCGCGCAGCGCAGGCACAGTCCCTCATTGTGGGACTCGCCGTTTTCAATTCGTGTGATAAAGATCACCGCTACATTTTTCTTGCAGCGGGAGCAGAGTGTAGGCTGCATAGACTGGTTCTCCTGTTCGATAGATTCCGTGCGCGCAGGTCACACGCTCGCGCCGAGCGTGAGCACGTCGATGACCTGCAGCGCTTTTGCCAGAGCGGTGTGCGCAAGCGTGTCGCAGCCGATGACGGGCCCGGCAAACTGCAATGCCCAGCACAGCAGGATGCCAAAGCACACGCCGTTGACCGCGCCGATGGCGGCGCCGCCAAAGTCGTTGAGCCGCTCCCGGTTCGGGATGCGGAAGGTGAGATTCGGTAAATTTCCGATCGCGGAAAGGATCAGCATCAAAAGCAGAAAGCCGACCGCCGTGACGAGCACGTAGCACAACCGCGCACAGTAAAGCTGCGTCATGGCCGTGCGCAGAGAAAGCTCCTGCGCGTCGCGCAGCGCGAGCGCCTGACGCGCCATGCGCTGCCCCGCCCGGCCGGAAACACCGGCGGCGGCGAAGCACTGCTCAGCATATTCCTGCGCGGTGTCGGGGTGCGCGGCCACCCAGTCCTCCCCCGAGAGGCCGGCGTCGTTATCCGGGAGACCGGCTGCGACAACGTCAAGCTGTCCCTCAAAATATCCGCCGGCAAACGGCTCCGCCACCGGCAGGAGGCGGTCGGAAAACTGACCCGCGAGCAGCGCCGCGCCGTAAAACGCGACGACGATGGCGGCAAGCTGCGCGGCGCTGAGGATCAGGCCGCGGCGGTAGCCGCTCCAGACGGCGGCCAGAATGATGGCGGCGAGCACCACTGTCAAGACGATCTTCATAGCGTATCCCTGTTCTTTCTCTCTAGGCTGCGGGGTCAGAAGGCGAGCACCGCGGCGCTCGAGCCGCTCACGAGCAGCGCCGCGCCCCGGCGCAGCAGCACCGAGCGGCGGACGCCGAGCAGATTCTGCTCGACGGACTTGATCTCATCAAGCTGCTGGTTATAGAGCGTGAGCCGGTCACTGTACTGCACAAGCACCTGCTTGCCGTTGACAGACAGGCTCGTGACGCTGCCGGTGGGTGTGCACTCGCCGAGGACATTGCCGCCGGAATTGACCGTGACAAGCTGCGCCGCGCTGCCCGAGCGGTAGCGGCTGAGCGCAAGGGTGACAAACCCGTCACCCTCGGCGGCGTAGTCATACAGATACAGGTCGCCGAACGGATACTCGTCGGCGAGCTTGGCGCTGTCGTCAAAAAACGCGAGACGCGACTGCGACACGCAGCAGATCCTGCCGCCGCGCCAGAAGAGGTCGGCAAAGAGCTCATCGGCGCACACGGTGCTGCCGCGCTCATCGGCGCTCGTGAGGGTGAAGGTATGCACGGCGCTGCCGGTATCCTGAAGGCAGAGCACGGCAAGATACTTCCCGTCCGGGCTCACGGCGGCGCGCACGAGGTAGCCCGTGCCGGAATACCAGACGTAGACAGCCTTGCCGGAGGCGTCATACACCGTGACGGCGCCCTTATAGCCCGCGGCCTCCGTGCAGACGGCGAGATAGCCGCTCTCACTCAGATCGGCGCTGATGATCTCCCCGGAGGGAGTGATATCGGTCTTGTTGCCCTTGAAATCCGCCACGCACAGCGTCGTGCCGCCGATGTCATAGGCGCACACGCGCTCACCGCCGACGGAGATGCCCGGCTGCGCGAGCGTGAAGATCTCGTGCAGGACGGTCTTGCCGCTGTCATCGAGCAGCTGCAGGCCGCTGGAGGATACGACCGCAAGGCGGCTGTCCACCGTGCGGAAGGTGCGGTTGGCGCTGGAGTCAAAGGTATAGGGCGCGCTGTCGTCCAGATAGTCGTTCGCCGAGCCGGGCCGGTCGCGCAGCAGCAAGTACAAAAACAGCAGCACGGCCAGCACGCACACCGCGACGATGAGCGCCTGACGCAGTCTGGGATTTGGTTTTGCACGATCGTTCATGGACATTCCTCCCCTGTCCGCGCCCGGCGGACGCAGCGTCAGGCCTGATTCATCATATCGCCGACGACGCCGTCGTACCACACGCGGTTGAGATACAGCCCCTGCGGGGGCATGGTCGGTCCGGTGAGCCGCCGGTCGCGCGTGGCCAGCAGCGCCGGGATATCCTCCGGCTCGATCTTGCCGTAGGACGCATAGACCATCGTGCCGACGATGGCACGCACCATGTTGTACAAAAAGCCGTCGGCGCACACGGCGATGGAGATCATCGCCCCGTCGCGCTCGGCACGGCACCAGTGCACCGTGCGCACGGTCGTGCGCGTCTCGGTGCCGACGGAGCGCACGGCGGCAAAGTCGTGCGTGCCCTCAAAGGCGCGGCCGGCGCGC
>QWCN01012932.1_pt1 | contig 13785 bp, 12 predicted proteins | sample 1972711 | NCBI WGS metagenome assembly QWCN01 (sample SAMN09866707, study PRJNA288562) | Human gut metagenome isolate term1_stool, whole genome shotgun sequencing... | isolation source: gut | host: Homo sapiens | place: USA: California | reverse complement strand
CTGCGCAAGAGCATCGTGGCCGACCCGCTGCGCCGGGGCAACACCGGCGATAACACCCCGGCGGCCATCACGGTGCATCTGGTGGACGGCGAGGGCTGCCGCATCACGGTAGCACCCAAGGGCTTTGGCAGTGAGAACATGAGCCGCATCCAGATGCTCAAGCCCGCCGATGGCGTGGAGGGCTTTAAAAAGTTCGTGGTGGATACCGTAAAGCTGGCGGGCTCCAACCCCTGCCCGCCCATCGTGCTGGGCATCGGTGTGGGCGGCAGCTTTGACAAGGTGGCGTATCTTGCCAAAAAGGCGCTGCTGCGCCCGCTGGATGTCCCCAACCCCGACCCCTACTACGCCCAGCTGGAGCAGGAGCTGCTTGCCGCCATCAATGCACTGGGCATCGGCCCGCAGGGCTTTGGCGGCAAGACCACCTGTCTCGGCCTTGCCATTGAGCAGATGCCCACCCATGTGGCGGGTCTGCCGGTGGCTGTGAACGTTTCCTGTCATGTGACCCGCCGCGCCAGCGCGGAGCTGTAAGGAGGGGAGAACGATGGAATACAGACTGACTACCCCCTGCACCGCGCAGGATCTTGCCCCGCTGAAGGCGGGGGATACCGTGCTGCTTTCCGGCGTGGTGTACACCGCCCGGGATCAGGCACACAAGCGGATGATGGAGGCACTGGACAAGGGCGAGACCCTGCCTTTTGATCTGGAAGGCAGCGCCATCTATTATGTAGGTCCCACCCCGGAGCGCCCGGGCGAGGTCATCGGCTCGGCAGGGCCTACCACCAGCGGGCGCATGGACGCCATGAGCCCTCGGCTGCTGGACCTTGGTAACAAGATCATGATCGGCAAGGGCAAGCGGGATGCCGCCGTCAAGGCAGCTGTGGTGCGCAACGGCGCGGTATATCTGGCCGCGCTGGGCGGTGCCGGTGCGCTGATGGCAAAAAGCGTGCAGACGCTGGAAGTGATCGCATGGCCGGACTTGGGCTGTGAGGCGGTGCGCCGCCTGACCGTGCAGGATATGCCCCTGACCGTTGTGCTGGACGCCCACGGCGGCGATCTGTACGAGGCAGGCCCTGCGGCCTATCTGGCCACACGGTAAGGCCAAAACGCCGAGAATTGCACCCTTTGCACAAAACAGGGGTGGTGCAAAACCGGCAAAACAGCAGTTCTGTGCAGAAAAATATGGTTAGTTTAACAAAACTTGCTGCGAATTACTTGCATCAACCGCAAAAATGTGATATCCTTTAACATACGACAGAGGGTACACATCCCCTGTCGGAAAAATCCCCCAGAGGGAATAAGGCAGGAGGCCGGACAAACCATGCAGATCCACCAGTCCGCAGAAGATTATCTTGAAACGATCCTGATGCTGAGCCAGCGTATGGGCAAAGTGCGCTCCATTGACGTAGTCAATGAGTTGGGCTTTACCAAAGCCAGCGTGAGCATCGCCATGAAAAAGCTGCGGGAGAACGGCTATATCGCGGTGGACGGCGAAGGCAACCTGACCCTGCTGGAGCCCGGGCTGGAAATTGCTCAGCGCATTTACAGCCGCCACCAGCTGCTGACCCACTTCTTTGTGCAGCTGGGCGTGGACGAGCAGACCGCCGCCGAGGACGCCTGCAAGGCAGAGCACATCCTCAGCGAGCAGACGCTGGAAAAGATCCGCGAAAGCGCCCTGCGCAACGATGCCGCCCATCCGCAGGCAAAGTGATTTGAGTTCAAAAGACACCGGAACGCCGAAAGACGTTCCGGTGTCTTTTTTTGTATGAAATTTTCGGTTTGTGTTGCATATCTGTTACGGATTTGGTACAATAAATCTGTGCGGAAAAGGAACGTTGGAAGAGCGAAAAAGGGCCGGGACGGCGCAAAGCCGCCCTAGGGTAAAGGAGAGCGTTGCGGCATGGATGCGATTGCCCATACTCAGGTCAGTGGGTTCTGTCTGGTCACGCTGGCGGTCTTGCTGCGGGCGCAGCAGAAAATGCGGGATAAAAGCCTGCCCGGGCGGCTGTTCACGGCGCTGCTGTGGTCTGCCGGGGCGCTGACGATCGTAGACTATGGCAGTGCGCTGGCGCAGCTGGGCGCGTGGCAGGAGTTGGGCATCCCCCTGACCTACCGGCTGAACGCCGGGGGCAGTATTCTGTTTTATCTGCTGGCGGCGTGTTGCTGCCAGCTGGTGTTTTTGTATGTAGAGGCAGAGCTGGGGCGTACATGGATGGAGGACGGCCGCAGGCTGGCGCTCAGCGCCGCACCGGTGGCACTGCTTTTGCTGGTGCTGCTGACGGCGCGGGACGAAAACGGCTTCTGCTATCTGGATGCAGAGGGGCTGCGGGGCAGCACCCTGTTCTGGGGGGCGAAGCTGGTGGGGCTTGCCTATCTGGCGGCGGCCTTTCTCCGCTGCAGCTGGACGCTGAGCCACTGGAAGCAGGAAACACCCAAGGAGGAACTGAAAACCCTACTGTTGCTCGCGCTTGCGCCGGCGGCAGGCTTTTTGCTGCAAGGCTGGCTGCCCGGGCGCGGGCTGCTGTGCTGCGGCATTACGCTGGGGCTGGTGTGCGTGTATGTGCTGGTGTTGCAGACCAAGTTCACGGTGGATACCCTGACCGGCGTCAGCAACCGCATCGTGGCGCTGCGGTATCTGGAAAGCGAACTGCCCTACTACCGCCGTCACCCCAACCGCTCGCTGCACTTCCTCATGATGGACATGGATCACTTCAAGCACATCAACGATGAGTACGGCCACCTGGAGGGCGATGCTGCGCTGGTGCTGCTGGCAGGCATCCTGAAAAAGGTGTGCGCCAACTACAACGGCGTGCTGGCGCGCTACGGCGGCGATGAATTCTGCATCGCCTGCGGCTGCAACAGCGTGGAGGTGCGCACCCTGATCGCCTCCATCCAGCGGGAGCTGGACGCCGCCAACGCCGCCTCCGGCAAGCCCTACCAGATCGAGATCAGCATCGGCTGCGCCCGCCTTGAGCCGGACATTGCCACCGTGCACGACCTGATCGATAAGGCCGATCAGGAGATGTACCACCTCAAGACTCGCAAGCGCGGCACAGCCCCCGCAGAAAAACAGGGCTGAACGGTTGTGAACTTACTATAACACGATAAATGCCGTTTGCCTTTACGGCCTTTCCCGTGAAAAATGCAATACCGGAGCGTCCGCAGACGCTCCGGTATTGCTCTATATAAAAATAATTTTTCCGTAAACGTTTTTTACTCTTCTGCCCTTGCATCCCGGGGTGGAACGCGGTATTCTTATAGAATAGACCGGAACCGCGACAGCACAGGGGAGGGAGACCACATGGACGCACAGGAGATCCGCACATTGCTGGGCAAAAGCATCTTTGAGCGGGCGCAGAAGTACCGCAAGCGTATCCTGCAAAGCAGCTGCACCACCAACGAGGACGGGGTGCGGCACCTGACAGCGCTGGTGCAGGGCAGCGGGCCGGACTGCTATTATACGCAGGTCTGGCTGAGGGAAAACGGCAGCTTTGTCAGCGCCTCCTGCGACTGCCCCTATAACCAGAACGGCGACGGCACCTACTGCAAGCATATCGGTGCGCTGCTATTACAGGACGCGGAAAAGAACCCGCCTGCCCCGGAAAAAAAGCCGGAGAGCATCCCCGGGGTGCAGCGGGGCGTTGCAGGCTTGAGCACCGAGCCCCGCAAGGACAGTTACAGCGCCGGGCTGGATATGCTGTTCGGCCGCAAGTGGCGGGGCGAGGAGCCAGAGACCGACTATGAGGCCCAGCTGCTGCTGAAGCGCTACCAGCGGGAGGATGCACAGCCCCAGCCCCAGAACGCCGCCCAGCGTACAGGCTTTGCTCTGCTGGAACCGGAGCTTACGCCGCACAATGGCCGTATCTGGCTGCGACTGCGGGTCTCGGATGGCATCGGCGGGCGGCAGTATCTGGTAAAAAGCATCCCGCAGTTTCTGGATGCGATCGAGCGGGGCGAAAGCGTCAGCTACGGGAAATCGCTGGCCTTTGTGCACCGGTGGGACGCCTTTGCTCCGGATGCACAGCAGCTGCTGCGGCTGCTGCGCCGTCAGGTGAGCGCTCGGCAGGCGTTTGAAGCCGAGGGTACCATGCGCTCCGGCTGGGAGAAAGGCCCGGCGGGCGGTCTGCCGTTGACCGGCGAGGGACTGGATGCCCTTGTGGAGCTTTACGCCGCCGAGGGCGTTGTGGGCGGCTATACCCTTAAAGAGGGGCTGCCGGTCATCAGCCTGAAGGTGGAGCGCCGCAAGGGCGGCGTGCAGCTGAGCTGTACCCCGGTGCTCCGCGGGGTGCAGGGGCTGGACTATGCCTATCTGCTGGGCGAAACTACCCTCTGGCGGATGCAGCGGGAGGAATGCCGCCGGGTGCTGCCGGTGCTGGACACCTTTGGCGGGCGCAGCTTGTTCTTTACCAGCGCGGATGCCGCCGCCTTTTGCAGCTATGTGCTGCCGGAGCTGGGCAACCGGGTCAACATCGTGGACCCCGACCGGCTGCTGCTGAACCAGATCCCGCTGGAACCGGTGGTGCAGTTTTATCTGGACGCCGACCGGGGGCTTACCGTCACGGCGTACCCGGTCTTTCTGTACGGAGAGGACAGGGTGGCCCCCGGCGAGCCGGTGCCCCCGGATCTTTTGCGGGATGCCCGCACCGAGAACCGGGCAAAGCGGCTGCTGGAAACCTATCTGGAACCCGAGAGCGGCAAGCCGGGGCATTACAGCCTTTCCGGGGAGGAGGCGCTTTTCCAGCTGCTGGAGGAGGGCATTCCCGCCCTGCTGGCCATGGGCGAGGTGTACCAGACCGATGCCTTCCGCAACTTACAAGCCGCCCCGCCTAAGATCTCGGTGGGGGTGTCGGTGCACGGCAGCGTGCTGGATTTGGAGGTGGACACCGGCGCCTTCCCGGTGGAGGAGCTGCGGGAACTTTTGCAGTCTCTGCACCAGAAAAAACGCTACCACCGCCTGCGGGACGGCAGTCTGCTGCGGCTGGATGACAGTCTGGAAGGGCTGGACGAGCTTAACGACACGCTGGAGCTTTCCGGCGCAAAGCTGAAGGACGGCCACGCCGCCCTGCCGCTCTACCGCGCCCCCACGCTGGACTGGGCGCTTTCGGGGCAGAACGGTCTGCGGTTCGACCGGGACGATGCCTTTCGCCGCATCAGCCGCAGCTTCCACGCCGTGCGGGACAGCGAGTATACCCCGCCGCTCTCCCTGCAAAAGACCCTGCGCAAATACCAGCGGGACGGCTACCGCTGGCTGCGTACACTGGACGGCTACGGCATGGGCGGCATTCTGGCCGATGATATGGGTCTGGGCAAGACTGTGCAGGTGCTCAGCTACCTGCTGGCCATGAAGGAGGGCGGGCAGTGCCTGCCCAGCCTCATCGTCTGCCCGGCGTCGCTGGTGCTGAACTGGCAGGAGGAATGCCAGAAGTTCACCCCGCAGCTGCAAAGTGTTGCCATGGACGGCGATGCCGCCCACCGCGCCGCGCTGGTCGATGGGTGGGCACAGGCGGATCTCGTCATCACCAGCTACGATTTGCTGCGCCGGGACGAAAAACTGTATGCCGGACAAAGCTTTTACGCCTGCATTCTGGACGAAGCGCAGGCCATCAAAAACCACACCACCCAGAAATACAAGGCGGTGTGCCGGGTGAACAGCCGGGTGCGCTTTGCGCTGACCGGCACCCCGGTGGAGAACCGCTTGGGCGAATTGTGGAGCATCTTCTCCTTTTTGATGCCGGGGTATCTGCCCCCCTACAAGACCTTCTGCGCCCGGTTTGAAAAGCCCATCGTGCAGGACGAGGATGCCAACGCCGTGCGGCGGCTGAACCAGTTCACCGGCCCCTTCATCCTGCGGCGCATGAAGTCCGAGGTGCTGCGGGAGCTGCCGCCCAAAACGGAGAATGTGCGCCGCGTTGAGCTGGAGACCGAGCAGCGCAAGCTGTATCTGGCAGCGGTGGTGGACGCCCGGGAAAAGCTGCGGGCGGCAAAGCCGGAGGACAAGATGACCGTGTTTGCCGTGCTGATGCGGCTGCGGGAGATCTGCTGCGACCCGCGCCTTGTGGCGGACAACTGGACCGGTAGCAGCGCCAAGCTGGAAGCCTGTCTGGAGCTTGTCACCGAGGCGGTGGCGGGCGGGCACCGCATTCTGCTGTTCAGCCAGTTCACCTCCATGCTGGAGCTGCTGGCAAAGCGGCTGGACGAGGCCGGGGTGAGCCACTTCACCCTGCAAGGCTCTACCCCGAAGCCGGTGCGTGCCGAGCAGGTGCGCCGGTTCAATCAGGGTGAGGCAGACGTCTTTCTCATTTCGCTGCGGGCGGGCGGCACGGGCCTCAACCTGACCGCCGCTGATATCGTCATCCACTACGACCCGTGGTGGAACCTTGCCGCGCAGAATCAGGCCACTGACCGCGCCTACCGCATCGGTCAGCGCAACCCGGTGCAGGTGTATCGGCTGATCGCGCAGGACACCATTGAGGAAAAGATCGTGGAGCTGCAACAGGCCAAGCAGTCGCTGGCCGACACCGTTACCGGTGGGGCAGACGGCGCGATTTTGTCCATGAACCCCGAACAGCTGCTGCAGCTGCTGGGAGAAGAAGCATAAAGGAGTGTATCCATCATGAAGGTTTGGGATCTGCATTGCGATACCCTGTACGAACTGCGCCGCGCCGAAAAGGCGGGCGCACCCAAAAGCTTTTTGCACAACGACCTGCATATCGACCTTGAAAAATTGCGGCAGGGGGATTATCTGCTGCAATGCTTTGCGGCCTATGTGGATCTGGCCGACCCCGCTCCCGGGGCCGACCCGCTGGTGAGCGTGCTGGAGGAGATCGACATCTTCAAGCGGCTCATGGCGGCTTACCCGGAAAAAATCGCCCCGGTGTACACCGCCGCCGACCTTGAGCGCAACCGCGCCGAGGGCAAACTCAGCGCCATGCTGACGGTGGAAGAGGGCGGCTGCTGCAAGGGCAGTCTGGGCGTGCTGCGGCGGCTGCAGGAGCTGGGCGTGCGCATGATGACCCTGACATGGAACTACCCCAACGAGCTGGCAGCCCCCAACGCAAACCCCGGCGGGCCGCTGGTGGCCAACACTGAGACCGGCCTGACCGAGCGGGGCTTTGCCTTTTTGGAAGAGATGGAAAAGCTGCACATCACCGCAGATGTGAGCCACCTTTCCGATAAGGGCTTCTGGGACATTGCAAATCACAGCACCCGCCCCTTTGCGGCAAGCCACTCCAACTGCCGTGCCCTGTCACCCCACAACCGCAACCTGACCGATGAGATGATCCGCGCATTGGCAGAAAAGGGCGGCATTGCGGGGCTGAATTACTGCGCTTCCTTTGTGGACGCAGACTCGGCACACCCCAAGCTCTGCCGCAGCACGGTGGAGCGGCTGGCAAAGCACGCCGCACACTTCAAGCAGGTGGGCGGCATTGAGGTCATCAGCCTTGGCAGCGACTTTGACGGCATCGGCGGTCAGCATGAGTTGGAAACGGCGGCAGATATGCCGCTGCTGGCCGAGGCACTGCGCCGCGAGGGCTTTACCGAGGATGAGGTAGAGGCCATCTACTGGCGCAACGCATACCGCTTCTTTAAAAACAATCTGTAATATCAAGTCGAAAAATTGCAAAAATGCCCGGAGATGCCCTGCTGTGCGCGGGTATCCCGGGCTGTGTATTGCCCTGCGAGGGGAGGTCTTATATGGTCTGAGGCGCGCGTCCCCTGAAAAAGAACAAACGACTTGGAAAGATAAGAGGAATTATAACAATGGGTATCACGATCTCGCCGTGGATGATGGCGTTTCTCATGCTGATGACCGGCTTTGCAGGCTTTGTGGATTCGGCAGCCGGCGGCGGCGGGCTGATCAGTCTGCCTGCCTATCTGTTTGCCGGGCTGCCGCCCCACTACACCTATGCCACCAACAAGTTCAGTGCTGCCTGCGGCACCACCTTTGCCACGGCAAGCTTTTTCAAAAGCGGTGCCATGAACGTGAAGGTGGGTGTTCTTGCAGCCATCGGCAGCTTTGCGGGCAGTGCGCTGGGCGCGCACATCGTGCTGCTGCTCAGTGACGAGATGCTGCGCACCATGATGTTCATCATCCTGCCGGTGGCGGCGGTCATCATTCTGTGGCAGCGCAAGCTGCCGGACGAGAACCGGGACGACGGCACGCTGGACCTGAAAAAGATTTTACTGGCGCTGGCCATCGGTTTGGGCATCGGCCTGTACGATGGCGTCATGGGCCCGGGCACCGGCACCTTTGCTATCATTGCCTTTACCACCCTGATGGGCTTTGACCTGCGCACTGCCAACGGCAACGGCAAGGTGCTCAATCTGGCCAGCAACTACGCCAGCCTGTTTACCTACCTGATGAACGGTCTGGTAGTGTTCCACATCGGCATCCCCTGCGCCATCAGCAACATTCTGGGCAACCTGCTGGGCTCGCACTTCGCGCTGAAAAAGGGTGCCCGCTTTATTCGCCCCATGATGCTGGTGGTGCTGGTTCTGCTGCTGGGCAAGCTGATCTCGGACGCAGTGCTGTAAGGGCGAGGCTGGACATTTTCGCGGGTACAAAAAACAAGCCGGACAGCCCGCGGGCTGTCCGGCTTGTTTTTGCGAATAGGTTTTATTCCAGCACCAGCTCTTTATCAAAGAACGCGATGCCGAATGCGCCGGGGCCGGTGTGGGTGCCGATGACGATACACGCCGGGCAGACCGCGCGCCTTACCGGCCAGCGCCACCTTGCCCTCTATGACGGCGAGGATGGGCTTGATGCCCAGCATACCGCCCGCCACAGCTGCGGCAGCGGACAGTCTGCCGCCCTTGCGCAGGTACTTCAGATCGTCCACGGCAGCTACCAGATGCAGGTGCTGCTTGGCCTTTTCCAGATCGGCGGCGATCTGGGTGATCGTCTTGCCAGCGTCTCGCAGCTGCACCGCCAGACGTACCAGCAAGGACTGCCCCAGACAGACGTTCTCGGTGTTCACGAACACCACATTATCCACGTTGGCAAGGTCGGCAGCAAGTCTGGCGCACTGACCGGTGCCGGACAGCGCATCGGACAAAAAGATGCCCAGCACCTCGTCTCCGGCGGCAGCGGCGTCCAGATACAGCCGCTCGAACTGCTCCGGGCTGGGCTGGCTGGTGGTGGGCAGCTTGCGGCAGGCTGCCAGATGGGTATAGTATTCGCTGGGGGTCATGTCGATGCCGTCCCGCAGGACGGTGCCGTCCTCCAGCGTCACGTTCAGGGGGATCACGGTCACGCCCAGCTGCTGCGCCTCGGCGGGCAGGATGTCGCAGGCGGAATCGGTGAGGATACGGATCATAATAATACCTCCGGTCTACCGGTAAAATACAGTATATACGACGCTTTCATCAAAAAGGTTGGAAATCATTATACCACCATTTAGGGCGATGTGTCAATGATTTGCATAAATTTGCCGCGACAGAACGCCCAAACCTTGCGCACCCGGCGGCAGATATGGTACTATAACCGGGAACGAATCACAGCAGGAGGAGACCGATCATGCACAAGCTGAACCCCCGCACCGCCGCGCTGCTTTCGGCCTTTGGCTGGGCGGTGGGGTATCTGCTGGCAGGCAAGGTGCTGGCGGTGCTGCTGCCCGTGCCGCCCGGCAGCGCGGCGCGGTTTTTCCGGGTCTGCCTGCTGGCTCCGCTGGCGGAGGAAGGGGTGTTCCGGGGCGCGGTGCAGCGCCGGGCGCAGCCGCTGGGCAGGGGACAGGCTGTTCTTTTGCAGGCGGCGCTGTTTGCCTTGCAGCACGGCAGCGCTGCCGCCATGGCCTATGCGCTAGTGTGCGGGCTGGGTCTGGGGTGGCTGGCAGACCGCACGGGGCATCTCTGGCCGGGGATGCTGCTGCACAGCGCAAACAACCTGCTGGTGCTGGCGATGGGATGAGAGGATGGAATACATGACCGATTTTGAACTGATGGGTCTTGCGCTGGAAGAAGCCGCTAAAGCCGCTGCCTTGGGCGAGGTGCCGGTGGGCGCGGTGGTGGCGCGGCACGGCGAGGTGATCGCCACGGCGCACAACACCCGGGAGACCGAGAAAAACGCCCTGCACCATGCGGAGCTGCTGGCCATTGATGCCGCCTGCAAGGCGCTGGGCGGCTGGCGGCTGTGGGAGTGCGAGCTGTTTGTCACCTTAGAGCCCTGCCCCATGTGTGCGGGCGGCATCATCAACAGCCGTCTGCGCCGGGTGGTGTACGGTGCTGCCGATACCAAGGCCGGGTGCTGCGGCTCGGTGACCGACCTGTTCGCGCTGCCCTTCAACCACCATCCGGTGGTGGAAAAGGGGCTGCGGGAGGCCGAGGCGCAGCAGCTTTTGCAGGCGTTTTTTGTTTCTCTGCGGGAAAAGCGGGCGGGCAGACCCCGCTGGAAGCCCCCGGTGCCCGAAAACAGGGGAAAATAAGGAAAGAAAGTGGGAACTGCGTAAAAAATTGCAGTTCCCACTTTCTTTTTGGGCTGGATTGTGGTATATTATTCAATGGAATCTTGTCGAAACCCATCGCAACTGCAGGCAGGCACGCCAAAGCACCGGACCTTTGCCGGACACAACCGAACAGGAGGGATACACTCTTGTACGAGGACGAGTTTGAACTGACCTTTCAGGTGCCGGAGGAAGAGAGCGCACCGGAGCCCCTTGCCGCACCGGCCGCAAAGCCGGCAGCGCCGGTGGAGCCGGTGGCGGACGAGCCTACCCGCATCATGACGCTGGGAAAAACGGCAGCGCCTGCGGTGGACGAACCCACCCGGGTGATCACGCTGGAAAAGCCCGCAGAGCCGCAGCCGCCTGCATCGGAGCAACCCGCAGAGCCTGCGCCGCAGCCTGTAAAAGAACGGCCTGCCCCTGCCGCACCCGCTGCGGCGCGCCGGGTGCTGATCTCCGGCGGCGACCGGGGCATCGGTGCTGCCGCTGCCCGCGCCTTTGCGGCAGCAGGGTATCAGGTGGCGGTGCTCTACCACCAGAACGCAGCTGCTGCCGCTGCGCTGGAACAACAGCTGCCCGGGTGCATCGCCATCCAGTGCGATGTAGCCAGCCGCGCCAGCTGTGAGCTGGCGTTCCATGCAGTGGAGCAGGCCATGGGCAGGGTGGATGTGCTGGTGTGCAACGCCGGCATCGCGCAGCAGAAGCTGTTTACCGACATCACCCCGGAGGAGTGGCAGCGGATGCTGGACGTGAACCTGAGCGGCGCGTTCCACCTGTGCCAGCTGGCATTGCCCGGCATGATCCGCCGCAAGCAGGGCCGCATTCTGACCGTGAGCAGTATGTGGGGCCAGACCGGCGGCAGCTGCGAGGTGCACTATTCCGCCGCGAAGGCCGGGCTCATCGGCCTGACCAAGGCACTGGCGAAGGAAGAGGGCCCCAGTGGCATTACGGTGAACTGCGTAGCGCCCGGGGTCATCGAGACTGACATGATGGCGGCTTTTACCGCCGAGGACAAGGCGGCGCTGGCCGAGGAGACCCCTGTGGGGCGGCTGGGCACCCCGGAAGAAGTTGCAAAGCTGCTGGTCTTTTTGGCCGGCGAGGATGCCGGATACATCACCGGACAGGTGTTCGGGGTGAACGGCGGCCTTGTGATCTGATGCACAGGGCAATATTACAGGAAATTCCCCGGAGTGGGAAGGAGAGAAAAAATGGGCATGACTTTGAAGGAACTGTTGACTAAGGGCGAGGGCACCCTCTCTGCACAGGAGGCCAAGGCGCTGGCGGCACAATGCCGCATGGATGTAGACACCCTCTACACCCTGCTGGAGGAGCGCGGCATTAAGGTCCTGGAGGAAGAGAACGAGCCGAGTCTGGACGTGGACAGCATCATTGCTGAGGTGGAGAACGCCGAGAACAACAACGATGACATGGGCCTTGCCGATGAAAACGAAGAGGATGCCGAGGAGAACCCGGCAGACCTGAAGGCTGCCATGGACGAGCTGCTGGACGACCCGGTGAAGAACTACCTCAAGCAGATCGGTCAGATCCCGCTGCTGAGCGCCGAGCAGGAGGTGGAGCTGAGCCGCCGCATCCATGCCGGTGCCGAGGCTGCACACATTTTGCAGGCAGACCGCCAGAAGTACGGCGCACCGGAGTACATCAAGAAGAACAGCGCCCGCTTCTCCTTTGAGGAGGACGAGAACAGCCGCAGCTACACCGAGGATCTGGACGAGGACGGCGAAAAGTCCGCCGAGGATGCCGAGGAAAAGGCAGACGAGGAAAAGGCCATGGAGGCCGTGGAGAACGGCCCCCTGAGCGAGGAACGTCGTCAGGAGCTGCTAAAGACCCGCCGCGACGGCCTGAACGCCCGCCGCAGCCTGAGCGAGGCAAACCTGCGTCTGGTGGTGTCCATCGCCAAGAAGCATGTCGGCCATAATCTGGCCTTCCTTGACCTCATTCAGGAGGGCAACATCGGCCTGATCAAGGCCGCCGAGAAGTTCGACTGCGACCGCGGCTTCCGCTTCTCTACCTACGCTACCTGGTGGATCCGTCAGGCCATCACCCGCGCCATCGCGGATCAGGCCCGCACCATCCGCATCCCGGTGCACATGGTGGAGACCATCAACCGGATGCGTCAGGCCACCAACCAGCTGGTGTACCAGAACGGTCACGAGCCCACCCCGGAGGAGCTGGCAAAGGCCATGGATATGAGCGTGGAGCGCGTGCGCGAGATCCAGCGCATGGCACAGGAGCCCGCCAGTCTGGAAAGCCCCGTGGGTGAGGAAGAGGATTCCTCTCTGGGCGATTTCGTCGCGGACGAAAACGCCGAAGCTCCCGGCAAGGCAGCTGACCGCGCCATGGTGGCACAGCAGATCAATCTGGCACTCAAGAGCCTGACCCCCCGCGAGGAAAAGGTCATCCGCCTGCGCTTTGGTCTGGATGATGGCCGTCCCCGCACGCTGGAAGAGGTCGGCCGCGACTTCGGCGTCACTCGTGAGCGTGTGCGCCAGATCGAAGCCAAGGCTATCCGCAAGCTGCACAGCCGCAAGTGCCTGACCCTGCTCAATGGTCTGATCGAGTAATAATATGTATTTTGGGATAGCAGAACACCCGCGTGGGTTCGGCTATCCCTTTTTCATGTGGTATAGAGGAGAAGTTGCAATTGCCGTTTCCCTCTACGACCCTCCCGTGAAAAAGGGGTTCTGAAAAGCCCGCAGGCTTTTCAGAACCCCAAATTAAAAATCATTTTTCCGCTGATGATGCGCAAAGTGCAACGACGACGACTGCCGCCAGCGGCGGAAACAGGGAGAAGTCGTTGGGGCAGCGGCCAGCAAGACGCAAGTGCCGCCCAAGGCACGATGCGGATGCTGGGTGCCGCAACCCGTTAGCGGAGCGCATTCCAGATCGTTTTTATCTCAGTACGAGCTCAGCCCAAGGCTTACGTCCAGTGCCTGATCCACCCGCTTCTGGTCGGCGGCGGTGATCTGCCCGGCGCGCTCCCGCAGGCGGTGCTTATCCAGCGTACGGATCTGCTCCAGCAGCACCACGCTGTCCTTGGCAAGGCCGGTGTCCGCCGCCCGGATGTTGATGTGGGTGGGCAGGCGGGTCTTGTCCAGCCGGGATGTAATGGCCGCCGCGATCACAGTGGGGCTGTGCCGGTTGCCGATCTCGTTCTGTACGATCAGCACCGGGCGCACACCGCCCTGCTCCGAGCCCACCACCGGCGAAAGATCAGCGTAGAAAACTTCTCCTCTGTGTACCTCCATGGAATCTCCCTCCTGTTTGTCTGGAGGATGTGCCCCGCTATGTGATGCGTCCGGCGCATCCTGTCTGCTCTCAGTATGCGCAG
>QWCN01005957.1_pt1 | contig 13787 bp, 10 predicted proteins | sample 1972711 | NCBI WGS metagenome assembly QWCN01 (sample SAMN09866707, study PRJNA288562) | Human gut metagenome isolate term1_stool, whole genome shotgun sequencing... | isolation source: gut | host: Homo sapiens | place: USA: California | reverse complement strand
GCATCTATGGTTTGAGAGAAGAAATCCGGGCTTGAAAAAGCCCGGAAACGGTTGATGCGCCTGACTTTTCGCCAGACGCATCTATACCGTTTCGTTAATATGGTCCGAGTGTTGAGATTCGAACTCAAGGCCTCTTGAACCCCATTCAAGCGCGATACCAAACTTCGCCACACCCGGATATTCTGTTGTCTGCCAGACAGCTTAGCTATAATAACATATCTTTTTTCATTTTGCAACCCCTAATTTTTGATTTCTTTATTTTTTCTTGCGGCGCTGTTCTTTTTGTTGACAAAGCGCCTTTTCCATGGTAAGATATTATCTGCGTCTGGGGTTTAACCACGGAACTTCGCACACGGAGAGATGGCTGAGTGGTCGAAAGCACCGGTCTTGAAAACCGGCGATGTGAAAGCATCCGTGGGTTCGAATCCCACTCTCTCCGCCAGCAACTTTATATTTGCGGAAGTACCCAAGTGGCCGAAGGGGCTCCCCTGCTAAGGGAGTAGGCCGTCAAAAGCGGCGCGAGGGTTCAAATCCCTCCTTCCGCGCCAAAAATCCCACCCAGACGGGTGGGATTTTTTTGTAGCACCAGAAAGACATCGCAAGCCGGAGGAGCATCCATGGAAAAAACCGTACAGTATCTTGAGACCCACTCCCAGAACCCCTATTACAATCTGGCGTTTGAGGAATACGTCCTGTGTCACCGCACCCAGGGCGACTATCTGCTGCTGTGGCAGAACGACAACACCATCGTGGTGGGCCAGAACCAGAACACCGAGGCGGAGATCAACCGCGCCTTTGTGGAGCAGCACCATATCAATGTGGTGCGCCGCAGCACCGGCGGCGGCGCGGTGTATCACGATCTGGGCAACCTGAACTACTCCTTCATCACCGACGTGGGGGACGACGGCATCAGCATCCGCCGCTTTACCGAGCCGGTGGTAGCGGCGCTGCGGAGCCTTGGACTGAATGCGGAGGCCTCCGGCCGCAACGATATTCTGGTGGAGGGCCGCAAGGTCTCCGGCACGGCCCAGCGCCGTCACGGCGGCCGCATCCTACACCACGGCACGCTGCTGTTCGATGCCAATCCCGGCATGGTGGCCGGGGCGCTGAACGTGGATCCAGAGAAATTCCGCTCCAAGAGCACCAAATCCGTTCGCAGCCGCATCGGCAACATCCGGGACTTTCTGCCCAACGACATGGAGCTGCCCGCCTTCTGGGCCTATCTGAAGGACGCGCTGTCCGGTGGCGGCTTGACGCCCGGCGCGCTGAGTGCCGGGGAGCTGGCGGAGGTCGACCGCCTGAAGCGTGAGAAATACGACACCTGGGAGTGGAACTACGGCCGCTCCCCCAAGTTCGACGTGAGATGCAAGCGCTACTGGGACGGCGGCTGTCTGGAGGCCAACGTCTCCATCGCCAATGGCGTTATCACCGACGTCCGGTTCTTCGGCGACTTCCTGTCCGTCTGCGGACTGGAGGAGCTGGTGGAGCGGCTGAAGGGCGTGGCTTTCCGTCCGGAGGATGTGCGGGCCGTGCTGAACGACAGTCCGGTGGGCGAGCTGTTCGGCGGCATCACCGCGGACGAGGTAACGGCCACGATCTTTGACCTGTGATCCGTCTTGCCAACGGCGAATGTATATGATACAATGGACACACTACCCCCTTCCGTGCGGAGGGAGAACAGGAGAGGGAATGCTTATGAAACGTATGACCAAACGCCTGATGCTGGCGCTGACCACGGCGCTGCTGCTGACGCTGCTGACGGTAACGGCCTACGCCGGGACGATCCCCGGCACGGCGAAGCTGACGATTACCCCGACCGAGACAAAGGTCAGCGGTGATACCGCCACCGTGACCTACTCCGTTACGGTCACACCGCCGGAGGGGAAAGCGCTGGGTGTGTTCAGCGTCCAGTTGCAGCCGTCTGTGGGCATGACGCTGGCGCAGGACGCCAGCGGCCTGACTTACGGCGACGGCAATCTTGGTTACAGCGCCATCGACCGCACGGGTATTTTTGAGATGTACGGCTATACGGCCAGTACCGGCTACTTTGCCGCCGTTGGCACGACACCTGACCGCCGCATGACGGAGGAGGCCACCATTCTGACCGTTCAGGCCACCATGCCCGCCAACAAGGATGGCGTGTATACGCTGAACGCCGAGTTCATCGCGGCGCTGGACGGCTCCGGCGACGTCTATACCGCGCAGGTCATGTGGCGACACCGCCAATGGCAGCGGCACTGCCAACGATGGCGCGGCGGCCTCTGACGGCGTGACCGGCAGCGACGCCGCAAGCCCCGCCGACGGCAACACACCCGATGGGCAGGAGAAGCAGAGCGGCAGCGCCGCGCTGTGGATTGTCCTCGCGGTGGTGATCGTGGCGGCGGCAGTGGCCGTGCTGGTGCGGAAAAAGAAAAAGAAGTGATAACCAGCGCCCTCCCGGCGGCAGCCGGGAGGGCGCTGGTTATTAAAAAAACCCATTTCACACTGCGGATAAAACGCGAAAACCGCCACTCTGCCAAGTGACGGTTTTCTTTTTGATAAAACTTTAAGCTTGTCGGGCTAAACCGCTCTGCGGCATTACCCTTGCCTTTATTGTACCCATTTTCATTACTTTGTCAAGCCAGCCTGCTGGATTACAAATAAAATTACAGATGAAATGATGGAGGTGGATACCGGACATGCCTTCCAGTTTTTGACATGACGACTAAAAATCGTCAAAAAAGGGCTTGCCTTATAGATGAAAATGAGGTACAATGTACCCGTGTATGGAAAGCACATCCGGCTGAATTTTATTATGGCACGGCGAAAGGCGGCGGGGGAGCGTCCTCGCGGCGCGGTTGTCGTACCGAGATTTAACGAGAGAGGGAGTGCAAATGAGGAGAGTTATCACATTATTGCTCACTGTTGCCATGGCCCTGTCGCTGGTGGTCGTGGCGAACGCAACAAGCACGGAAAAGCAGTCTGTGTACTTGAAGACCAAGAAAGTGGAAAGCGGCGATACCGTCACTTATACTTTTACCCTTGATGCGTCCAAGTGCGACGGCGTCGCCGCAATGGAGTTCATCGTGGAGACGACGGGCCTGACGTATGATAAGGAGAAAGAATACTACCCTGAGGGCGCAGAGCTTAAAAGAGTGTTTCAGCCTGAGAACTTTAATGGCGGAGGAAACAAGCCGCTTGGCTTTTATCCGGATACAAACAAGTTCCTGGCATTCGGCGGCAGTGCGGCTGAGGGGCGTATCCTGAAGGGCGAGGTTAAAGTGGTTGCCCTGACGTATAATATCGATGCCAGCAATTACGACCTGAAGGTCACGAGCTTTAAGGCTTGCTACAGCGGTGATCAGGCGGCATTGGAAACCACCCGGTATAACTGCGTGATCGGCGACGACGTGTTGTGGGGCGATATTAACGGCGATAAAGTTGTGAATTTTACAGATTTGCAAAGACTGTTTCAGCATTTGAATGGGTCTGCGAAACTTCCGGATTCTAAATTATCTATAGCTGATACTAACGGTGATAATGTTGTAAATTTCACAGACTTGCAGAGGTTATTCCAGCATTTGAATGGTAGTAATCCGCATAAGTAATGTATTTTATAGCAATAGGAGGAAAAGCAAATGAAAAAAAGATTGGTAGCGCTGGTGCTTTGCATTGTTATGATGTTTAGCCTAGTGTCTGTGCAGGCTTTTGCCGACACAGGTTCGGACGGCTCCGTCAGCGTTACAACAACAGCTAAAAAAGTTGAGGTAGGAAAGACTTTTGATGTTACGATTAAGGTTACGCCTAATGGTGTTGCCGCTGGCGCTGTAAACTTTACGGTTGCGCTTAGTGCCGGTTTGGAGTATGTTTCTCATCAGATTTTGGTCAGCACGAGTGATTACATGATGAGTAACTATGATGTGGCAACTGGTGTATTTGGTTGCGCTGTTACCACGAATGGAAAGAGTGTTGCTTTCAATGTCTTGAAATTGACATTAAAGGCCAAGGACACGAATGTTGGCGAAAATTCTATCTCTTTGACGAATGTAACAATTAGTAATGTGGCTGGCGATGCTAATCTGAATTATGCGACCACAGTTGCTCCTGTTACTGTTACCACGAGTGTTCCTGTTGTTGCTGTCACTTCCGTTACCGTCTCTTCCAAGACCCTGAATCTGGAAGTGGGCCAGACCCGCACGCTGACCGCGACTGTCACGCCTGGCAACGCCACCGACAAGACCGTGACTTGGACGTCCAGCAACGATAAGGTTGCCACTGTCGTGGACGGCACTGTTGCTGCTGTGGGCGAGGGTACTGCTACGATCACCGCTACCGCCGCTAACGGCAAGAAAGACACCTGCAAGGTGACTGTGAAGGTGCCTGCCTGCAATCATAGTGAGGATAAGCTGACCCATGTTGACGGCAAAGCGGCGACCTGTACCGAGGACGGTGTGAAGGAGCATTACCTGTGCAAATGCGGCACCAAGCTGGATCTGGATAAGAAGACCGTTTTGGCTACTACTGTGATCCCCGCTATCGGCCACAAGGTTGTCAAGGTTGATAAGGTTGATCCTACCTGCAGTGCCCCTGGTATGAAGGCACACTATGAGTGCTCTGTTTGCGGCAAGTGGTTCAGCGACAAGAAAGGTACCAAGGAGATCGCAGATGCTGAAAAGGCTTCCTATGTGATCGCTGCGGATCCCGATATGCACGTATATGACATTGTTAAGGACTCTTACAAGGAATATGATGAGGGTTACTATGTAGAGCAGTTCCGGTGCACTAAGTGTGGTGATTCCTACTGGCTGGCATCTGTTGACCTCAGAGATGTAGATGTGAAGTTGGTTCAGGATGGCAAGGGTGACCTTAAGAATGCTAAGGTTGAGGTTACTTCTACTTCCGTGAAAACGAAAGAAGTGATGAGCTTCTATTATAATGATACGGCTAATGCTGGCGATACTTTGAGTCTCCCTGTATTCTTCAATTATAGCGAGAGCGCAACTGAGGCTGAGGCGATTGCTGCACTGAAGAAGGATATTGCTGAGAATTCTACCTTCACCGTTAAGGCTGCTGCAACGAAGTCTGGCTGGAAGTTCACTACCGATAAGACGTATACCGTTACTGTTGAGTTAGATGATGCCGGCAAGATTGTGACAAAGTGGGTTGGCAGCGACAATACTGAGGTTAGCGCTGAGAATACTCCGACTTTCACCATCACCGGTAAGAAGACCACTGGCGGCGGCGGTAACGGCGGCAGCGGCAACGGCGGCAGCACGACCACCGACACCACCAAGACCGATGGCAAGAAGGTGGAGTCCGGCAAGACCTTCGACGCTGGTATCGCCATGTACGTTGGCCTGTCCGTCCTGTCTGTGACCGGCGGCGCGCTGGTGATCGGCAAGAAGAAGGAGCGCTTCTAAGCTTCAGCTTCCCGTTGACACACTGATTTGAATCAAAAAAAGGACACCCCACCGGGGTGTTCTTTTTTTGCCCAGACTGACGAAAAGGTCTGTCATTGCGAGCCAGTGCTCACACTGGCGCGGCAATCCGTTTTCCTGCTGTATGACCGGCCATCAGCAGGAAATATCTTCCAACGTTTACACACCGCTAAAACGGTGAAAACTACGGTATGGCGGGGGTTGACAAGCCCCCGGCGGGTCAGTATAATATGATATTTAGATAGATCGCCTGCATAGAAAGGAAGCAATATGAGAAACATTACCTGCAGCATCGCCGACACCCGCAAGCGCGTGTTTGCGGAAGTGGCCAAAATGGCATATGACGAGGATTACTCCCGCATGGAGAAGCTGCCCTATGAGATCATGCCCGGCGAAAAGGCCACCGTGCGCGAATCCATCTTTCTGGAGCGCGCCATCGTGGGCGAGCGCATCCGCCTCGCCATGGGTCTGCCGCTGCGGTCGGTGTCCGAGCACAATCTGCTCAGCGACGGTGTGGAGGAAAGCGCCATCGCCGAGAAATATTACGATCCTCCCCTCATCAACATCATCAAGTACGCCTGCAACGCCTGTCCCCCCACCCACTACGAGGTGTCCAACATGTGTCAGGGCTGCCTTGCCCACCACTGCTACCACGCCTGCCCCAAGAACGCTATTTCCTTCGTCAAGGGCAAGGCCGTCATCGATCAGGAGAAGTGCATCAAGTGCGGCCGCTGCAAGCAGAGCTGCTCCTATCAGGCCATCATCAAGTTCGAGCGTCCCTGTACCGAGGCCTGCGGCATGAACGCCATCACCAGTGACGAGCTGGGCCGCGCCCAGATCGATCAGGATAAGTGCGTCAGCTGCGGCATGTGTCTGGTGAACTGCCCCTTCGGCGCCATCGTGGACAAGGGCCAGCTCTTCCAGCTGATCCACGCCATCAATCAGGGGCAGAAGGTGGTGGCCATCATCGCGCCGGCTTTCTGGGGCCAGTTCGGCGACAAGGTAACGGCGGGCCAGATCAAGGAAGCCATGAAGCAGCTGGGCTTCGCCGCGCTGGAGGAGGTCGCCATCGGTGCCGACCTGTGCGCCATCGAGGAAGCGGAGGAATTCATGGAGAACGTGCCGGAGAAGCAGCCCTTTATGGCTACCTCCTGCTGCCCCGCCTGGGCCATGATGGCGAAAAAGGAGTTCCCCGGTATGGCGCCCTATATCTCCATGACCATGACGCCCATGGTGCTGACCGCCCGCCTGATGAAGCGGAAAGACCCCAACTGCCGCGTGGCGTTCATCGGCCCTTGCGCCGCCAAAAAGCTGGAGGCCAGCCGCCGCAGCGTCCGCAGCGAGGTGGACTTCGTGCTGACCTTCGAGGAGCTGCGGGGCATGTTCGAGGCCAAGAATATCGATTTCGACCAGATTCCCGACGTCCCCTCCCACTTTGAAGCCAGCGCCCCCGGCGTGGGCTTTGCCGCCAGCGGCGGCGTGGCCAAGGCGGTGGAGGACGTGATCCACCGTGAGCGCCCGAATATGGAGGTCAAAACCGTGTATGCCGAGGGCCTGCGGGAGTGCCGCCAGATGCTGCGGGTGGCCCGCACCGGCAAGTACGACGGCTATCTGCTGGAGGGCATGGCCTGTCCCGGCGGCTGCATCGCAGGCGCCGGCACCGTTCGGCCGCCGGAGAAATCCAAGGCGTGGCTGGAGAAGTACAAGGCCGCCGCACCGCTGAGCAATCCGCTGGAAACAGCATATATCAAGGATCTGTCCCTGCTGCATGAGGACAGCGAGGAATGGGAACGGGTCAGCCATCACTAATCAATAAAAAAACCTGTCTTAGGCCAAGCGGCCTAAGACAGGTTTTTTCTTTATGACGGGAGCTTACTGGATGCCCTTTACGGTATAGCCCGCGTCGGTGACGGCGGCGCGGATGGCCTCGTCGGTCACATCGCCCTCTACCACGGCGGTGCCGGAGGTCAGGTCAACGGTGGCCTTCACGCCGGGCAGGGCGGTCAGGGCCTTCTCCACATGGGCCACGCAGTGGGCGCACATCATGCCCTCGATGGTAACGGTCTTTTTCATAGTCGGTTCCTCCTCATTGTCAGCAATATGTTCTGCCGCCGGGACGGCGGCGCTGGGGACGGGTTTGGTTTTCGGCTTCCACAGCCGCAGACGCAGGGCGTTGGACACCACGCACACGCTGCTGAGGGACATGCAGGCGGCGGCAATCATAGGATTCAGCAGCAAGCCCAGCGCCGGGTACAGTACGCCTGCCGCCACGGGAATGCCCACGCTGTTATAGAAGAAGGCCCAGAACAGGTTCTGCCGGATGTTCCGCAGCACGGCGCGGCTCAGCTCCGCGGCCGAGGCCACGTCGGCAAGGCTGCTTTTCATCAGCACGATATCCGCCGATTCGATGGCGATATCGGTGCCTGCGCCGATGGCAAGACCCACATCCGCCTGCACCAGCGCCGGGGCGTCGTTGATGCCGTCGCCCACCATGGCCACCAACTGGCCGTCCTTTTGCAGCTTCTCCACACAGGCGGCCTTGTCCTGGGGCAGCACCTGCGCGATCACCTGATCCACGCCCACCTGACGGGCGATGGCGTTGGCGGTCTGGGTGTTGTCGCCGGTCAGCAGCACCACCCGGCAGCCGGAGCGCTTCAGAGCGGCAATGGCAGCGGCGCTGTCAGGCTTCACGGTGTCGGCCACCGCCAGCATGCCCAGCGCCCGGCCCTGCTGGGCGAAGTACAGTACCGTCTTGCCGTCGTTGGCCCAGGTCTCCGCCTGAGCGGAAAACGCGTCGATGGGGACGCCGTTCTGCCGCATATAATCGGCGTTTCCGGCAAAGACAGTCTCGCCGTGGAGCGCCGCGTGAACACCGCCGCCGGGAACGGCGGCGAAGTCCGCCACGTCGCACAGGGGGATGCTCCGCTCCTGCGCCGCCTCGGTGACGGCGCGGCTGAGGGGATGCTCGCTGGGCTGCTCCACGCTGGCCGCCACGCACAGCAGCTCCTCCTCCGTAACGCCTTCCGCCGCCAGACAGTCGGTGAGACGGGGCTTGCCCTGGGTGACGGTGCCGGTCTTATCCAGCACCACGGTGTCGACCCGGCCCATCAGCTCCAGCGACTGGGCGGATTTGATAAGGATGCCGTTCTCTGCCGCCTTGCCGGTGCCCACCATGATAGCCACGGGAGTGGCAAGACCCAGCGCACAGGGGCAGGAGATCACCAGCACGGCGATACCAACCGACAGGCAGAACTGCACGCTCTGGCCGCCTACGAAGGCCCACAGCAGCGCCGCGATCAGGGCAATGGACATGACCACCGGCACGAACACGCCGCTGATCTTGTCCGCCAGACGGGAGATGGGCGCTTTACTGGAGGAAGCCTCCTCCATCAGCTTCACGATCTGGGACAGGGTGGTGTCCGCGCCTACGCGGGTGGCCTCCAGCTCCAGATAGCCGCTCTGGTTCACGGTGGCGGAGGTGACGGCGTCGCCTGCGGACTTCTCTACCGGCAGGCTCTCGCCGGTGATGGCGGACTCGTCCACCGAGCCGCTGCCGGACACCACCACGCCGTCCACGGGGATCTTGCCGCCCTGACGCACCACCACGATATCGCCCTTCTGGATATCCTCCGCCGGGACGGTGACCTCCACGCCGTTGCGCTTGACAACGGCGCTGTCAGGAGCCAGCGCCAGCAGGGCGGAAATGGCGTCGGTGGTCTTGCCCTTGCTGCGTTCCTCCAGATATTTTCCCACTGTCACCAGCGCGCAGATCATGCCCGCCGACTCGAAGTACAGCTCCGGCATGCCGGATACCTGTCCCGCCGCAAGGCGCACCATTTCAATCAGGCTGTACACCAGTCCGGCGCTGGCACCCAGCGCCACCAGCGTGTCCATGTTGGGGCTGCGGCGGAACAGCTGGGAGAAGCCCACGGTGAAATAGCTGCGGTTCAGGATCAGAATGGGGACGCAGAACACCAGCTGGGAGATGGCATGGGTCAGGTGGCTGGCCGTCAGGAACGAGGGCAGAGGAAGTCCCATCATATGGCCCATGCTGATATAGAACAGGGGCACCAGACACACGATGGACCACACCAGACGGCGGCGCATTTTCGCCAGCGCCGCGTCCTGCTCCTTATGCACGTCCTGCTTCACGTCGGACGCCCGCTTCGCGCCGTAGCCGCCGCTCTCCACCGCGGAGATGATCTGCTCCGGCGTCACCTGCTGCGGGTCGTAGTCCACCATCATGGTGCCCAGCATCAGGTTCACCACCGCGCTGTTGACGCCGGGCAGAGAACCCGCTGCCTTTTCCACATGGGCCGAGCAGGCCGCGCAGGTCATGCCTGTTACCACAAATTTTTCTTTCATTACGCCGCCTCCTTATTTCATCAGCTTTTGCAGCGTGGTCACCAACTCGTCGATGACCGCGTCGTCCCCCTGACGGATGCCGTCCGCCACGCAGGTGCGGATGTGGGTGGCCAGCAGCTCCTTGCTGAAGCTGTTCAGCGCCGCGCTGACGGCGGACACCTGAATGAGAATATCGGGGCAATAGGCGTCCTTTTGCAGCATGTCCTTCAATCCCCGTACCTGTCCCTCGATCCGGTTCAGGCGGTGGGTCAGGCGCTTCTGCTCCTCGTCAGAGCGGTGCTTCGTCTTTTGGCAATGGCAGCAATCCATACAGCATACCTCCTGGGGGTATATTTTGATGATGGCATTATATACCCCCACAGGGTATTTGTCAACGTTTTTCTTTCGGCTTACACAAAAGTGCCATAATAAGGGCAAACACCACCGCCGCGGCGATGCCGCCGGCGGTGGCGGTCAGCCCGCCGGTGAGAACGCCCAGCAGCCCCTTTTCCTCCACCGCCTTTGCCACGCCCCTGGCCAGCGAGTAGCCGAACCCCGTCAGGGGCACGGTAGCGCCAGCCCCGGCCCAGTCCACCAGCGGCTGATATACGCCCGCTGCCTGTAAAATCACGCCCGCCACCACGTAGCCCGACAGGATACGGGCTGGGGTCAGCTTCGTCAAGTCGATGAGCACCTGTCCCACGGCGCATAGCAGTCCGCCGCAGAGAAAACACCACAGATAGTCCATAGTACCTCCTTATCGCTCTGCCGACAGCACCACCGCGTGGCACACCGCCGGCATGGTTTCCTTCTGAAACACGGTGGTGGGGCTTTGCAGCGCCCCGGTAGGGGCGAAGATCATCCGCTTCCACCGGCGGCTCTTCAGTCCCGGCAGCAGGTAGGCGCACAGCACCGAGGCGCTGCACCCCGCGCCGGAGCCGCCGGCGTGCATGTCCTGCTTCTCCCGGTCGAACAGCAGCAGGCCGCAGTCGGTGTAGCGGCTGTCCATGTTGAAGCCGTCCCGCGCCATCAAGTCCTTTACCACGCTGTGGCCGATGGCGCCCAGATCGCCGGTGACGATCAGGTCATAGTCCTGGGGCGTGGTGTGGGTGTCCCGGAACAGAGCCTCCAGCGTGTCGATGGCCGCCGGGGCCATGGCCCCGCCCATGTTGCACTCGTCGTTGACGCCCATGTCCACCACCCGGCCCATGGTGGCGTGGGTGAGATACGGCCCGTCGCCGCTGCGGCCCAGAATGCAGCAGCCGGAAGCGGTAGCCGTCCACTGGGCGGTGGGGCACCGCTGGGAGCCGTAGGGGAGTGGCATGCGGTACTGCCGCTCGGCGGTGCAGTAATGAGAGGAGGTCACGGCCGCTGCCACGTGGGCCGCGCCGCCCTGTAACAGCATGGCTGCCAGCGCCAGCCCCTCGCCCATGGTGGCGCAGGCGGCGTACAGTCCGGCCACGCTGAAGGGCTGGTTCCGCAGGGCAAAATTGCTGGCGGCGCATTGGTTCAGCAGGTCGCCCGCCAGCACCAGATCCACGTCCTCCGGCCCCATGCCGCCCCGCTCCAGCGCATAGCCCAGCGCCCGCTGCTGGAAAATGGATTCCGCCTTTTCCCAGCTGGCCTGTCCGCAGAAGGAATCCTTCTCGATCTCGTCAAAATAGCTGCCCAGCGGGCCCTGTCCCTCCAGCTTGCCGCCGATGCTGCCCCATGACAGTACGCTGATGCCGCCGGAAAAGGCCACCGTCCGCCCGGTTCGATGCATTTCCATTTGCTTCACCTCACAGTTTTCCGGTAGTATGTGGAGACGTGGGGAGAATATGTATCCGGCGGCAGTCCGCACTGCGTTTTCTTGCGCATACCCTTGCGCAGGGGAAAAATCTATCGTATAATAAAGTCAATCAAAAACGGAGGATGGCTATATGTACGAAAACGGCAAGATCTATATGGGTCTGGCGGACGGACAGCGGGTGGAGCTGGCCCTGAACATGTGCAACCGTCACGGCCTGATCGCCGGCGCCAGCGGCACCGGCAAGACCATTACCATGAAGGTGATGGCCGAGTCCTTTTCCGATGCGGGCGTGCCCGTGTTCCTGTGCGACGTAAAGGGCGATGTGGCGGGTATCTGCGCGCCCGGCGTCAGCAACGAGGGCATGGAAAAGCGCATCGACAAATTCGGTGTCCGCGATACCTTTACCTATAAAGCATACCCCACCACCTTCTGGGACATCTATCAGGAGGGCGGACACGCCGTCCGCGCCACCGTCAGCGACATGGGCCCGGAGCTTTTGAGCCGCATTCTGGGGCTGACTCCGGCGCAGGAGGGGATCCTGCATATCGTGTTCCGCATTGCTGACGACAAGGGTCTGCTGCTGATCGACCTGAAGGATCTGCGGGCCATGCTGACCTACGTGAACGAGCACCGCTCGGAGTACATGATGACCTACGGCAACATCACCTCCCAGTCCGTGGCGGCGATCCTCCGGGCGCTGCTGCCGCTGGAGCAGCAGGGCGGCGACCTGTTCTTCGGCGAACCGGCGCTGGACATCCGGGACTGGATGCGCACCGACGCCGACGGACATGGCATGATCAACGTGCTGGACTGCGTCAAGCTGGTACAGAACCCCACCCTGTACGCCGGTTTCCTACTGTGGATGCTGTCGGAGCTGTTCGAGAATCTGCCGGAGGCCGGTGATCTGGACAAGCCCAAGCTGGTGTTCTTCTTCGATGAGGCTCATATGCTGTTCCGGGACGCGCCTGCCGTGCTGCTGCAGAAGATCGAGCAGACGGTGAAGCTGATCCGCTCTCGCGGCGTGGGTGTGTTCTTCGTCACCCAGAATCCCAGCGATATTCCCAACGCCGTGCTGGCCCAGCTCTCCAATCGGGTGCAGCATGCTCTGCGGGCCTATACCCCCGCCGAGCTGAAGGCCGTCCGGGTGGCGGCGCAGGCCTTCCGGGCCAACCCGGCCTTTCAGGCGGAGGACGCCATCATGGAACTGGGCGTGGGCGAGGCGCTGACCTCCTTCCTGGACGAGGGCGGCGTACCCGCCATGGTGCAGCGCACCAAGATCATCTGTCCCCAGAGCCTGATGGCAGCACCGGAGCCCATGGCCCGCGCCAAGGTGCTGATGCGGGACGGCATGGAGAAATATGACGACTACGTGGACAATCTGTCTGCCTATGAGGTGCTGACGGAGGAGGCCGAAAAGGCGGAGACCGCCAAGCAGGAGGAGGCCGACCGCAAGGCCCGTGAGAAGGCGGAGGACGAGGCGGAAAAAAAGCGTCTGAAAGAGGAAGAAGCCGACAAGAAGCGGCAGCAGAAGCTGGAGGACGAGGAGCGCAAGCGCCAGCAGAAGCTGGACGATGAAGCACGCCGCCGCCAGCAAAAGCTGGAGGATGAGGAGCGCCGCAAGGCCGAGCGCCAGCAGGAAAAGGCGGAAGCCGAGGCCAAGCGTAAGGCGGAGCGCCGTGCAGCCAAGATTGAAACGCAGCTGATCTCCGCCGGAGGGCAGATCCTCAAGCGGGGTCTGCTGGGCGTGTTGAAAAAGAGATAACAAAGGGCCGCCTGACATAAGAAAACATACGGCAAAGGGTCGGCCTGTGGCCGACCCTTTGTCAACTTTTGCTTGCATCTGTTGGGGAAGTCTGGTAAAATAGACGGGTATAGCGAAGTTGGTATCGCGCCTGGTTTGGGAGAATACGACCAGCCGGATAAAAAACTCAATAACCGGGTGTAGCGCAGTTGGTAGCGCGCCTGCTTTGGGAGTGCCGTGTCGGTATCCGGGACGGGGTAAGGTGAAACGCCGCAAAGCCTTGCGACGCCTGCATTTGCGGGATTTTCCCCGATTGCAGAAAGCGGCACAAAATCGCCTTTGACCACAGGAATGACCACAGACAGAAAAATCTTTGATTTTCCCCCTCGCCGTGGTATCATGGCAGAAATTGAATATCCGGGTATAGCGAAGTTGGTATCGCGCCTGGTTTGGGACCAGGAGACCGTGCGTTCGAGCCGCACTACTCGGACCA
>QWCN01004850.1_pt1 | contig 13791 bp, 11 predicted proteins | sample 1972711 | NCBI WGS metagenome assembly QWCN01 (sample SAMN09866707, study PRJNA288562) | Human gut metagenome isolate term1_stool, whole genome shotgun sequencing... | isolation source: gut | host: Homo sapiens | place: USA: California | reverse complement strand
CAGGCTGTCCGTTGAAAATACTTCATACGGATTCTGCTAAACGTATTCCTTTCTTTACGGGTATGCATCGTTTCTTGCCGGCGTTGATTCTTTTGCAAGAGGGAAAAGTTAAACAAGTTCCTGTTCGCCATTTTCCTCGTGTCACAGGGAAATCTAAATATCATTTGTGGAATAGATTGATATCACCTTTCATTGATTGTTTTGTTTATCGTTGGATGCGAAATAGATACATTAATTATCGAATTACAGATACTAATATAGCCATACAATGATAAATATGGATTCTCATTTTGTCATCTTATCTATTGGATTTTTGGCTCAACTCTTTTTTTCTGCCCGTATCCTTGTGCAATGGGTTTTATCTGAACGGGCAAAACAGGTTGTATCACCTTCCATCTTTTGGATTTTAAGTTTGGCCGGTTCTTTCTTGTTGTGCCTTTATGGATGGTTAAGAGATGATTTTTCCATCATCTTGGGACAATTCATAACCTATTACATTTATTTATGGAATTTGAAAGAGAACGGAATCTGGAAGAAGATTCCCGGAATAGTTAAGGGAATATTCCTACTTACTCCGATGGTTGTTACAGTTTTTATGTCATTAAATCTCACGCAATTTATTGATAATTTTTTCAGGAACGAACAAATACCTTTATGGCTATTGATATTTGGTTCTATAGGTCAGGTGATATTTACACTGCGATTCGTTTATCAGTGGATTTATTCATATCACCATAAAGAGTCTATTTTACCAACCGGCTTTTGGATTATAAGTCTGATAGGTGCTTCTATTATTGTCATTTACGGAATCTTACGACTGGATATTGTATTAATCTTGGGACAATCATTCGGTTTAATAGCTTATATCCGAAATTTATATATAGAATATCATTACTCAAAATCCGTCGCACATGAGAATTAACTATTTATATATATTTATTTTAGTGGCTTTGTTACCCATCTTGATTTTTCGAGATTATACTCCTAGCAACGAACTCCGTTATTTAAGTATTGCTGATGAAGCTTTACGTAACGGAACCTTTTTTACCTTTACCAATCAAGGAATTCCTTATGCTGATAAGCCTCCTTTGTATTTTTGGATTGTCATGTTAGGAAAATATTTGTTGGGAGCACATTACATGTTATTCTTGTCACTGTTTTCTTTGATACCGGCATTTGTTATTGTACATATAATGAATGGTTGGACTCGGCAAAAAATAGAAAGGGAATATATTCTGACCAGTCAGTTGTTATTACTTAGTTGCGGACTATTTCTAGGTTCAACTCTTGTACTACGGATGGATATATTGATGTGTATGTTTATCACTTTATCTCTATATACCTTTTATAAAATGCTGACAGGAAAGGGGAATCAGCAGATAAATGCAATCTTATTTCCGATATATATTTTTCTGGCTATATTTACGAAAGGTCCTGTAGGCATTCTAATACCATTATTATGTACATTTGTTTTCTTATTATGGACCAAGCGTATACGTTCTTTGGGACGTTATTGGAATTGGAAAACATGGAGTATTCTTTTAATATTATGCACTATTTGGTTCGGCTGTGTGTATTGGGAAGCCGGAGGTGAATATCTACAAAACTTACTCTTTCACCAAACAGTAGATCGGGCAATCAATTCATTTCACCATGAAGCACCTTTCTATCATTATTTTATATCTATCTGGTATTCGATGTTTCCCTGGTCATTATTATTAATAGGGGTAATTGGAGTTTCAATAAGAAAAGGTTGGATTCACACAGAACTGCAAAAGTTCTTTCTGGCTGTATTGATTACTACTTTTATAATGTTGTCTTTTGTCAGTTCTAAATTGGATGTTTATTTACTCCCCATTTATCCATTTTGTGTCTATCTGGCAGCGATGTTGTTACCTCGTTTTCAGTGGAATCGTTGGTTAGCTCTTTCGGTGGCTGTTCCTGCTTTCGTGTTTTGCATGACTGTACCGGTTCTTATTTATTTATCCGGTCAGGATAAGACTCATTTCTTAAATCAATGTCTCTTTTATATAGCGGGTGGAATCCTGACAATCACAGGGGGTATTTCATTGTACATTTTATATTATCGCAAACATCTAAGCCGTACTATCAATGTGCTTGTTTTCGGATTATTCTGTGCAGTTTTTGTAGGAGGTTGGAGTTTACCACAAATCAATTCGGAGATTGGTTATGGTGAATTATGTCGTGAAGTTAGTAAGATCTCTTCAGAGACTCGTATTTATACCTATTATACGTGGCAGATTTCCCGTCCGGAGAATATGGATGTGTATTTACAAAAAGAGGTGAAAACTGTTACGTGGGAAGAGATTATTGAAGGAAAACTGCATAATGCTATTTTGATAGTACCGATACGTGAAATGGATGCATTGAGAAAAGTGATTATTGAGAAGCAAAGTTATGTGAGTGGTAATTATGGTATAGTAATATTATAAATGAAAAAGTATATGAAAGTACTAGTGACGGGAGCTGCCGGATTTATAGGTTCATTTGTGGTAAAAGCATTGTTGGGACAACATTATGAAGTTGTAGGGTTAGATTGCATCAATTCTTATTATGATACGAGATTAAAATATGCACGTTTATCTGAAGTGGGTATAGCTCAAGAAATGATTAAAGACAATCAGATGATTACCAGCCGGACAGAAACGCTTTATCGTTTTATAAAAATGGACTTGACGGACCGTATCGGAATGATTCATCTTTTTGATGTGGAAAACTTTGATTTTGTTATTAATTTAGCGGGACAGGCAGGAGTTCGTTACTCTATTGAAAATCCTTATGCTTATGTAGAGACAAATATATTAGGTTTCTTGAATATATTGGAAAATTGTCGGCACCATGCAGTTAAACATTTGCTTTATGCCAGTTCCAGCAGTATTTATGGGATGAGCAATAGTGTACCATATAAAGAAAATGATTCTACTGATACACCGGTCAGCTTATATGCTGCTACTAAAAAGTCGGATGAGTTAATGGCATATTCATACAGTAAATTATATGGAATAGCAACTACAGGATTACGTTTTTTTACAGTATACGGACCTTGGGGACGGCCGGATATGGCTCCTTTTCTATTTCTAAAATCTATTTTAGAAGGGCAGCCCATTAAAGTTTTTAATCATGGAGAACTAAGTCGTGATTTTACTTATATTGATGATATTGTAAAAGGGATCATGTGTATATTGGAACATCCTTCTCAGCAAGACGTTTCTTATCAGATTTATAATATAGGTAATTCACTACCTATACAGCTTATGGAATTCATTTCTGTAATAGAAAAAGTAACGGGGCGACAGGCAGTCAAACAGATGTTAGACATGCAACCGGGAGATGTGTATCGTACATGTGCAGATATTACGCGTCTGCAACATGATTTCGGGTATCATCCTTCTATGTCTATTGAAGAAGGGATACAACGTTTTTATGATTGGTATGTTGAATATACTCACTGATTGGAAGTTTGATTGGAAGTTCCAAAGAATACGGTAAACCGGTGCATATTCTTTTTATAGGTATAATGTATACTCCATCCATGGTATTCGCAGATTGCTTTTGCAATAGCTAGTCCCAGACCATTGCCCTTAATTTTCTCCGAAGGACGATAAAAACGGGTAAATAGCAGCTTCTCTTGCAGTTCACCTTCAGCGGAAGTGTTGGCTATGATCAACTGGCGTTCTTTGATTGATATGAATATATTTCCGTCTTTGATGTTGTGGCGTACTGCATTAACAATAAGGTTATTAATCAAACTTTCAAGCAAAGATTGATTGGCTTGTATAAACATGGAAGAATCTTCCAGATCTGTATATACGGTTATACCTTCAGTGAGTTTGTTCATTAATGGCAATATATCCCTTAAAGTTTGGACCGCATCGATTTGTTCCACTTGGTTATATTGATGATTATCAATTCGGGTAAGAAGTAACAGGTTCCTGTTTAAGCGTGAGAGGCGGTTGGTTACTTCATATAAAGTTTGAACGATTTCAGCCTGTTCTTTTGTCATCTCGGATTGTTGTAAGAGCAGATCCAGTTTACTTTGAAACACAGCCAAAGGAGTTTGCAACTCATGAGAAGCATTTTCTGTAAACTCTTTCTGTGATTTATAGCTTTCCAGATTTTTTTTCATCAATTGAGTAATGGCATTATTCAGGCGAGTAAACTCTTTTATATCACTCTGCATAAATTGAGGTATATTCTCTCCTTCTAATGAAAATTGTTCTATACGATGAAGGGTATCGTCAAAAGGGACCCACAGACGTTTAGAAATCAATCTTATCATGAGAACCAGCGAAATGCTCAGTACTCCGGCAATTAATACGAATTGATATACTACTCCTATCATTAAATCCTCTTCCAGATCAGTAGGGGGTAAAGGTTTGCCTTGTTCCGCTGCATTCATTATTTCTATCAAATCTTCCGCATAATAATGTTCTACAAGAAAATAGAACAGGGGAGTGGCTATTAACAATAGTATGACTGCACAAATAATAAACTGCATCAGAGTTTTACTCAAAAGACTTTTCATTCTACCCATTTGTATCCGGTTCCATAAATATTTTTAATACAATCTTGTGCTCCTGCTTCGGCTAATTTGGCTTTTAGATTCTTGATATGTGCATATACAAAATCCTGATTATCTAACATATCAGCCATGTCGCCGCTCAAATGTTCGGCAAGTGCACTTTTGGAAATCACTTTATTACGATTCCCGATGAAGAAAAGAAGTAATTCATATTCTGTTTTCGTCAATATAATGTGATTACTATTTATATGAACTTCTTTACTTAATAAATCAATGGAGACATTATTGCTACACATTGTATTGTTACTCGAAAACTGTTGGCGACGAATGAGAGCATAAATGCGTACACTTAACTCAGGGAGATGAAACGGTTTTGATAGATAATCATCTGCCCCTATTTTAAGTCCGACTATCTTGTCATTCAGAGAATCTTTAGCCGAAACAATAATGACTCCTGTAGTTTTATTCAGACGTTTGATCTCATGTAAAATATCCAATCCATTTCCGCCGGGTAACATTAAATCCAACAAGATACAGTCGTAATCGTATAGACTGATTTTTTCCATTGCCTCGTCGAAAGTGAAAGCTTGTTCACATAAATAATTTTCAGAACTTAAAAAAGTAGCAATACTACCTGAAAGTTCTTTTTCGTCTTCGATAATCATTAGTTTCATTTCTGATTTATTAATATGTTCAGGTCTTATACAGTATTCATATCATTAGGACTTAGTCGTAGGTTACAAATCTACATATTCTAATGGATATCATAAGCACCTTTAATCAAATTATTTATTGCAAAAATAAGAGGAGAATATTGAAGGAATTTTGAAGAAAGAAGTATTTCGCAATTAACTAATCAGATTTTTCTCTATATTTAGAACCTGTTTTTGAGTATTCACTAATAAATGCCGGGAGAAAATGAATAAGATATTTATTGTAATTGCATATTGTCTGTTATCTTCAACTTTCCTTTTTGCACAAACCATAGAACAAAGAGTGGCCCCCAAAAACGGATATGTTCGTGAAAAGTGTGATGGAAATTCTTTTGCAACTTATTTACGACAACTTCTCTTGTTTCCGGAAGGAAGTAAAGTCAAACTTTATAATGGACAAGAAAAGCGCAATCAATCAGCTGCTTATGCTGTGGTAAATATGGAAATCGGTAATCGGGATTTGCAGCAATGTGCAGATGCGGTGATACGTTTACGGGCAGAGTATCTATGGGCACAAAAGCGATATGGTGAAATCAAGTTTAATTTTACTAGTGGTTTTCCGGCAGAATATACAAAGTGGGCAGAAGGGAAACGTATGAAGGTAAGTGGAAATAAAGTGGAGTGGTATGCCGCAGGAGGAAAAGATTATTCATATAAAACTTTTCGCAAGTATCTGGATATGGTATTTATGTATGCCGGTACGGCTTCTCTCGCAAAGGAACTTCAAACAGTGCCTTACACCTCTTTACAACCCGGAGATGTATTTATCAAAGGAGGCTCTCCGGGACATGCTGTAATCGTGATGGACGTTGCTATCCATCCAACGACAAAGAAAAAGGTCTTTTTATTGGCACAAAGTTATATGCCGGCTCAACAGATTCATATCTTGGTCAATCCGTCAGATCGCAATCTGTCTCCTTGGTACGAACTGACCGATACGGACGATGGAAATCTTTATACTCCGGAATGGACATTCGCAAAGAAAGATCTAAAACGTTTCAAATAAAGTGCATTAGTTTATGTCATTCTGCCGATACTCGTTAGGAGAGTAACCTACACATTTCTTAAATAAACGCGTGAAATGCTGAGGATATTTAAACCCTAATTCGTATGCTATCTCGCTAATAGATTTGCTTGTATCAAAGACTTTCTCTTTAGCTGTTTCTATCAATTTAAGCTGGATATGTTCCTGTGGTGACTTTCCCGTTTCTTTCTTGATTAAATCTCCGAAATAATTGGGTGAAAGATTCAGGTTCTCTGCACAGTATTGTACTGAAGGCAGACCGATATCCTGTGGCTTATCTGACAGAAAGTAGTTGTGCAGAAGATCTTCGAACCGGCTTAAGATATCCTTATTTACATTACTACGAGTAATAAATTGACGATCGTAGAAGCGCATACAGTAGTTTAGGAGCAATTCTATATTGGCTACAATAATCGTTTGGCTATGTTTGTCGATACCACGTTGTAACTCTGTTTGTATATTATGGAAACACTCAATAATCACACCCCGTTCTTGTTCAGACAGGTGGAGAGCTTCGTTGGATTCGTAAGAAAAGAAGTTATAATTCTTAATATTACGTCCCAGTGATGTTCCGCGAAGAAAATCAGGATGAAAAAGCAATCCCCAGCCTTTGGGTTGGAAGGGCTTTCCGTTGTCTACAAAGCCTACGACCTGTCCCGGAGCCAGAAAAACCATTGTTCCTTCCTGATAATCATAATACTGGCGTCCGTAATGTATATCTCCACATTTCACTTCTTTCAGAAATATGGTATAAAAGCCTAACATCTGGCGTGTATGCCGTATAGATTTACATTTAGAGAAGTCTACTACACTCACTAGCGGATGTAGTGTTTCGTTGCCTACCCGATCATTGTATTGGCAGATGTGATCCATTTTGATGATTTCGTCCATACTCTTTTTAAGCTTGATTGATACGATACAAATTTAGTACTTTTTCCGGTATTGGTATTACCTATCAGTAATAATGGTAGAAGAAACTGTAATTTGTATCAATTGACTCAGGCACATTCCTCTTTTCTTTCTTTATTTGCTATTTCATTTTATATTTATTTTTTATATTTGCGACAAGAATCAATAGATATGATACCGCTATGAATAAATTCCGAATTTTACTTTACGTGATGTTGCTTTCTCTGGTTGGTTGTCATCCGGAAGGAGCAAATGTAAAACAGGGGTTAGGCAGAGCTGCGCAAATAATGGAGCAGGACCCGGACACTGCATTTATAATTCTTGAAAATATTCAGACGAATCAGATGAACGAGGCACAACTTGCCGAGTATAATCTGTTGTGTACAAAAGTCAATGAGGATAAGAACGTCCGTCATTCATCCGATGAACAAATACGTCAGGCAGTCTCTTATTTTGAAGTAAATGGTAACCGGCTTCAAAAAACACAGGCATATTACTATCTTGCTTGTGTAGAAAGTGATCTGGATCGGAAACAGGAAGCGGAAGTGCACTTTAAGGAAGCTATAAAATTAGCGACTCTTACCGAAGATTATGACTACATGACTAAAATATGCAGACGATGCAGTCTGTATTACCAGAAAAATGGAAACTTTGATGAAGCTTTGGAGATGGAGAGAAAAGCTTATGCAAGTCAGTTGATGTTAAATGATAGTAAAGATCATTCAACGACAATTCTTTCTTCTGCTTTGGGTATGTTCGGTGTTTTATCTTTATTATTAGGTTTGCTTTGGAAAAAGAACCGATATGCGTATGCTCAATTGAATACTTTCAAAGAGGAAATAAGACAGAAGGATACTCAGTCGGATAAATTGATGTTGCAATGCGAGCATTTGGAAGAGAAATACCAATCGTTACAGTTGCAAATCTATGAAAGCTCTCCGGTGATTACTAAAGTTCGTCAGTTTAAGGATAGAAATGTTTTGTCTGCTAAAATACCTTCATTTTCGGAAAGAGACTGGAATGAATTGTTACGGCTTCAAGAAGGTGTTTATGGAATCGTCTCCAAACTGAAAGAGATCGGACCTAAACTTACTGAAGAAGATTTGAGGGTATGCGCTTTCTTGCGTGAGGGTGTTCAACCTTCTTGCTTTGCCGATCTCATGAAGCTGACAGTGGAAACATTAACCCGTAGAATATCCAGAATAAAAACGGAGAAATTAATGCTGGTGAACTCTAAAGAATCATTGGAAGAAATTGTAAAATCGTTGTAGTCCGAATTTGTCCGCATAATTTTCAACTTTTCTTCTGATTATCAGATTATTGTAATTTGTAGTTGTCCGTATTCGTCCGGCTAGAAACTAGTCTTTTATATGCCAGTTCTATAACTTTGCAAATAAAAAAGTAATAGAACCATGAGCAAATTACTGTTTAAAAAATGGAATGATTTTATTGGTTGGAGTGTTTTTCTGATCGCTGCTTTTGTATACGGATCGACGATTGAACCGACAGCAAGTTTTTGGGATTGTCCCGAGTTTATTTCATGTGCCGAAAAGTTACAGGTCGGTCATGCACCGGGTGCACCTTTCTATATGTTAGTGGGAAATCTCTTTACTCAATTTGCTACTGATCCTTCACAGATAGCATGTATGGTCAATCTGCTGAATGCGTTATTGAGTGCGGGATGTATTTTGTTTCTCTTCTGGAGTATTACCCGACTGGTCAGGAGTTTAATGACGGATGGTCAGAAGAGTTTGTCGAAAATTGATAGTATTATTATTCTAGGTTCAGGGCTAGTTGGAGCGTTGGCATATACATTCAGTGATACCTTTTGGTTCAGTGCAGTGGAGGGAGAGGTTTACGCTTTTTCTTCTTTTCTCACTGCGGTGGTCTTTTGGATGATTCTTCGTTGGCAGGATGAGTCGGAAACAGTTTCCGGTGACCGTTGGATTATATTGATAGCTTATATTATCGGCCTTTCCATCGGGGTACATTTACTCAATTTGCTTTGTATTCCGGCTATAGTATTGGTTTTCTATTATCAGAAATACCGTTCTATTTCTTTCAAAGGCTTTATGATGGCAATGGCTTTTTCCGGGTTGATTATCGCTTTCATTCTTTTCATATACATTCCGGGAATGGCGGAAATGGGTGGATGGTTTGAACTTCTTTTCGTTAATATATTGAGACTTCCTTTCCAATCCGGTTTGATTAGTTTCGTTGTTTTGGTTTTATTACTGTTGGTAGGAGCTGTCTATCGATTCAGAAAACGAGTGATACGTACGTCTCTTTGGTGTCTGATTATGCTTACGGTAGGTTATACTACTTATGCCGTAATTCTAATTCGGGCGAACGCCAATACTCCGCTAAATGAGAACGCACCGGATAATATCTTTACTCTGAAAAGCTATCTGAACAGGGATCAATACGGAAGTATTCCATTACTTTATGGAAAGAGTTATGCTTCCGAGCCGGAATACGTAGTTGAAGGAGAATATTACAAACTAAAAATGAAACAAGGAGGAAAAGTATATTCCTTCGATAAAAACGATCATAAATATAAAGTCGTTCGGCAGAAAGAGGATGTCTGCTACACTCAAAATATGTTTTTCCCCCGAATGTGGAATGAACGGGCGACACCTCTTTATAAAGCTTGGTCGGGCGGTACGGAGGGACTTCCTACACAGATAGAAAACTTGACTTATTTTGTGACCTATCAGCTAAATTATATGTATTGGCGTTATTTCCTATGGAACTTTGTAGGGCGACAGAATGACATTCAAGGCCATGGAGATCTGGAACATGGAAACTGGATTACGGGTATTTCCTGGCTCGATAATTTAAGGCTTGGCGATCAGGAGCTATTGCCGGATTCTTTGCGTCAGAACAAAGGTCACAATGTCTTTTATGGTTTGCCGTTACTTTTAGGACTGATAGGTATCTATTGGCAATTGAAACGCGGCAGAACGGGACAACAGCAGTTTAGTGTCTTACTTTTCCTTTTCTTCATGACAGGACTTGCCATTATACTCTACCTGAATCAGGCTCCGGATCAACCTCGTGAACGGGATTATGCTTATGCCGGTTCTTTCTATGCTTTTGCTATTTGGATAGGAATGGGAGCTGCCGGTTTGTGCGATTGGATGCGTAAAAAGAAAGCAGGTATTGTTCCGGTTAGTGGGGTGATGGCAATTTGTTTGTTGATTCCCATACAGATGGCCAGTCAAACTTGGGATGATCATGATCGGAGTAACCGTTATACTTGTCGTGACTTCGGAGCTAACTATTTAATGACTCTTCCCGATAAAGGAAATCCGATTATTTTCTGTAATGGAGATAATGATACTTTCCCTTTGTGGTACAATCAGGATACCGAAGAAGTGCGTCGGGATGTCCGTATCTGCAATCTCAGTTATGCACAAACCGACTGGTATATTTATCAGCAGCAATGTCCCCTGTATGACGCTCCGGGTTTACCTATCTCTTGGGAAAGAGAACAAAATAAAGAAGGCAAAAACGAATATGTCACCATTCGCCCGGAATTAAAGAAACAGATAGAGGAATTTTATCAAAAGCATCCGGAAGAAGCGCGTGACAGCTTTGGAGAAGACCCTTTTGAGGTGAAGAATATCCTGAAACATTGGGCGTTTTCAGAAAATCCGGACTTTCATGTCATACCTACAGATACTGTTACCATCCGGCTTGATAAAGAAGCCATTCTACGTTCCGGCATCATGCTTCCTCAATCTATCCGGCATTTAAAAGGAGAGGATTTGATGAATGCTCTACCCGAAAAGCTCGAGATATCATTAAAAGGAATACGTATGCTGACTAAAATGGATTTATTGATTTTGGAAATGATTGCTAATTGTAATTGGGAGCGACCACTCTATATGGCCATTTCCGTAGGTGAAGTCAGCAAGTTGAAACTGGATAATTATTTTGTAATGGAGGGATTGGCTTATCGTTTCACTCCGTTCGATTATAAACAATGGGGAGATGCGGACGGACATAACAATCGTGTGGTAGATGTAGAGAAACTTTATACGAACGTAATGCAAAGATATAAATATGGTGGTTTGGATACTCCGGGGTTGTATATAGACGAAACAACCATGCGTCTCTGTTATTCTCATCGAAGATTATTTACGCAACTTGCTTTGAAACTGATAGAACAGGGAGAACATTCACGAGCTAAAGAAGTGCTTGCGTATGCCGAAAAGGCGATCCCTAACTACAATGTGCCTGAAGTATATGAAAGCGGTTCCTTTGATATGACAACTGCCTATGCTGCTTTGGGTGAAAAGAAGAAAGCCGTTTCTATACTGGACTATCTAACGGCAGAAGCAGAGTCATCTATCCAGTGGATTTTTTCGCTGAATGATAGCGATATAAGCATTGCTCAAAAAGATTGTATGACTAAATTCTGGCAGTGGAATCTCTATAATGACTTAATGAAAGAAATAGATTCGGCTAAGTATAAAGAGAATTCTCACCGTTTTGAGGAGAAATATGCACAGTTTTCTCAAATCCTGAATATCGGAAATTAATAATCAAAGACATATGAAAACAAGAGAAATGGAACAAAAAGAAACAGAGAATGTATTTGGAAAGGTAAACTATATAATTTTATTGGTTGGTTTAGTATTGATTATTGTAGGATATGTATTGATGAGCGGCGAGGGGAGTACCCTTACCGCTTATAATCCGGATATATTCAGTAATTTGCGTATACGTGTAGCTCCTGTAATATGCCTGACAGGATATTTACTAACTATTTATGGAGTTATTTATATAAGTAAATCCCGACAGAAAAAGAGTAAATCGCAATAAAAGATGAACTTTGTAGTCTAATAATAATTTGTAGTCTGATAATAAAAAGGTGTCTTTACCAATCCATAAGGAAGAGTTATTGTTTTTATCCGTATAAATTAATAATATTCCTCTATCCATTAGCGAAAATATCTGCACGAATAACGATGTTGCAGTAGAGTAACTGACTGAATGCTGTATAGTAACTATCAAGTTACTCAGTCCTTCCGGTCAGTTACTGTACAGCAACAAGGCTCGTTCTTTCAGCATACCCTGAATTTAGCTACTTAGGCTAAAAATGCTTGTTTTATTGTCACTTGTCACTTTTTTAAGTTAAACGGCTATTAATCAATGCTGAAATGGTGATAATAGCCGGTGACAATAGAGTGACAATAGAAAGTAATCCGGGTTCTATTGTCACTTTGTTATTCTACTATCTGTTGCACTTTTCTGTTTTTCTTTCCCTTGGTTTGTGTTATTCTTCTTTCAATTGAATAGATTTAGTGTGTAAAATTGTGTAATCTCCTTTATATAAAGGTAAATAAACCGTTTGTTTAGTTGTTTTGAAGCTTCAATTAATGGCTTTTTGAGATGGTAAGATGTCGTTTTACGTACATGGTCCCATCGCTTCACGTACGTGATCCTTCGGGTTCACGTACTGCATCCGAATGGTTCACGTACGTGAAACGAGAACGCATACCTTACAAAAAATATTAATCGAACCTTGTCTGTATGTTAAGGTTAGTAGTATTTGCTTTATTACCCGTAGTATCGGCTGAGTAACAAATCTATTAACTGATAAAAAACAGCTAAGCAGTAAACTGGAAGTGACAATAGAGATGTCCTGAACTTTTATTATCACCCTATTGTCACTTGTCTATTATCACCATTTCAGCATTGATTAGTAACCGTTTAACTCAAAAAAGTGACAAGTGACAATAAATAACCGCTTTATTTTCTCCAAGAACCACAAGCCGGACGCTGAGAATATAGTGATAATCGTTCAAATGTTATAATTGGAACTATAAATTTAATACTCTTATTGTTATGTTCTTGTTATTCAAATAAATTATTCTTTTAGATTTTCATCGGTTTGACCTAATAGAATCCATATACCTGTAGCTTTATTATTCCAACTCTCTTGCTTCGATATCAATCTCTTTGAGGAGTAAGATAATCTTCGTGGAGTTTATGTCACTGCACTCTATTCTCAATACTTTTTCCCAGTCCTCTAAATCCATATTCCATTTATGAATACAAGCGTATTGAGCGAATAGTGTTTCTATCCGCTTCAAGTCCTGCTCCTTTGTGATGGAGGTTCGGAAAATCAAGATATCACAATCTTTCATTTCTTATCTATTTGATTCATTGTCTCTCTATACTTATCATCCTCTAAATATCCCAGTTACTGCATTAGCTTGGTGAGTGTATTTCAGTAAACACGTTTTTTCCGATTCTTTAGCTTTCTGAATAGATACGGAATAAACAGGCCTGTGATAAGAAGAGTTACTCCGCAAAAAATCATCACTAAAAAGATGATATTCTCAATCTCAACAGAACGTATATCACTCGGCTGTTTTGGATTGTATTTTAATGATATGCTATCACCTTCCTCCATAGATGAGCTATAAGAACTCAAATTTTCGGAATATATCTTTCCATTTGCCATATAGCTTACTATAACTTCATGATACGTGCGCCATTTTCCATGTCGAAGCTCTCTGTGTTTCTGGATGGTTTCTATTTTTGCGGTTGTAGATACATACTCTTTGTCTATCTTCTTTATATAAGAT
>QWCN01004845.1_pt1 | contig 13795 bp, 20 predicted proteins | sample 1972711 | NCBI WGS metagenome assembly QWCN01 (sample SAMN09866707, study PRJNA288562) | Human gut metagenome isolate term1_stool, whole genome shotgun sequencing... | isolation source: gut | host: Homo sapiens | place: USA: California | reverse complement strand
AGCCAATTTCTTTCCAGTCCACATTCGTGAATTCCTTCTTGATTCCGGAGACAATCGTCGGAATTTTGCTCAACAGATCTGGAACAGCTCGAATCAGGCCCGCTGCAAGCTGGCCGATGAGTTCAATTCCTTTCTGCAGAAATTCCGGCGCATGCTTTCCTGTTGTCTGTACAAGCTGTATGATCACTTTCGTCATGGCAAGAATGATAGACGGAATACTATCAATCAGGCCCTGCGTCAGATTTCCTACCAGCTTTACACCGGCCTGCAAAATCGTCGGTAAATTTTTCATTACCACCGCCAGCAGTTCGCTTATCAGCTTTCCACCGCCTTCTATCACAGTCGGTAAGTTGTTCAACATTCCCAGCACCAAGTTGCTTACAAGTTCTACACCGCTGTCCAATAACTGAGGCATCTTGCTTTCAATGGACCCTGCAACAGCCTGAATAATACTGTCGTCTGCTCCTAAAATATCCTGGCTGCTCTGAAACAGATTTTCCTGAAGTACCGTGACCAGTTCTCTGGCAGCGCCGCCCCAGTCCACCTGCCTGGCCGCGTAGATGATCCCCTTCGGCAGTGTCTTGACAATATTCAGTCCCATCGGAACCAGATTCTTGTTGAAGAATGTAATGGCGCTGTCGCACAGCTCCTGCATGGCAGGTCCCACATTTTCACCCAGGGCTAGATTTCCCAACACATTTGTAAAGGCAGACTTCACAGAAGCCAGCGAGCCGGAAAGCGTCGTAGCTGCCTCCTTCGCCGTCGTCCCGGTGATATCCAGTTCTCCCTGGATAACATGAATTGCCTCGTACACATCCGACAAATTATCCAGATCGTATTTCACTCCGGTTATCTTCTGTGCATCCTTCAGCAGCCGCTCCATTTCCGACTTTGTTCCACCGTAGCCCAGCTTCAGATTATCGAGCATTGTGTAGTTCTGCTTGGCGAAGCCCTGGTAAGCGTTCTGGATACTGCTCATGTCCGTGCCCATCTTGTTGGCATTGTCTGACATGTCGGTGATGGCCATATCGGTGATTTTGGCCGCTTTCTCTGTATCGCCACCCAATCCCTGAAGCAGGGACGCCGCGAAGCCCGTGGCCGTCTCCATATAGGCGTTGGCCGAAAGCCCTGCGGTCTTATATGCCTTTGTCGCATATACTTTCACCGAATCCGCGCTGTCTTTGAACAGAGTCTCAATACCGCCGATACTCTGCTCCAGAGCTGCTCCTTCGGTGATAGACGCTGATATGGCTTTTCCGATTCCGGCTGCGGCCAATGCCTTCGTTGCCGTACTGATCAAGGTTTTTCCCAGGGAACTTCCTGCCGATTTACCTGCTTTCGCCGGATCATTTCCAAGCGCCTGACCAATCTTTCCCTTAATACCTTCCGCCGACGGGATAATCTGCACATACGCTTTCGCCAGCTCTGTCGCCATCAGTCCTCACCTCCCAGGATCGCCGCACGCGCCTTTTCAAATTCTTCCGCGGTGTCATACGCCTCCAGTTCCCCTTCGTCCTGTTTTCCTGTAAGCAGATCCACAATCGAACCGGGACGATTTTCCCCTGTCTCGGCGTCTTCCGTCTTACTCCACACCAGAAAACTGAGTCTATCTACCGCCGCTGCCAGAAGCAGCACCTCCGGCTGAACCGCAATTCCGGACAGTTTCATTTTGATTCTGGAATCATCCCTCAGTCCGGCCGCAAGCACTGCCGCTGTCTGGACCGGCAGTGCCCTCATATCCAGGACGCCATACGTTTCCGCGAAATCGCACAGCAACGCATTTCTGTCTGTCGCCATCATACCGGCGAGGGTTATCAGTTTTTTCCCTGATCATCAAAAGCCGCGAAGATTTCTTCAATCGCATGGCTGATCTCGTTCAACGGCACTCTGCCGTCCTCTGTCCGGACTGCATCATACAGCGCTTTTCTCTGCTTCTTACCCAAAAGCAGTTTGGTAACCTTGGAAATCCCCAGAGGGTCGTCATCGTCCTTCATTTCAGCCAGAGCGTCCACCAACTCCATGTTGTCTATCACATTTTCGTCCACCTCTACGGCAAATCCGTTGTTCAACACAATCTGCTTCATTATTCCGCTCCCTTCGCGATGATGTACTCATAGTGTGTCTGGCCGGATTCATCCGGAACGGTACTAAGTGTGGTTTCATAGCCCACCGGATCTCCGTCCTTATAGGACACCTCGCCTACCTCTGTGACCTTTGCGCTGGGAATTACGATTCTCTTCAGAGCACCGCCCTTCATAACCATATCTACCACCCAGGCGCTTTCCTCCTGTTCCTCGCTGTTGGCCTTAATCGTAATTCCTGTATCCAGTGTCCCGGTTACATTGCCGTCTCCATATACCGCCTTCAGGACTTCCTCATTCATTGCCTCAATCAGCGTGAACTTGAAGGTGTCCTCTTTTTCCGTCATCATATGAAGTACGGTATCTCCGCCCCAGGCTTTCACCTTGTCATAACTGGGCGAATTTGTATTGCTCAGTCCATCTTCTGAACAATATCCCAGGTTTTTAAATGCTTCGTTTAAATCCGTCTTTGCATCTGTAGGTAACACGGTTCCAATCGGTGCGCGGAATACTGCTCCACCTGTTTTCGGTTTTCCGGTCGTCACATTTTTTGCCTTCATTTCCATTCCCTCCTGTAAAATCAAAAAAATATCAGGTCATAAACGGCCTGATATCGGTAACGCTTTGTCTGCGTGTCTGTGAAATTGTAATCTGTATTGAGCTCGGCCTGGCTGATGGAATCCAGCTCCACGATGTCCTCCATGGCGTCCTTCACCTGCTCATTCAGCTCCGCCGCCTGAAGAAGCGTCTCTCCGTAGGACTGCAGCGCCAGCATCGCCGAATTGATATAATTCTTTCTCCCGCTGCCTGTCTTCTCAATGATGACATACTGCTTGGGCGGCTTTTCTGGTTCCTCCATGTAGACCGGCACATCCAGCTTATCCGAAAGGTAATCCAATACCGTTGTCTCAATCATCGCTTACTCCCTTCACCGCCTTCAGAACCGTATTTTTTAACAGGTTTTCCCGCTTCGCTTTCCGGTTCACTGCCGCAATGGATGCGTTTACACGGTTCTTCCCTTTCTGGTAGGATACTTCGTATCCGTCTCCAAGCTTTGCCTTCGCTTTATAGGCATATTCTTTGCATACGTCCATCATCTCCGCGGACTGCAGCAACTCCCGGACTCCCTTCCGATTCAGTTCGATTTTGTACTGCACCTTTTTAGCCATACCGTTCCACCGTCACCTTCTTATTCCACTGAAGCGGAAGCAGCGCTTCTATACCTTGCACCGGCAGCCCTACGGTACGCCACTTCTCACCGAAGAATTCCACCGTCCGGTCTTCCCAGACATGGGTGTCGCCTTTCGGTATTGCCAGTGTATACACTGCTTTCTTCCCGCTGAGATTCGTGGTCTCCAGCACATCTTCCCCGGATACCGGAGCTATCAGGACATTTTCCACCGTTACCGGTGTTTCTCTGTATATTGGCCGGTGAAATGCATCCTCGCCGATCTGTTCCTTCTCATACAGCAGAATCGGTATCCCCTTTAATCTCATAAATTTCTCTCACTCCCATCCGCTGTCTACGAAGCCCCAGTCTGGCCAGCTCGGACTTTTTGATAAATAGGCCGCCGCCCGGCACCAGGTACGTACCGGAAACGGAATATCCCAGCGCCGACTCTGACATCTGAGACAGGGGCTCTCCGTCTGTGGAAGTCATCAGCGTCCTAGCCGCCACATCGACCGTTACGGATTTCACCACATTGGCCAGAATCGGCGTCTGTTCCATCATGGCGTCCAGATCCTTTCCGACCTTGACCGCTTCATACCGGAGGCTGTCCGAGATCACCGGCAGGAGCTGTTCTGCCCGCTCCTGTTCTGACGGCGACATAGGCCGCCATAATGCGGCCATTTCCTTCATCGTCGCAAACGGTTTCATTACGCATCCCCTGCCTTTTTGCCCCGCTTCCTTGCAGGCTTTTCTGGAATCTCTTCCTCTTCTTCGTCAAAAGGCGTCTCTTCATCCGCTTCGTCCATTGCGTCCGTTACTTCTACCCAGTTACCGCCACTGACGATAGAGGCTGTCTCAATGACAGCCCCCGTCTTCGTATTTTTATACTTCATCCTACGCCTCCTCTGCAATGCGGGCAAACGCCTCCGGAACCAGGATAGCCCAGCCCAGATAGAGCTCCGCGCGGATGTACACCTGATTGTAGCCCTTCAGGTCCTTGCCGGAATTATCCGGATCACCATACTCGATGATTTCCAGCGGAATCTCCTTGGAATAGCCCCACTTGAAGCCGCTCTGGAAGTCTCCAATAATCGCGTGATCTTTGGCTGTGGCAGCGCCGGACACGGTGTTATTCACATCGCAGGCCATTCCATTGAAGGTGCTCGGGGATGCCCCAAAAGAGAATTCCGGATACTGCTTGATGCCGTTGGCTTTTACCTTCGCCATAGCAGCGCCGAAGGTCTTGGACAGCGCCAGACCGTTCACATCCCATTCGGAACCGTCTACCAGAGCAATCGCCGCCTCCAGGTTCTCATCCGGTGTTTCCCCCGCATAAGTCACCTTCTGAGTAACCTTGGCGTCAAAGTGATTAGTTCCCACTACAGCGGATGCTGCCTTAGTTCTCGGATTCAGGCCGTGCATCGCCGCAAGGTCCAGGCCCTTTGCCACCTTCTTCGCAAAGCCGTCATTGAATGCGGTCAGAATATCGATCTGCGCCTCCTCTGTCGCATACATAAACTCATTAGATACTCTTGCGCCGTACTCAAACTTAATCGGCACAATGGACACCGGCTCCAGGGTGATACCGCCCTCGGTTTTCTTGCCTCCCTCTGCTACGATATCAATATCGTTGTCCATAGAGAACACAAATTCCTTCAGACCGTTAAAGGGAATCGGGGTCTGCGCGCATAACGCCGCCAGAGAGGATTTTCCTCTCACCTTGGTCATCAGATCCGTTACCAGTTCCTGGTCAAATAAATTTCCTCTGTTTGTTGCCATAATACTTTATTCTCCTTTCATTCCTGCGAGCATCTTCTTAATTGCCGCACGTTTTCCATCCACGCCGCCTTCCGGTTCTGTCGATGCCAGAGGCGCTCTTCTGCCTGATGCTTTCAAAAATTTTGACATCCTTTCCGCATCCTTTTTGATAGCTTCCTCATCGTCGCCGGACAGACGTTCTGCAAGTTCATAGGGAATTCCGTTTTCATGGGCGATTCTCATTTTTACCGAGCTGGTCTCGTAGCCCTTCACCTTTCCCTTCAGCTCCTCCAGCTGTTTTTTGTAGCCGGGCGTCTTATCGTCACCGTCTACCGCTTTTTTGTAATCCGCAATCGTCGCTTCGTATCCGTCCGCTTTCTTTTTCAGCTCGTCATACTCGCCCGCCTTCTTTTTGTAATCCTCGAACCCCGTGAACTTTTCCCGTTCTCTTTCCAGCCGATCCTTGATTACGCCCTCCAGCTGCTCCTGCGTTGTAATTGCTTCAAATGCCATCCTGTTGCTCCTTTCCCCCACTTAACCCGGTGGTATCGGTAATTTTTATATTAAAAAACCACCCTTTCAGGCGGCTTCTAATAACGTACTCTCTGTTTTTTCCTGACCTCTTTGGTCGTACTGCAGGCCCAATATGCCAGAATCACACTGTCCAGCAGCGCAATCTCAATTCCTTCCTTCTGCGCTTTGTAGCCGAAACCGCCATTGGTTCCAATGGCTCTTTTCTCACAGTTTCCGACCGCATTTACCAGGGACGGCTGTCCCATGTGACGGATATTGTCCTGGAACAAGCCCTGCTCAAATGCTGTATTCGCCGCAATGATCTCTTTTACCGTAGGCAGCACCGGACTTTTCAGTCCGTACTCTTTCATATCAGCTTCCAGAAGCTGCTGGCCATTGGCTCCATCCACCACGACCTTCCTGGCCTTCCACGCGGTCAGGTACTTGAGTATCCACCCGGTTCCGGCCCGCACCTCGCGGCAGTCTATGACTTCCACGAATATCTTTCCTTCTGTGGTTCTGACCGCCACCGACATAGCCACATTGTTACCATCGTGGCCATACTTGATACCCACAAACAGGGAACCTGTCAGTTCCGGCTTCTTTCCTGCTTTCAGTTCTTCCCACTCGGCTTTGCTGATTGCTGACTTCTGATTGTAGCGGATCCAGTAGCCCAGACGCTGGATATTAAAATCGATGGTATCTGAACCAATCTCATCCAGAATCTTTCTTTCTGTCAGGACTACGCCCAGGGATGGGTTCGTTTCATACCAGGCCTCCCGGTCCTTCGGATCCGTTTCTCTTTCCACGGACCACTCGGCCCATCCGGCATTGGTATTCCCGCCTTCCAGTGTCTTTTCCCGGAATTTCGTAAATACGGTACCGGAGCTGACCGCTGTCGGCGGCGTTCCACAGAAGATGGTCTGTGGGTTCTGGCTGTCTGATACCACGTATTTCAGCGCTGTCTCCTGATCATCCTGGTACTCCTGGGCTTCATCGATGATCAGCAGGTCGTAGCCTTCTCCCAAGCCACCTTTGGATGTTCTGGTCCGGAACTCAATACATCCGTCTCCCTGCACCTCGATACGCTCTTTTCCCATGGCCTTATATGAAGAAACGACCTTTACCCCTGCCTTTTCAAGCAGTTTTAAAAGTCGTTCCCATGCGCTGTGTGTAGTTGTCGCTCTGTGAGCTGTATGGAGAATATGCTCTCCAATCTTCAGGCCAAACATTTCCCGTATCGCTACGATTTCATTTTTACCGTTTCTTCGGGAAACGGAATAGCCGTATTTCGTATGGACCCATAAGCCCTCCTCGTTGTATGCCAGGATATCCGAAAGAAGTAGCTCCTGCCACTCCTGGGCGGTTTTCCCGGTCGCATTGTATAAATCAATGGCTTCCTGCCCGCGGGTCGAAGTATAGGGCAGCACAACCGATTGTGTAGGTGTCTGGCGTCCTCTCCTTACCTCTCCCATCTTATCACCTGTTTACTGTCCCGGACATCTCGGTGGCAGGGTCTTATAGAGTTCTTCTTCCGTTTTGTACATCTTTGGAAAAATTTTGTTCAAATGCTCTATGACTTCCTTGTCCGGCTTCAAATTCATGAAGGTCAAACGCTGTCGTTTGTATTCCTCATAGTTATCAATCGCAAGTAGTCTCTCCTTATCGGTCATTCTACCGCCTCCTTAATCATTTCATAGAAATCAGGAAATTCATTCCGTAATCTATCAGGATTCTGTATGTACTCACGAAACGGCTCTGAGGCGAATTCTTGCAGTAACTCAGATTTTATGTTCCAGTCTTCGTCATAAATTTCTGACCAATCTGTCACATACAATCTACCTTGATATTCTGACACCCACTTCTCACTTTTAAGCAGACAGATTTCCCTTGCTACTCCATTCGCATCATAATAAATCTCTGACTCAATACATCCAGGCGGAAAACTTTTCAGGTATTCTTTTTTCATTTTCTCTACCTTTTCACTATCCAGTAGTTTATTTTCCACCAAATGCCCGATTTCATGTATTACAGCGTCCTGATTCGCTCCCTTGGCCACATACAGTATATCATGATTATAATCATACTGACTAGCCCCGGGTTTTCCAACCTCCACCACGGTATCCTTCATGGCCTGCTGCACCTTTACCGGAACCATGCTCACGGACCGATTGACCAGCAGCCTCTCTCTGGTATTATTTTGCCCTTTGGCGTAATCACGCACCAGATACTCAGCCTTTCTCCTGACCGCCTGCTCACTTAACCGCTTTCTTTGCTCGATTTTCACCGGATTCTGCTCATATTTCCACTGTTTTGACCAGACATCCTGCCTTTTTGTACCTCCCGGATCATATTCGACCGTGCAGTTGCAGTTATCATGCCGCCGATACACATCCTTCGGGACATCCGGATAGGAATAGGTTCCCGCCATCCTGCTGCACCAGGCACAGCAGTGTCCGGAGCTCTTCCGGATGATTTTCGGCTTCAGACCCGCCTTGTGGTGGAATTCCGCATTGGCCCGGACCGACTCATCCACAATCTTCTGAGCGAACGTCTTCACCGGGGCGTCCAGAATCCATTTCACAGCATCGAACTGTTCCTCCGAGGATACCCGGTTCACAATTCCGTCTATGGCGTCCTGGTTCACCGCCGGTCTGACCGCCTTTAAACCCAGCCCTGCGTTTTTGTTCAGAATCTCCTGCGCCGCCTCAGCGCAATCCGCCACATGCTCATAATTCTCTTTCATCGTAGGATCCAGGACCCGAAGAGCAATATTGTAATACATCTTTCCGTCCGGAAGAACCTCGGAAGAAAGCTGATTCTGATACACGGCCGCCAGAATCTCTCCCAGCTCCCGCGCCGCCCTGGCTGCTCCCGCATAATCCGCTTTTCCCGCCTTTCTGGCCTGCTCATATTCCGCGAGTACCTTGCTTTCCTGTATCCGCCGCCGATACTCCTCCTGAATCTGCTTCAATAAGCCCGGCGCCACATCTTCCATGCGCTACACTCCCTCTCCGGTGCCTGCTGCCGGCAGGCTGCTGGCGTCTATCCCTGTCAGATCCCGCAGGTTGTCTTTGTTGAAATACCCCGGAACTGCCTGGTTGATTTTAATCGCGCCATCGCCAATCAGCGACAGCATAGCGGAATCCGGTTCAAATACCGGCTCCCATACAGGCTTTGTCTCGTAGACCTGATTTCTGTAATACGGATATTCATCCCGCAGGCACGCCGCCAGGTATCCGACATTCATGAATCCGCTTCCGAAGGTTCTCTGTGCCTTTCTGGCCGCCAGGCGGAGATTCTCATGGGATGCCTTGATGGCCTCGTCACTGGCCGGGTTCTCGGTGGCAAATCCCAGATCATCCAGAGTCAGGCCGGTTTCTCCGGCGAACAGCGCCGCGAACATCCGGAGCTGCTCCGTATGAGGCGACATGGACTGCTGGGTGAACTGTCCCAACTGCGGAACATTGCCGTCCTCGTCTCTGCCGATATCCAGGAGACTGGACATACTGGCCTGCCACTTATCCATCTGCTCTACATCATCGGACATACCCAGCACATACTTCTGCGGGAAGGAATAGAATTCCGCCGAAATCTCCGAACGCTTCACTGTACGGAGCGCTGACCCTACAATCGACATACAGGCCCGGCTGATTCTGGAATGCCCAAAGGCTCGCTTGGCATCCGGCCGATGAATAATCGGCACCAGGAGCGGCGCCGGTGCAGGATTGCCCTCTATGTCGATGTAGCTCACCCCTTTTCGGTAATAAACCGTCTCCTCCGCTGTAAAATAGGCTTCCAGGGAAGGACTTCCTCCGTCGTCACGCTCCAGTACCGCATATCCTTCCTGCAGGAGCCCGGTAATCGGATTGATAATGCCGGTCGCATTTCCGCCGTCAATTACCTGCAGTCGCGGGAAGTTGTCTTCCCCCGTTGAAATGTAGATGAAGCAGCACGATGAAATCATGGCCGACAGTACCGCGCTGTCGAACAGCACATCTGGATTATTCATCCGGAATATTTCATTCATGTCAAAGTCGTCGTTCCGGAACTCCCGGAACACCAGACGGTCCGCCAGGGAATCCACTGCCTTTCCACACCAGCCCAGGACTGAATTGAAGCTCCGCAATTCCGGCGGCGTCGATATGCCGAAGTCCCGCATGGCGTTTTTCATTTCATAATAGCGGTACCGCGTATTCACACGGCCTCTTTTTACGCTCAATTTCTTCCGGAGATACCCGATCCCCCTGTATTCTGCCATCAAAAATCCTTCCTTTCCCGGCCGCTCTTTTTTTCGCGTGTGTTTTTTTTCGCAGTGACGGCGTGAACTACAGACGCCCAACTAGAGGGGGAGGTATCCCCCTACTTGGACCGGTAGTTCAGCCAGTCAAACGTGTGTGGAAGCACTCTGTTACTGATTACTTCCTCCTTCATCGCCTTCCGTGTGATCAGCTTATCGCTTTTCTGTCGATTGCAGGTCCAGTGGGCCAGCTGCATGTTCTCAATGTCTGAGGGGTGGCCTCCTTTTGCAATCGGAATGATGTGGTCGATGCAGGCAGAAAGCGGATGCGGATACTTCAGGGAAAAATCCACAGGCTTTCCACAGATACCGCACACCGTCTGCGTAGCATAGATTTTCTTTTTGTTCTTCTCAAAGGCTCCCCGGTGGGTTCCATCCTTGTCCGGCCTGTTCCGCTTCTGCTGCACTGCATCCTCCCCGGGCACGAAAAAAGCACCCGATTCTCCGGATGCTTGATCTAAAAGCGGCAGTAGGACTTATATCCTGCTGCCGCCTGGCTCTCTTTGTTTTCTTTAGATGATACCATAATACCACACTTTGGACTGACATTCCATGACATCTTTTCATTTTTCCACACTTTTTTCTTCCGGAAGTCTGAAATGTTCCAGCGCCTTCCCATGGAACCGATGTACTTGTCTCTCTGAATACCGCAGCTTCCGCGCAATCTCTGGCCAGTCATACCCTGCTATGTACCGATAGAACAGGACGTCCTTTTCGTTTTCGCTTTCCAGGCTCTTGATTCTTCTTACAATCTCCTTATAAGCCAGCACCCGCCGATACCGTTCCTCTACCAACTTCCGCTCCAGGCTGTCCAGTTCCGCCACATAGTCCGACAGATCCGACTGATTGCTTCCATGCGGCATGCCGTCCATGTTTCCGGAACCGGATATCTTCATGAGCCGAAGCTCCGCAAGCTCTGTCTCTATCCGCCGGATTCTGCGGACATGGTAATTGTATTCCCGCAGATACTCCTTCTTCTTTTCATTCTCGGTTTTTCTGTCCAATCCTCTACCTCCTATGCCACATATACATACTTCTGCCACTCCTTCATCGTCCGGTTCCGGCCCTTGGCGATATAGCATTTTAGCGTCGTGCCAGGATCCGCATGGCCCATCAGTTCCTGAATGATCTCGATCGGACAGCCACGCTCCGCCAGGCGTGTGGCAAAGGTCCGCCGAAACACATGCACCGTGCCCTTCCTGGTGACGCCCGCCTTGCGGCAGATTCGCTTGGTTATCTTCTCGATGGCCGCGCAGCCGATCCGCCTTGGCTCCCCGTCGTACAACCGCTCTGACGCGAACAATGCCGGGTTCTGATCTGTCCGGCTTGCCAGGTACATTCCAAGGTACCGCTTCGCGTACTGGTCCAGATATACGGTTCGAAACCGGCCTGTCCTGCTCTTTTCCCCGCGGAACGTAACGCATCCCTGAACCATATCCACGTTTACACGGTTCAGGCTGACCGCTTCGCCTACCCGGACTCCCGTGGAAAGCAGGAAGGCGATCAACGCCTTATCCCGCAGGCTGCAGGACACGTCCCGGATGGCGATCTCTTCCTCGATGCTGAAGCAGATGATCTCCACATCCTCCCCACGGAGCTTCACGCTTTTTACCGGGTTTTTCTCGATGTGCCCCTCATCATGGAGCCACCCAAACACGGATGACAGGTTTCTTTTTTCATTGACCAGCGTGTTCGCTGCTATCTGGCCGGTCCGGATAGCCAGATAATACTTGATATCATCCTTTGTGGTCTGCTGATATCCCTTGCCTGCCATGGCGAAGAATCTCCTGGCCGTCCGCAGGTACTGGTCAATCGTGGTCGGCTGGCAACCCTCCAGCTTTTTATTGGCCACGAAGCACTGGAGCATATACTCGGTATTGTCCAGCTCCGTGGAAAGCTCTGTATGCTCTTTCTCCAGAGCGATTCCGTGAAGCGCTCCCCTGACTGCTCCCTCCAGCATCTGTAACTGGATGGTCTCCACCACCGGGGCCATAGCCCGCACGATCTCATTTACTACTGCTTCTCTCATATCCTGTGCTGTATTCATCATAGTTTTTACCCCTTTCCCCATTGCCTGAAGGCGTCAACCATGATATAATACCTTCAGACACAGGAGCAGCGAGAAAGCTTTGGTCGGTAGACTCGCTGCTCTATTTATTTGCAAACATTAGTTCTTTTCATTTGTTTTTTATAACCGGGCTGCCGCCCGGCTTTCTTTTTCTCCTTTCCCCGGCCCCGCAGGGCCGGAATAGACAATCGTGTACAGTTCTTACTCAAAATCCGATTCGTCGTGATATATTATCGGAGGCGCCACCCTGCTGCCCTCCGGAGTGGCTGTCACCCGCTGCCGCCTGGCTTCCAGTGCCGTGCCCTCAAAGGCTGGTCGGCGGAAATCTGCCATTGCCTGCCGCGTCTTGTAGTCCTTCCGCATTCCCATCTCTTCAAACAGGCCCCGCTTCCGGTCCATGCTCATTTCATCTTTCTTTTTCAGGTTCTTTCTTCTCATGCTATGTCCTCGTAAATATAGTTCTTCTGGAATATCTCCATGAATTTCTTATGTCCGTACCGCTCCTCAAACGCCTGCTGCCCCAGGGCCTCCAGCATCCGGCGGTACCGCTTGTTGTTATGCACCGCCTCCGGGCCTTCCCGGTGGTGGCGGTAACACAGATACACCTTCAGGCCGTACTCTTCTGATATGGTCCTCTGGTGACCGGAGAAGAATACGTGGTGCTCCTCGCGGTAGCCGTATATCCGGAAATCACTTTCCAGCAGCATACACAGAAAACAGGTTCCCTCTTCCTTCCGATGCATGATGCTGGCCGGATGAGCGCGGCGGCGCTTTTTCTTTGGTCCCTCTTTGGGGAACATCAGGCCGCTACTGCTCAAAGGTAATCACCTTTCCTGTATCAACCGCATACAGAAACTCTTCCGTCGCGCCTTCCGAAGCATTCCAGTTCTTCATCATGAATATACCTTCGCACATATCCAGCATACAAAGCCCCAACTTCATGTATTCCGCATGGCTTGTCTCCTTTGGCATCCCGGCTGACACCTTGGCCGGATTGATTACTACATGCCCGTACTGCTGCAGCAGCTCCTCTGCGGCCGCAAAGCGTTCCATATAGTCATCCGTTCCTGTTATCGGTCCTGCTATGTAGATTTTCACTCTGTTCCATCCTCTTTCTCCAGCTGCTCCAGATACTCCACAAGCTTCCTTCCGTTCGCTAAAGCCGCTTTGTAGTCCTGCTGCACCATGTTCTGCTTCAGTTCCGCAAATATGGTCTTGACCTGCCCAATCAGCCGCCAGTCTCCAATATTTTCTTTGATGGATACGAGCAGTTCCCGATCTTCGACATTTTCTTCCCTAGTCACAGGCTCTGCCTTCTCGTATCCTTCCGGAAGCCATTCCGGGTGCTCCTCTATGTTGTCCTGGCCTTCGATTTCTTCCTCATTGGCTGAATTTTCCGGCGGGTTTTCCACTTCGTTTTCCACATTTTCCACAGGTATCTCAGCCTCTCCAAGCACTGATTTTTCCTGTATCTCCGCCGATTTTTGCGCCGGCGCAATTTCTGTTTTCCGGTTCTCCTCCTGGCTCTCTGTTTTCTCTGGTTCCGATGCTCCTGCTGCCGACTCGCTTCGCTCTGTCTTATCAGGCTCCTCTGCGACGCTATGTTCCTCCTCGGTCTCAGCCTCCTCCATAGGACTTTCGGGTTTCTCCGGCTCCTTTACACTTTCCGCCAGTTCTTCCAGCAGTTCCAGAGTCAGCCATCGGAACTTGCCCCAGGTCATATCGCAGGGTGTTGAACCAAATTTCTTAACCGCTATCTTGTCCTCATACATCATCAGGAAGAACACACCTTTTCGGTATGACCGGTTTCCCGACGGATTGACAATCTCCGCCAGACGCTTTTCTGTGATTTCCTGTTCTTTCTCCCCAAGTATCTCTTTCAGCGCCTCTTGATTATCCAGATA
>QWCN01004840.1_pt1 | contig 13806 bp, 22 predicted proteins | sample 1972711 | NCBI WGS metagenome assembly QWCN01 (sample SAMN09866707, study PRJNA288562) | Human gut metagenome isolate term1_stool, whole genome shotgun sequencing... | isolation source: gut | host: Homo sapiens | place: USA: California | reverse complement strand
TGAGACCGTCATCGGTCTGGAGGTCCATGTAGAGCTGGCCACTAAAACCAAGATTTTCTGCTCCTGCAGCACCGCATTTGGAGGAGCGCCCAACACCCACACCTGCCCGGTGTGTACCGGTATGCCCGGTTCCCTGCCGGTGCTGAACAAGAAGGTGGTAGAGTACGCCATGGCTGTAGGTCTGGCCACCAACTGTACCATTACCCGTCACAGTAAATTTGACCGGAAAAACTATTTCTATCCTGATAACCCCCAGAACTACCAGATTTCTCAGCTGTATGCGCCTATTTGCAGAAATGGTTATGTGGAAATCGAGACGGAGACCGGTGTGAAGAAAATCGGCATCCATGAGATTCACATGGAGGAGGACGCCGGAAAGCTGATTCACGATGAATGGGAAGACTGTTCGTTAGTGGATTATAACCGAAGTGGCGTGCCGCTGATCGAGATCGTGTCCGAACCGGATATGCGAAGCGCGGAAGAAGTCATTGCTTATCTGGATAAGCTGCGTCTGATCATTCAGTATCTGGGTGCGTCTGACTGCAAGCTCCAGGAGGGCTCCATGCGTGCGGATGTGAACCTGTCCGTCCGTGAGGTGGGCACGGAGAAATTCGGTACCCGTACTGAAATGAAGAACCTGAACTCCTTCAAGGCCATTGGCCGCGCCATCGAGGGCGAGCGCCAGCGTCAGATTGAGCTGCTGGAGGAGGGCAAACAGGTCATCCAGGAGACACGTCGCTGGGATGATAATAAAGAGAGCTCCCACGCCATGCGTTCCAAGGAGGACGCCCAGGATTACCGTTATTTCCCGGAGCCTGACCTGGTGCCCATCGATATCAGCGAGGAGTGGCTTCAGGAAATTAAGGCCCGTCAGCCGGAGCTGCGGACTGAGAAGCTGAAGCGCTACAAGGAGGAGTTTGAGATTCCCGATTATGACGCGCGGATTCTGACAGGTTCCAAGCAGATGGCGGATATGTTCGAGACGGCAACAGCCATCTGCAAGAAGCCGAAGAAGGTATCCAACTGGCTGATGGTGGAGACTATGCGTCTCTTAAAAGAGGCCGGACAGGAGCCCGAGGATATGAAGTTTTCCCCGGAGCATCTGGCGAAGCTTATCGAGCTTGCGGACGCAGGAACCATCAACAGCAGTGTAGCCAAAGAGGTCTTTGAGCATATCTTCCATGAGGATGTGGATCCGGAGAAGTATGTGGAGGAGAAGGGCCTGAAGACAGTCAACGACGAGGGCGCCCTGCGTGAAACCATCGAACGCATCGTGGCGGCCAATCCCCAGTCCGTAGCCGATTACAAGGGCGGCAAGGAGAAGGCTCTGGGCTTCCTGGTGGGACAGACCATGAAAGAGATGAAAGGAAAGGCGAACCCGGGTAAAGTCAATGAGATTTTGAAGGAATTATTGAAATAATGTAACTGCTCAATACCTGACCAGTTACATTGAACTGACCAGTTGCGAAATAATTGCGAAAATTCAGATGAAGTTCTGCAAAGAAAAAAGGGGAGCTGCTTTGTGAGTTATCACAGAAGCGGCTCCTCTCTTCTAATCTGCTTTTAATTACGATGCTTTCTTTCTAGTCAGAAACTGTTCAGTCTGTATATTAGAAAAAGGCACATGATTTACGGCTGATTATAACTTGGTTACGTTGGTAGCCTGCGGTCCCTTTGCTCCGTCAACAACGTCAAACTCTACAGCCTGACCCTCTTCCAGAGACTTGAATCCATCAGATTTAATGCCGGAGAAGTGTACGAAAATATCGTTTCCCTGCTCGTCAGAGATGAATCCGTAGCCCTTCTGGTTGTTGAACCACTTAACTGTACCTTTGTTCATTGTGATACCTCCAAAATAATTAAAAAAGGTTTATTACCGCGTTAATGCGGCTGGGTTTAGAGTATCACAAACGGCAATCGGTGTCAATCAAAAACGGGGCGAAAGATTGACTTTTTTCGGGCATTTGAGTACACTTGACAGAGTAGAAATCCTACAGGGCAAATCAGAAAACGGAGGCGGATTTTTGATGTTTGGAGAGTGTCATGCCCATGTGATCATGGATGGGAAAAATTATAAGGCGGCGGTGGCGCTGCATAAGGAGAGGCCAAATGAGGCGGTTATCCGGGAGCATCTGTCGGCCTGGCAGCAGGCAGGTATTACCTTCGTGCGGGATGGTGGAGACGCTTACGGCGTGTCGGAGCGGGCCAGAGAGCTGGCAGGGGAATATGGCATCGATTATCGGTCGCCCATTTTCGCTATTCATAAAAGGGGACATTACGGCGGCATCGTTGGTTTGCCTTACGATGATCACCAGGGCTACCGGGATCTGGTGAAAACGGCGAAGCTGCGTGGCGCGGATTTTGTTAAAATTATGATCAGCGGGATTATGGAGTTTGACACCTTTGGAAAGCTGACAGAGGAAGGGCTGGAAGCCGATGAGATTGCGTATCTGATCGGAACAGCTCACGACGCCGGGCTTCGGGTCATGGCCCATGGAAATGGAGACGCGGTGGCGCAGGCGGCTCTGAAGGCAGGAGTAGACACTCTGGAGCATGGCAATTATATGGAAGAAGAAACCCTCTGTCAGTTGGCGGAAAGTGAGACCATCTGGGTGCCCACCTTCTCCCCCATCGGCAATCTCGTCGGCTGTGGACGATTCCCGGACGAGCAGGTAAGGGCTATCCTGAAACGGCAGCAGGAGGCAGTACAGTTTGCTTTCGAGCGCGGCGCGCGGATTGGCCTGGGCAGTGATTCCGGCGCATATCTGGTGTCCCATGGGCAGGGACTTATGGATGAGTATGCGTTTATGAAGGAGGCCGTGGGCCGGGAAAATGTGGGGACTCTGGATCGGAGACTGACGGAATCGGAGAAGTGGATTCGGAAAGAAATGAAAGCCAGAAAAGTCTGAGCTCATACAGAAAGGAAACGCGCAGTTTATGAGAAACATAAAAATCAATATTCAATACGACGGCACCCGGTACAGCGGCTGGCAGAGTCAGGAACACGACGAAAATACCATTCAAGGCAAGCTGACAGCCGTACTGAGACGTCTGCTGGAGGAAGAGACAGAACTGGCCGGCTCGGGCCGCACCGACGCAGGCGTTCACGCTCTGGGGCAGGTGGCGAATTTTAAGACATGTTCCTGTATGTCCTGCGAAGAAATTCTGAAAAAGTTGAATCATTATCTGCCTGAGGACATCGCAGTGATTTCTGCGGAAGAGATGGATGGGCGCTTCCACAGTCGCCTGAACGCTGTACGGAAGACCTACAGCTATCGTATTTGGAACAGTTCTGTTCACAATGTCTTCGAGCGGCGTTATACCTGGTTCATCGAACAGCCGCTGGACGTGTCTGCCATGCGCCGAGCTGCTGCGGAGCTTACCGGAACCCATGATTTTCGGGCGTTCAGCTCCATCAAACGGGGCAAAAAATCCACGGTTCGCACCATCGAGTCCATCGACATCGACCAGGATGGCTCTGCCATAACGCTTTCCTTTACTGGAAATGGGTTCCTCTATCATATGGTCAGAATTCTCACCGGAACGCTGGTGGAAGTGGGGCTTCATAAGAAAACGCCGGAAGATATGAAGAGGATTCTGGCGTCCCTGAGCCGCGAGCAAGCAGGCGTCATGGCTCCGGCGCAGGGACTGTTTCTGATGGAGGTGGAATATCAGTAAGAAAAGGACGCCGAAAAAGCGTCCTTTTATCATTTGTTTATAATTCTTCTCTGCAGAAATAGCAGGTATAATTTCCGGGATCTGCGCCCTTTGGAATCAGATTATCCGCTGCGCAGTAGCCGCAGCGGCAGACTTTTTTGCCCTCGGGAACAGGCATCCATTCTTCATACCGCTCGCCTGCATTATGCGGGGCCCGGTAACGCCTGGTGGGTTCAATAAAGGAACGGGCGGAGTTTTCTGCGTCAGAAGCTTCTTTTCCCGGATTTGGCCGGTTAGGAACAGCTGTTTTTGTTTTCTCAGGCCGGGGCGTCCAGCCGGTTTTCTGTTTCTTTACAGCCGGCTTGTTTGGCACTGGCGGCTTATAAGACGGCGTCGCAGGTCTGCTTCCTACCGGGGGCGGTGTGGCTCCCTGGGAAGTCTGCTGTTTTCGCTGTCTGTTTTTCTTAGAATCCAGAATAGCGCGGAAAATCACAATAAATATAATAATTTCAAAAATGAAACCAAACATAAATATTCACCTCGGTTAGAATAATTTGTTGTTCCCAGCCATGCTGTGTCAGAAAGACTTCAGCTTCCGGAGATCGTTATTTAAAATCAGTTCCGTTGGAAAATGCAGCTCTTCCAGAAGCCGGTGCGTGTTCCGCGTTGCTGCATTCTATTGTGACGGGCTGATCTCAGTATAATTTAAAATTGGGGAGAACGCAAGATATGTGGGGAGAGGAATGCACGTTTTTTTATTCAGGGTATAGTATATAGTATTCGAAAAAGGAGGCCTCCATTATGAAAAAGCAACATACTACCATATTAACTGCATCCCTCGCAGGCATACTTCTGCTCGGCAGCCTGGCAGCCGCAGGCTGCGGCAATTCGGGCAGCGCCGCAACCGATGATCTGACAAAGGTTACGTTAAACGAAGTAGCCCATTCCATTTTCTATGCACCTCAGTACGTGGCCATCGAAAACGGCTACTTCGCTGAAGAGGGCATCGACCTCGAGCTGGTTACCGGCTTTGGTGTTATATAGATAGTAAAAGACATCACAAAAAATCGACATACTCTACCTGATGATCTTTTGTCAGGTGAATCTCCTGGATTACGTTCCGCCACAGTGCCTTCCGGTTCTCGGCAGTCAGGGCCTGGTAGATGGTTTGAAAATCATCGGATAGTACGGCCTGGAGCTGTGGCGTTGCGGCAGCAGGCTGCGGGAGCGGAATGATATTGACCTCCTGCAGCTCCCGCTCCAGACGCTGATATTCTTCTTCATAGTAGTTATCCTGGATCCGGCCTTTCTGATACATGAGATTCAGCCGGTCCATTTCCTGCCGGATCTTCTCCGGAGATTTCTTAGGTGCAGTCTTTTTAATTTTCTGCTTGGCCACAGCAGCGCGTAATTGAAATTTTTCATATTCTTCCTGGATATGTTCCAACAGGTAGGATTCTATTAAGTTTTGGCTGACCAGGTGGCGATAGGGGCAGAGCTTATCAATGAGAGCGCGATTGCATCGATAATAGATGTACTCACGCTTTTCTCCGGTTTTGCGGTTTATGATGGATTTCTGGCCGGTTCCCGCAAGTTTCTGGCCGCACAGCGGACAACGCATGAGACCGGTAAAAATATATACCCTTCCGGATGGCGCTGTACGGATATAATTTCGGCTGATCTCCTGGAGCTTCTGCAGCTGCTCCCTGGTAATATAGGCAGGACAATAATTTTCGTTGTCTCGATAGATACCGGCATACAGTTCACTGGAACAGAGCGTGCGGAGCATGGTGTAAGAAAAGGGAATACCGAAAGTTTCCTGCATATACTTTACCGTAGCGCATTTATTCTGATGTAAAAATATGTATCGGTAGAATTCTTCCACCATGGGAGCAGTCTCCGGATCCTTCACAATCTGATTCTTCCCATCGACCTCTTCAATTTTATATCCCAGACCAAGGTTATTCTCTCCCCACACAAGCCCGCCGTTTTTGATGGTATTGTTTACGGTAAATTTAATACGCTCGGAAGTGGTATCCACCTCATTCTGGCCAATGGCCAGGGCCAGATTCAGGCTCAGACGGCCATCGCGGGTTTCCATGTTGATATTAGGCTCACCCACATCAATCCAGCGGGTGTCGTGCGCGTCCAGGACGTCCTGGACTTTGTAGAAGTCCCCGACGCTTCGAAACCAGCGGTCCATCCGCCAGAAAAGGATAACGTCGATCTTATCTTGTTTCACTTCGGCCAGCAGAGCATGGATGGCCTTGCGCTTCTTCAGTTCCTTCCGCGCGGTCTGTCCCTCATCGGCGAAGACGCCGACCACCTTCATGCCATGATTGATAGCGTATTCTTCCAGACATTCCTTCTGGGCCCGCAGGGACTTTCCATAGACAGCTTGTTCCCAGGTGCTGACACGGATGTAGATGGCACAGCGCAGTATCTTTTCCATAGTATCTTCCTCCTGTAAAAGTGTATGCTCGATATCGAGCAAAAAAGAGTATAAAAATAACAGCCACCGGAACATAAGTTCCGCTTGCAAGGCTGCCTGGAAGAAGATACAATATATTTGGAAACGGGTATCTCTTCCAGAGATATTCTGGCCGGTCCGGTGCGCCAACACTGGGCCGGTTTTGCTTTTGCATAAGTCAAAATAGAATAGCATTTCAATCATTAAAGAAAAAACGAACAAATGTTTGTTGACATTTCGAAAAACACACGATATAATACATATATAGAAAAGGAACGCCGCCAGAGAACGCGAGGGTGTAATCACCAGCATGCTAGACATGTGGTAGTCGCGCTGGGGGTTCTTTTTCTATTTATTTACAAATCATATGTTCTGTGAAATATGAAGTGTCAGGCTTCATGTCGTCTGTATAGTATTTTATACCATATTTCGAAGCAATACCTTTTCTTGTATAGAGAAATTTTTTTAGTTTATAAGTATAGCAAGGTAGAACAAATCCTAAAGCATTGATTTCATGGTAGTAAAACATGGATGTGGCGCAAATGTCAGCTAATTGTAACATATCCCAAGACTCTGCAGATTTACTATATACCCCGGTAAAGCAGTTGGATATTTCATTTTGAGAATAGTTTAATAGTTTTGTGTTTATGTAGTCAATCAATTCATTATCTCTAGATGTTCCGCGGGCAGAGAGGATAATTTTACCGGTACGGTTAGTATCTCTAAGTAACCAAGATACACGTTCTAGCAAATATCTACATGCATGATTATATAAGAGAACACTGGGCTTTGCAGTAAGTGTTTCTCGATTAGCTTTTAATTTTTCGATATTTAATTTAGAAGTATCCAAGATTATATTAATATATTCGAAACTTCCAGAACAGAGCTTATTTACAACGTAAGCTCTCTGTTCAAAACTGCGTAATTTACGAAAGTGAATATAATCCAAATTAAGGTCCCTTTTTATGGATTTTAATATATTTCGAAGCTCAAGTTCAGAATTTTCGTTTACAACAACTGCCGTTAAAACAAACCATTGAGTGCCACGGCCTATTCCTAAATCACCTGCTTCATCAATATATATGGTACATTGGTCAGACATAAGACGCCTCCTTTATCGTTCAAATTGCTTTTTAAAAGTGCGAATAAAATTCCAAGATCCCCACATCCACTTTTCTGTCATAATCCCCATGAAGAATATGCTGTAGTTCATGGGTATAGGCCTGCATCCGCCGTTCGAATGTCAGTCTGGAATTGAGAACAACGGTATAGGTATTGTCGGCGTTGGAAACTGTGTATCCGGCAATTGCAACTGGAAGATTCAACTCCAGCGTATTAACATCCGGTGTCATCGGAACCACCCCTTATGCGGTCAATCATTTGTTTGACGAATTCGATATCTTCCTTTTTGACTTTACGGGAAGCATCGAAGAGGACTTTGTACTCAGGGTTCTCGAATAGGAACTGGGCCATGTCGCGGGCGTCTGGGTCGAGGTAATATTGTTCTGTATCTTGATTATCGGAATGAGCTTCTACAAGGTCAGCTTTAGTAATGCCGAAGTAGTTGGCCATTAGTTCAATCTTATCAATACGTGGGTAAGAATTTCCTTTAACCCAATCTGTAAAAGTTGTATATTTTACGCCTAAAGCATCACACATATCTTGTCGTGATTTTCCGTACTTATCCATATAGTACTGTATATTTTTTGCCATAATTTCTTTATTTCCCAAATTTCCCATTCGTATGCCTCCTTATGAGTTGATTATATGATTATTCCGTAAAAAAATCAAGATAAACTTAAAAAATTACGAAAAAACCGTTGACATTACGATTAAACCGTAGTATAGTGAAGGCAAGAAAGGAGGAAAAGGTTTGGAAGGCATGAGAAGTAAATACACTTTAAAAACGGCGAGGGACAGAATGAAATTGACGCAGGAAGAAGCTGCGAAATTGATAGGAATAAGCACCGATACACTTGGAAATTATGAAAGAGGGAAAAGTTATCCAGATATTCCTGTATTGAGAAAGATTGAAAGCGTGTATGGAGTCCCATATGAGCAGCTTATTTTTTTACCATTAGATTACGATAAAACCGTAAATTTGATCTAAAAAAGATGGAATAGGAAGTAAGATGACAATATAGAAACAGGGAGGTGAAATAGGTGGGAACATTCTTTTTACCTGTGGTTCCATCCGGAACCACGGAGACGACTATCCAATATGCAGATAATGAGATTTCTCTGGTAAAGATAGAGATTTTTTTATCAAACCGCGATTGGTATGAAATTCAAGAGAAACCTTTTTACCAGGCTCTAATGCAATATCTGGACAGTTTAAAAATTCCAGAAAATACGCAGCACCGACATGAGGCGCCAGATTGAGAGGAAAAAGCGGAGTGCGGTAGAGGAGATCGGCGGTCTTTCGAATCCTCTTTTCAAGCAATTCACATCTTATAGAACGCTCTGGAGTTTTGAAATAGACAGAGGATATGCAAAGAGAGTTCGAGGAATGGTTCTGCAGGTAAAAGAAGAATTGAACAACCTTATCGACTTTTGTATAGTCGATGATTTCCACAGAGATTTTTTTACGGCCACGGAAGAAAGCTTTCAAACCGGCAATAAAGGTTCCCAAGGAGCCGATGCAGGCCAAAAGGAAAGTGATATTTTCGCGGGTAATAAGAGAAAGAAGCTGTTCAGGAGTAATTTGCATAGAGAGATCCTTTCATATGTATTTGCTCCGGGTCGGGAGTCTATGAGTAAAGAATAACATAGGCAGAAAGAAAAAGGAAGAGAATATCTTTTCGAAACAGAGGAGCTGGAGGCGAGAATAATGAAATTAGTCGAACGGAATACAGCATGGCCTGAGTATTTATGCGAGCTTACTAAAGAGCTTGATGAGTTGGTAGGATTAGAAAAATATCATACATATATACGGCATTATGTATTTGCTGACGATTGGGCTTTTGAGCAGAGATGTTTGCCGATCAGGATGCCAGGACGAACAACTGGAGGCGTTTGGATTGATGATAACAATGTGATTACGAAAGCCGAAGTAGATCTTGATGGCTGCGTGATTGGCAAATATCCAGATGATGTAAATGAAAAGCTGCAGAAATATGTTGGAGAAAAGATTGAGATTGTGAAGTAGATAGTAGAAGGAGAAGTATGGCAGTAGAGCAGAATAAGGACAAAAAAGTTGCGGACTACTTCGGCGTAAGCATCGAATATTTCCTTGAGGAGCAGGAGGTGAAATAAGTGCCGGAAAACACAGGTATTTCTGGCCCATTATCCATAACAAATTTCGAAGTAGTAGATGGAATATGGACCAGAGAATATGCAGAACTACAGAAAAGGTGCATGGGCGTTATGCAGTTTATGCAAGAACATCCGGATATAGCAGCAAAGGTAGAAGTGACAAGCCGGGGTATAAGCTCTAAGCTTATGAATTTTACAGAGTAAGCATGATGTCACATATGGGTTGCTTGGATGTATCTTGAAGAAATTGCATGTTTTCTAATAGACCATTGTTTACGGACAGGTCTGGTAGGTAATGGATAATGTTCCAAAGATTTGGATTATCAATAAAAAATGGCAGTAATTTTAATGCAATATTTCTATTAAGCTGCCGTTGATACTCATCGTGTTCAAGAGATTCCAAAAGTTTGGAATGAGGAATAAAAAGTGATGAAATTGAAAAATCTGAATCACATTTGCGGACATCAAGTTCATAGGCTATATGGCATGGTGCAAACGAACGAAAGTGTTCATAAGGCGGATCTACAGCCCAATGTTCAGCCACTTTAAGCAGAAAAAAATGAGATGCCAGTTCACATATAGATTCTTCCAGCCATCGGAATTTACCGGGCACAGGATGGAAAATGAGATAATGGCAGAATTCGTGAGAAAACTGGTAAACAAACTGGGACCAATAGCCACCGCCTTCTGGAGGTGCAGAAACAGTTAGAAAAATGCAGTGCTTTAGGGCGGCAGTTAGAGGAACAGAAAAATCGGGATGATTGTTAATGATAAAAAGCGGTTCTGTCGGAATTTTAAAGTATTTTTTAAAGACAGTGACGGTAGAGTCGATGACTTTAGCGCTGTCAATGAGATATGGAGAAGAAAAAATTGAAGCGCAGTCTGTGTAACAAAAAGATGGCGTGTCAGATAGATGTATAAAATTCATATCCATGAATAATGCTCCTTTAAAATTACTTGGCTCCTGGCGGGGAGCCTGTAAGAAAAGGATAGCATAGGCGGGGAGAAAAAGGAAGCGCATATCTTTTTGCTACAGTAAAGCCCCTCCGGGGGCTTCCGGATCCATAGCTCAGAAGGTCAGAGCAGCCGCCTCATAAGCGGCCGATCCTGGGTTCGAATCCCAGCGGGTCCATTTACAGAAGCGCAACTGTAAAGATGTACAACCAACCACTCATAGGATAGAGCAAGGAGGGGTATCAGGATGGATATTGAGAAAATAATCAAGGTGGCCATCGGGCTGCTGGAGGAGCAGGAAGGGGTAAAGATAGAGTACACCCTGACGCGGAAGGATCAGGCTCCGCAGAAGAATGAAGAGGCCACCGCGTAGGTGGCCGGAAAGGACAGGCATGGGATTTAAAGAGATAAGTCCGCTGGAGGCCATGAATGCTCTTGCAGATGGGCGGACCGTATACCGGTTTAGCCGGATGAGCCAGGAGCTGCTGGCGAAGACGAGCGTGTCAGGGTTCCTGAATCTGCGGTTCGCGGTCGAGGGCGATTATCCGCCAGTGGACGATACGGAAGAACCGGAACCGATCCAAAAGGAAAAGCCGGCGGAAAAAAGACCTGCTATAAAAATTGACTGGGACAAGGCGGAAGCGCTGCGGAATGCAGGCTGGACGGATAAGGCTATAGCAGCGGAGCTGGGAACTACGAAGGCGTCTATTACATCGGGCTTCCATCGACGGAAGAAACAGGCGGAGATGAAGAAGATCCGGGAGCAGAATTTGGAATAAAGAACAGGAGGAAATGTAGAACAATGAAATCGGGGGACAAGTTCAGAGAGGTAAAGTTTTTCGTGAGATTTTTCACGGAGCTGGTATTAACTGCGATCTGTGTATTCGGGCCGTTGTGTGGCTGGGTGCTGGTTGCAGATATCGGAAGGAGCGTGGGTTGGCTGTGAGAGTCGAAAAGACGCTGTTGCACTACCTGAAGGAGCTGCAGTGTAAGCAGGAAGAGGAAGGGGATACGCGGTACCAGGAGCGGGCCATAGGGGCTATCGAGATAATGTATCAGGCGCACCTCATTCCACGAAGTGGTTACTATCTTCTGATGAGGAAGTATGGTGTTGAATAAGAAAAAGATGCAGCGGGGGAGCATTACGGAGCTGCCAATGGTTTGGGATGGCCTATCCCCCGAGGGCCACCGGGTTCAATTCCCGGCAGTTCCATCGCAGTGCGCACTGCAAAAAGTTACAGGAGGAAATGGAGTGGTACATATGGAAGGATATTCAGATTGAAGCCATACAAGCGCTATTTTAAGACATGTGCTTTTTGTGGTGCGCATCTGGATCCCGGGGAGCATTGTGACTGCCGGGAGGAAGGTCATAAGCATGGAGATAGACATCAGCAAAGCCCGGGTGGTGAACGGGAAGACAGAATTCATAGCCGCAGCGGACGGGACGGAGCTTTGGAAGCTTCTGCAGCGCAAGTGCAGCAGGAGAGCGGAGCTCACCGTCTTTGACGGACGGCGGATCAGCATAGACCAGCGGAAGAAGATATACGCAACGCTGAATGACCTGGCGGCCTGGACAGGCTATCTTCCGGAAGAATGTAAGGCCCGAATGAAATATTACTACATCGAGCGGACTGGCGGAGAGCTGTTCAGCCTTTCCACCTGTGAGATGGATACGGCCAGAAGCTTCCTGAACGTGCTCCTGGACTTCTGCCTGGAGAACGGGGTGCCGCTCCGGGAAACGGGGCTGGACAGGACAGACGATATCTATCATTACCTGTGCAGCTGTATCCGGAACCGGAAGTGTTGTATCTGCGGAGCACCTGCAGATATCCATCATGTGGACGCCATCGGCATGGGCCGGGACCGGCGGCATTATGATGATTCCGGGAATGAGGTAATCGCCCTGTGCCGGAAGCACCACGGTATCGCCCACCAGAAGGGAAACCTGGAGTTCTTTCGGATGTACCATGTGTATGGTATCCGGCGGGCAGATGTGAGAGAGGAGGACACCGATGAAACCAGGGAATATACTTTACTTCCCGAGATACGAGGACGACGGCCGGAAGAGCCTGGTTGTGGAGTATGAGAGATGGGAAGTGGTCAGGATATATAAGTATTTTGTACATTGCAGGCGCGTGAAGACCAGGAGAAGCCAGTGCTTCAGCGCAATGGAACTGAAAGAAGCCGGGTATGAGATACCGGAGGAAATGAGGAGGTAACAGGCTCAGGGGTCTTGCAAGGGGGATTGAAAATTGAATACGAAGGAAATGGTTATTAATGATGTAATTAAGGCCATGGCGCCAGTCATCACGATCATGCAGCTTCAAATGTTGGAGGGAGCCATCCGGGGAGCGCTTCACGGTATGAAGATTGAGCAGGAATGCACGGCATTGTCTACAGAGCTGGATGGTACAGATTATGTACTACAATCCTTTGCGGCAAATAAGAAATTGGAAGGCTGCCAGGATTCTACCATCGAACAGTATCTGATGACCGCTAGAAAGTTTTTTACTCTATCCGGAAAAGGCTACAAGCGAATTACAAAAGACGATATAAAGTGTTATCTGGCTACACGCAGTGGGAAGGTTAGTCCGAATACACTGGTAAATGAGAAACGGCATCTGTCTTCGATATTTACATGGATGCATGATGAAGGGCTGATTGAAAAAAATCCGGTTAAGCCGATCAAGAGCCTTCGGGGAGAAGATACAGAGATACTGTATTTTTCCATGGAAGAGGAAATTGCGATCCGTGACGTTCATGGGAGTCTGCGGGATAAGGCTCTGATAGCGTTTTTACTGTCTACCGGTGTCCGGGTGGGCGAGGCCGTGAGCATGAACCGCGTGAATGTGGATATGGTTCAGGGAAGCGTTACCTTCCGGGGTGAGAAGTCGCGGAAAGGAAAGTATCGCACAGTATATCTTGACCAGTATGCAAGAAGGTATCTGGGCATGTATCTGGCGGACAGAGAGGACGAGAATCCGGCTTTATTCGTGTCAGAGAGGAAATATGCAGGTGTGCCTCGCAGGCTCCAGGAGGCGGCTATAGAGAAGATTACAAAGAAGGTCTGCAAGGCAGCAGGAGTTAACACAACAGGAACCGTTCATATGTTCCGCCGTACGTTTGCCACCCGCCTAGCGGAAAGAGGATGTCCGGTAGAAGTTATTCAGGAGCTTCTGGGGCATTCCAGCGTATCTACTACCATGAAGTGCTATATTGGACGGTCAAGGAAGCGATCTAAGAGTGAGTGGGAGAAGCATGTGTTTATTGCGTAGCTATTTCCAGAGTATAGAAAGAGAGTTTAAGAGAAAATAAGACCTTTTAAGAGTAAATAAGAGAAATTAAGCGGAAATCAGAAAGAGAGGTGAGAAGAATGCAGTTAAGCCGGACACATTTCATCATTCTATCCTGCCTGGTGCAGGACGAAGCAACCAACAATGTCAATGCCATGACGCTGAAGGAAATGCAGG
>QWCN01004835.1_pt1 | contig 13815 bp, 14 predicted proteins | sample 1972711 | NCBI WGS metagenome assembly QWCN01 (sample SAMN09866707, study PRJNA288562) | Human gut metagenome isolate term1_stool, whole genome shotgun sequencing... | isolation source: gut | host: Homo sapiens | place: USA: California | reverse complement strand
TAATCCCACGATATGCGAATATTGGGTAGGATTGTGGGAGTGCGTAGCACGAAGCAATCCGTAGGTATCAAAGTCGGGGGCTTTTGACCCCGACATCATTATAGGAAAGTATAACTGATTCAGGGGGAAATGGCAAATTGCACAATACAAAATCTTGATCTTTCCGCATTCCTTCCTACAGCTTCTTGTATAAAAAGTTCATAATCACCTGTTTTACCCTCCCAGAGCAGCAAAATTTTTCTACTTGCACGAAACAGGACCGGCTGATATACTGCATTCGACACAGAAGAACTGTTTTCCGTTTCTTCTGCAGTTCATCTATTTTCGAAAGCCGTCCGGCTTTCCCGTTTTATAGTTTCCGTTTTACTCATGTTCCTGATGGAACATCCTTCCGGTCTTTCACCGGATATTTTCACTTATTATTTTTTACACCATTCTAAGGAGGATCTTATTTTCATGTCTGACAATCAAAACAACATTCAGCTCCCGGAGCATGGCAAGCTCACCATCCCCATGACCAACGATTACCTGTTCCGTGCTCTCCTGCAGCAGAACAATAAGGTACTTACCGGCCTTATTGCCTCCCTGCTCCACCTTTCGCCATCAGAAATTTCTTCTGTGGAGATCACCAATCCCATTATCCTTGGCGAGTCCATTAGCGACAAAACCTTTTTTCTGGATATCCGGGTAGACCTGAACCAGAATACTCTGATCAACCTGGAAATGCAGGTCATCAATGAACATAACTGGCCGGAACGCTCCTTAAGCTATCTCTGCCGGGAGTTTGATCAGCTTTCTGCAGGTCAGAGCTATGAATCGGTAAAACCCGCCATCCAGATCGGTCTTCTGAATTTCACTCTGTTTCCGGATCACCCGGAATTTTATGCTACCTATAAACTTCTGAATGTAAAAAATCATACCATTTATAGTGACAAGCTGCAGCTTTCTGTGTTAGACTTAACACAAATCCATTTAGCAACCGATGAGGATAAAGCCTGTCATATCGACTTCTGGGCTTCCCTCTTCAAAGCCAGAACCTGGGAGGAATTACATATGCTTTCTCAGAACAATGAATACTTAAAAGAAGCTTCCGAAACTGTCTACCATCTGACACAGGAGGAAAAAGTCCGCCTGCAGTGCCAGGCCAGAGAAGATTACTATCGGCGAATGAAGGGCATTCAGGAGAAGTTTGAACATTATAAGGCAGAGAAAATTCAGTCAGACGCTGAAATTGCGGAACTGAAGCAGCAGATAGCAGCCCTGAAAAAAGAACTGGAGGCAAAAAGCAGGGAGTAACCCTGCTTTTTCACTATTATGCCGAAACTATCATATTGGTTTCAGAATGGTAATTTCATCTGTTCATAGGACTGTGACTGTTTTATATTATCAAGAAATGCAGCAAGGCCTGTCTCATCATGTAAAACGGTGCTTTTTCCGGTATTTTCCAGATATTGATTTCCGGATGACATCTGTAACAAGCTGTACGCATAGCAGGCCAGTCTTTTATATTGCCGCATGGCAAAATCTGCAGTATGCATTGTTCCACTGTTCTGTTCTGCTTCAATAACAATCACTCCCTGGCTGATTCCACTCTGCAAACGATCTCTTTCAACATATCTGTATTTCTGTACCGCCGTTTTTTCCGGATATTCGCTCAAAAGACAGCCACCTTTCTCCAGAATTTCCTCTGCCAGTTTCTGATTGGAAGCAGGCAAAATCCGATCCAGCCCGCAAGGAAGGAACACCACACATTTTCCATTTACAGAAAGAGCCCCTTTCAATGCAAGTGTATCACAGCCAAGCGCCAGTCCATTTACAAGATTGAACCCTTCCTCTGCTATCTTTATTCCTGTCCGATATGCCAGTTTACTTCCCTGCTCCGAAAGTGTCCTGCTTCCTATCGCTGCAATGTTTTTATGCTGATTAATAATTTCTATATTGCCTTTATAATACAGAAGCGATGGCATTCCTTTTAAATTCCGTAGTTCATTGGGATATCTTTCATCATCTTCCCTGCATACTGCAATGTTATATTTCATCAGATTGCCTTTCCCAGTGCGAACATTTCCACTTCACGTGCACCATTTTGAAGTAATATTTCTTTACAGGCAGACACCTTCCAAGTAAAATAATAATCAGGGCATGGTTCATGCCAGACATCCTGTGCAGGGAAGCAAGAAAGGGTCAGCAATGGAGATCATATTTTATCGTTATGGAAGCATCTGTGAGCCGGATATTATCAACGCATTTCATGCTGCCGGACTCACTGTAGTCGAAGAAGCACGTGAAATTACAGATAAATCCATATCTAATACTGATCGTCTCCTTGCTGTGGAAGCTCTGTTAAAGAGCCATCCACCGCTCTTTGTATTCAGTATCAATTTTTTCCCTGTAATTGCAGATATCTGCCATATTTACCGTGTGCCCTATCTGTGCTGGACAGCAGACTCTCCGGTACCGGAGCTTTTTTCTTCCTCTATCAGGCATGACACCAACCGGATTTTTTTATTTGACAAAGCACAATATGAACAGTTTGCTCCGTATAATCCAGACTGCATTTTTTATCTGCCTCTGGCATCCTGCACACAGCGTTTTGATCAGGTAATCTCTGTGATTTCTTCTGCTGACAGAAACCGCTATTCCTGTGATATTTCTTTCATCGGATCCCTTTACAATGAAAAAAGTCCATTACAGACACTGTCAGCTGCTCTGCCAGACTATACTGATGGCTTTATTCGTGGCCTAATTGAATCCTCCCTGCAAATTTATGGATACAATCCAATCGAAGCAGCACTTTCTGATTCTGTGATCCATGATCTGAAAACTGCGGATTCTGCCTTTTATCAGTTACAAAATGCGGTTGCCAGCTCTGACCGCTATGTGGCAGCACACAGCTATATCGGAATGGAGGCCGCCTGCCTGGAACGGATCCGTACGCTGAACCTTCTGGCTGATCATTTCCCGGTGGATCTCTTCACCAGAAGTGATACTTCCGCTTTACATAATGTCCATATTCATGGAGGTGTCCAGACTCTTACAGAAATGCCAAAGATTTTTCACCTGAGCAAAATCAACCTGAATATGACAATCAAGCCCATTCAGACCGGCCTGCCACTGCGTATCTTCGATATCCTTGGCTGTGGCGGCTTCCTTATGACAAACTTTCAAAGCGAGCTGACCGATTACTTTACAATCGGTGTAGATCTGGAAGCCTACTCCTCCATGGACGAGCTGGTTGATAAATGCGCCTATTATCTGGCTCATGATGATGAACGGCTGCAGATCGCCCGGAATGGCTATGAAAAAGTATCTGCCAGCCATACCTATCCTCACAGGATCCGGGAAATGCTGAAAACACTGATACCTGTGGGATAAGATATACTTCATTAAAACCCTTTTCTGCCCTTACCTCACGATCATGACTTTATTATAATACTCACTCTTATCACGCATAATTTCCAGTCCTCTGTGCAGTTCTTCAAAGGACAGTCTGTGTGTGATCTGCTTTTCGGGACTTAAGATTCCCTGCTCCATGGCAGCGATCGTTCTGGTCCAGTCATCCTCCTTTTCCTCCGGAATAAAAGAAGAATTCCATGTACCGCACAGTTGCAGCTGCTTACGGAGAATTTTCCAGTAAATATCCCGCTTCAGATTTATATCGCCATGGGGATTCCCTACTGTAAGTACCTTTCCCCCACGTTTTACTACATCCAGACACTCTTCGAGAACTTCACTGTATCCGGCACATTCTATTGCCAGATCTACACCTTCTCCTGCCGTTCTCTCCAGAATTGCCTGCACTACATCCACTTCTTTTCCATTGTAAAACTCAGAAAAACCAAGCTCTCCGGCAAGTTTCTTCTGTCCTTCTCCGGTTCCCACCAGAATGATCTTTTCTATACCAAGAGCCCGCAGCCACTGTGCAATCAGAAGCCCAATCGTTCCCGGACCAAATATAACTGCTGAATTCATGCCTTCTTCATAAACTCTCCGCAGAGCATGGATTCCTACGCTGGCAGGCTCCAGCATAGCTGCTGCTTCCATGGAAATGCCATCCGGGATCTCGATCAGATTCCTGACAGGCACTGCCACATATTCTGCAAATCCACCATCACTTCTGGAACCCAGATAGTCATAATGCATACACATCTCATACTGTCTTTTCTGGCAGGGTGCACACGTTCTGCAGGGGATCAACGGAAATACACCTACCCGTTTTCCGATCAGCCCCTCATTTTCTTTGTCCTTTACCTTGCATACCACTCCTGCAAACTCATGGCCTGGTATCGTCGGGAAATGATAAGTGCCATTTGCAAAAATCCGGGGAATATCTGAACCGCAGATCCCGGCTGCTTTGACCTCTACCAGCACTTCTCCATCTTTTAACATGGGCTCCGGTACATCCATCAGATCAAGACAGCCTATTCTATTCAATACGTATGCTTTCATTTAAAAATATCCCTTTCTTTTCTTTCAAAATAGCAGATTGCACAATACAATATTTCCCCTGACCATCCTGAATTCTATTCTACATACAGACTTTTCAAAGCCAAAACCTGGGAGGAATTACATATGTTAGCTCAAAAGAATGAATATCGTAAGCGCCAAATAATCCGACGGTGCCTATAAATTTGCCCCAACTCATTTTGAGTTGGAACACTTTACTACAAATTCATTCTCATATTTTTAGAGTTTGGACTTTTTCGCTCCAGGGTGCCAGTTCTGCAAGCTGCTCATCACTCCAGGTTTCATCCGGCCTTTGCTCCAAAACATAGCTGAGGTAACTATAGATTTTTAAGTTGTGTGCCTTTGTCATCTCCACCATCGTGTAAGCAATGGCACTGGCCTGTGCACCTTCCACAGAGTCACTGAACAGCCAGTTCTTGCGACCGACCGTGAACGGCCGGATGGCATTTTCACTGAGGTTATTGGTGAAGCTGCAGCGTCCGTCTTCCAGATAAGTCATGGAAGTCTCCCGACGGTTCTTCACATAGGTCAGCGCCTTGTCCAGGCGAGTGTTACGGGTGGGATTCTGACTGTCGACCCACGCCCAAAAGGCCTCGAGAACCGGCTTTTCCTTCTCGAGACGCATCTGTTTGCGTTTTTCATAATCCGTCCCGCATTTGCTGGTAATGGTGCTTTCCAGTCTTGCCAGACGGTCGCAGTAGTGGACACCCTGTACTGCCGGCTGGTTGTAATCCAGCTGTTTTCCTTTCGGAATGGCATCCACGAAGTATCTGCGGATATGTGCCCAGCAGGAACAGCGCTTTATGCCGGACACTTTATTGTAGCCCTGGTAGCCATCGGTTTCCAGATAACCCTGAAAGCCATCCAGGAAGTCTGCCGCATTGTTTCCGCTTCTTGTCGGAGTGTATCCGTATAGAAGAATGGCAGGCTGACCATCTTCCCCGGTGCGGAACAGCCACATGAATGACTGGCTTTCAGCACTCCGCCCGGGTTCCTTCAGGACCTGTACCCGGGTCTCGTCTGCCATGAGGAACTCCCTCTGTAGAAGCTGACGATGGAAGTAATCGTACAGTGGCCGGAAATAATGTTCCGCACTATAAATGATCCAGTTTGCAAGGGTCGTACGGCTGATGGCTGCCCCGTATTCCTTCCAGTCCTTCTCCTGACGGTAAAGGGGCATGCCGTTCGCATACTTCTGGTAGATCGTCCATGCAACTGTAGAAGGGGAAGCAGGACCTTTCCCAATGAGTGCCGGTGCTGCTTTGGATTTGATGATCACAGCTTTTTCGGTATCACCTTTTCCATCCTTGCAGTTGGGACAGCCATAGCTTTCCGTATAGTACTCATAGATCTCACATCTGGCAGGTGTGAATACCAGCTCCCTGCGGACGTATTCTTCCCCGATGCGTTCCATTGGCGTACCACATATCGGACAGATCTTATCTTCCTCTGCCAGCGGGATCACCTGTTTGTGTACTGTAAGACCTTTGAAAAGTTCCGCATGGGAAGCCTTTTTCTTTCTGGAGCGTGGCTCTTCGCTGCAGTCTTCTTCCGGAAGGAAAGGATCCTGTTCCGCCTCTGCCTCATTGAACAGGTTGAGCTGTCCCGGAATGTCAAAAGGTGTCTTTTCACTGGAAGTGCCGAAAAGCTTCTTTGTCAGATAGTCCACCTGTTCCTGCAGCACCGCCTCATGGGCAGTCTTTTCATCGATAACTGTTCTGAGGGAACGGATCAGCTCTGTCTGTTCGGCCATCATTGTCTTCAGTTGTGAAACGGTATCCATCAGCTCTCGCAGCTGAATGTCCTTTGCACTGGAAGCCATGCTTTTTCTCCTTGGTTCTGATACCTTTATTATACCAGAAAAAGCAGTTTCCCTAAAGGATAATCACCCCTGAAAAATGCTGAAAATATGCGGTTTACAGGCATTTTCCTGTGCATGTTTTTATTCCGGTTTCAGAGCCTTTGGCTGGTCGATATCGATACCGGACATGAGCCAGTCAAACTCTCTCCAGGTCAGATTTCTGACTTCGGACTGTTTCCTTGGCCACTGGTACCCTCCATGTACAGTCAGCTTTTTATAGATCAGTACAAAACCGTCAGCATCACGGAACAGGGCTTTGATCCGGTCTCTGCGTCTGCCGCAGAACAGAAACAGCGCACTGGATGCCGGATCCAGTTTCAGCTGATCTTCCACCACGGCACAGAGGCCGTCAATGGATTTGCGCATATCGGTATAGCCGCAGACAATGTAGATCCGTTCCAGTCCGGAGATATCGCCTAACATACAACTGCCTTCAGGATCTGCAGGGTTCGGGACAGCAGTTCCGGATCCGTCTTATCAGAGACTCGGATCGTAGCAGAGCCAAGAATTATCTCTAAAGTATGGTACGTATCAGGGAACGGATCGTTGTATTGCAGCGAAAAGTGTTCCGGTATGATATCAATGGGAACCACATCCTGTCTGGGACGGGGATTCTCAGAATGACCATAAGCTGGTTCCGGGATCTGAGCTGATTCCCTGCGAAGCTGTTTTATCCAGTAATAAAAGGTGCTGACAGCGATGCCGTGCTCACGACACCAGTCGATATCTGTCATGCCGCTGGAGCGGCATTCATTGATAAGTTTCAGCTGTTCCTCTTTGGGAACACGGGGTTTACGGATATTTGCCATGATGTTGTCCTCCATAATTGTAGTTGTTGTAGTGAAATAGTCTAACTATAATTATGGATTTAGAGGTGGTTCTTGGCTAGCCGCGGGAATATTTGGCGCTTACTGAATATCTCCAAGAAGCATCTGAAACCGTTTACAAATTGACACAGGAAGAAGAGATCCGTTTACAATGTGAAGCCAGAGAAGACTATTACCGCAGGATACATGGCATTCAAAGGAAATTTGAACAGCAGGGCGCTGAGTTTAAAGCTGTGAAAAAGGAAAAAGCTGCTCTTAAGCAGTCACTAGCCTCTCAAACCGCTGCAAATCCTCCGCAGTTGTAATCTTGAAATTCCGCTCATCCCCAGGGATCATATGCACTTTCATGCCTGCCATCACCGCCACCTCTGTCGAACCATTGATGGTCAAGATCCGATTCGGCATAAGTGCCTGATTAGCCCTACAGTAAGATCCCAGTCTGAAGGCTTCCGGCGCCTGTCCGGCAAAGATCTGTTTCCGGTCAAGAAGACTCGATATTTCCTTTCCATCTTCACTCAGATATACAGTATCTTTCATGGGAAGTACCGGCAATACGCCATCATAACCCACCAGTCCCTGTAAGCAATCATGGATCAATCCGGCAGAAAGTAACGGTCTTGCTGCATCATGGATCAACACTGCATCCTCTTCTCCAGCATAGCTGCAAATATCCTGTAACCCATTCCAGATCGACAGCTGGCGGTTCTCCCCTGGCAGAGAAAAACCATGCATCTTCTGCTTCCATTCTGAGCCATTCATTGATTCCGATACAAAATCCTGCCACACCGGATCTGCCACAATCTGTATGGCATCAATTTCTTCGTGATTTACAAGTGTTTCCAGGCAGTAAGAAATAATAGATGCATCACCCACCACCCTGTACTGCTTCGGAATATCTCCTCCAAGCCTTGTACCTACACCGCCTGATAAAATAAGTGCTATGTTCATCTCAGAATTTCAACTCCCTGATATTTTTCAGTGTTTCTCCGTAAGACTGATCCCTGCCAAACAGAAGCGTTGTTCCAAGGACAAAGCCATCCACCCCTTTGGGAGCATATTCTATGATCTTATCCGCACCACAGGCACCATCCCAGAAAATCTGGATGTCCATTTCATCTTTCAGTGCCAAAAGCTTTGTAATTTTCTTTCCAACATAGGGAAGATACATCTGACCTGCATTCCCGGGATTGACAGACATGACAAGTACCTTTTTGACAATGCGCAGCATCTCCATCACCGTCTCAATACTTGTCCCCGGGTTAATTGCAATACCGGGAATCATCCCGGCATCAATAATACTTTGAAGTGTAGTAGAAGGGTGATACTCCGCCTCCGGATGAATGTAGACAGTATCTCCCTTTCTCAGATTTTTCAAAAATAAATTAATATGATTATTTGGATGTTCAATCATCAGATGAACGTCAAGCGGCTTCTTCGCCGCACTTGCTATGTACCGCATATCATTCAGTGACATGGCAAAATTGGGCACATAACGTCCATCCATAATATCAATATGAAAGGAATCGATGCCTCCCTGCTCCAGTTCCCTGACTTCCTTCTCCAGATTGCCATAGTTTGCGCACATCATGGATGCTGTTAATTCAAAATTCATTTGTTCCTCCCTGAAAATCAAACCCTCTGATCTTTATTCCCCGATCAGTACCTTCTTCCCCTCAAATGCAAAACCATAGTACCGGATCCTGTCTTTCAAAATCCCTGCTACTTCCAGTTCTGCATCATAGTTTTTCTCTGTGATCTGCTGCAGTGCTGCCTTGACGGTATCCTGCAATGAAGTCCTCTTCTAGATCTTTTGCCTAAGTCTTATATGGATTCATGATATTTCAAAATCCTATTATTACTCTGTTAATCAACTATGGCATAGCATATAACACGGTCTCTCCATCTCCGTTTGAATGATGGCGCAAATATAATCTATATTCTGGAACCAGTTCTTTTATATAAATAGGAAGTTGATACATATCCTCTGCTTTATGATATATGCATATTGCAAGTTTAGGCTTATTCCTCCGTATTGTCTGCGCTGCTCCCTTCAAAGATTCCAACTCCGAACCTTCAACGTCCATTTTAATGAATGTTATCCGCTCAAAAGGGTCTACTACATCATCTATCCTAATTACCTCTATACTATCCTTTCCCTGACCTGATATATGAGATGATCCATCATTCGACGCTTCAAAGTATAGGGTTGTACTCTCACTCCAAGTTCCTTTGCAAAATACTCTTACCACGCCATCGTCAAACTCGTCTTGTGCAATTTTTTTACAAATCTCATAATTTCTTTTATCCGGTTCAAATGCATATACTCGTTTCAGTTTTTTACAATGCAATTTAAGTCTTCTAGACGTAATCATATCGCAACAGCCTGCATCAATAAACACTTCTTCATCTTCAAAGGTCATAAATGAAGGATTAAAATACTGTTCTTTTTGTGTAGCAAACATATAATCTGACATTATAAAAATTCTTGCTCTGTCTATTCCATTTGAAATCAGATACTTTTTTATTGCTTCTAGTCCTCTATGCGTACTGATTACTATACTACTATCTTTAGTTTTAATAATATCTTTTGGCGAAATGACTGCATATCCATCTACCCCGTCCTTTTGTTTTTGTTTATCTTGATCACAAAACCCTTTGAATCTAGCATCCTCTGTAAAATAATGTAAATTAGCTCGTGCATCTTCGCCAGCACCATACAAATAAAAATCTTTATCATACGGTAATTGATTTAACAATGCAGGAATTGCTTCATCATTTAAAACTGCCATATCTGGAACATATTTACTTATGATTTTATACATATAGTTATAGTCTCTTGAGATTACAAAGCTTAATCTATTAAGAAATATTTCCTTAGATTCTTCATCCTCCATCCAATTATATATTTTCTGAAAAGGAATTAATAATTCTCTATCTTCCATGTAGTTCACTCTCCGTTTTCTCTATACGATTCATGATACTTTTATACTCTTTCTGAGTTATTCTTCTATTCTTTCTATCCTCTTCTTCCATCCATCCACCAACAAAATGATGAATAGACATTGTTGCATTGTTCAGATTAGTTTCACAACTCATGTAGTCATACGGATGATTCACATATGATGGATAAATTGTTACTCCTTCTATTTCCTGCAAAGTATTATCAGGTCTAAATCCAGCATCCAAAAATGGCTTTGTTTCATATACACCATTGGTTTCTAAATTAAAACTCCCATCCAGCATTATAAACTGAATGTTTTCTCTATAATCTATTATTCTCTTTAGCATTGATTGCCCCTTCATAAAGCCACAACCACCGCCACTATTTATGTTCCCCCATTTTTCTGTACCAATAAATCCTTCCTGATATAAACAATTATCCAAATTTTTTAATAATGTAACATCCGTATCTAAATAGATTCCTCCATTTTCATACAAAATATCTAATCTGGCAACATCTGTCACAAACCCATACTTCCCATTTTCGTATGCCTCTTCTGTAAACTTATGCCTATTTATATCATAATTATCTTCATTCCACTCTATTATCTCATAATCAGGACATTTTTCTCTCCAGGAATTGATACATCTGCGTAAAAGTTGTGGCATTCCTTTTTTCCCAAACCAACAATAATGTATTTTCTTTGGAATTAATTGTGTCTTAAATTTTCTTTCTATAATTATACACTTATCATTCTTTTCTATCTCATGAAGTTGCATTATTGGAACAATATACCCCTCTGTAGTCTCCAACGTCTGAACATTATCAAGGAACTCTAATACTCTCCCATATTTACTATTTGTAATCAGAATCAGCTGATTATCTTTATTTTCTTTCAAATAATCTGGATCTTTTATTTCATAAGCATAATTGTCAATCTGAACCTTCTGTCCTTTTTTTCTTTTATCTATATCGATAAAGCAATCAATATTACTATAAAGATTGAATTTACGAACTAAATAAGGAACAAGAATCTGGCCTATCATTCCTGCACCATAAACAATTACCTGATTATTATTTTCTTTAATTTTCTTTGCTAATGATATGTAATCTGTGTTCCTCAACCGCATCGTATCATTCCTTTGATATTATTTTTCAAAACTACATTTAGCCGGAAATATCTCATTTAGAGCTTTATTTATCTCATCTCTTATTATAATAAATTCTTCTGGTGTACAATCTTCAGTCAGACACACCATCTGACACTGCTGTTTTCGAATAAAAGCCGCTACATCCTTATAATTATTGATGGTGATCAAAAAAGGTTTCCCTATTGATTTTTGCGGGATAAAGTTACCTGTACATAGCTGCCAATATCTTACAATACATTGACTCATGTCACTTGAATGTCTAAATTGATTATATGATACTCTGTCTAATTTCTCCCCTTCAATATTCCATATATACTTCAATGTCGACTTTTTTAATGGTACCGGCATATGATAATCATGAAATCCCACAAAGTTGTTCCAATATTGGAGTCCTCTGTTTCGTTCCAGTAGTTCTCCATACCCTTCATAATACCATTTATCCCAATTTTTTTTCTGTACTTCTCTTTTGTTAAAATGATTATTAATAAATAAAATATTATTTGCCTTGACAAAGCTTGCATAATTTGATATTGCCCCAACATTAACTGGTACTATAGGACTTTCTACAGCTTCATCGCATGGTATTCCTTCTCTAAAATAATAATCTGAATGTATTGATTTCAATGGATAACAATCATCATTAAAAAGAATAAAGTTTTCACTCAGTTCTTCAATCCTATGATAATTCAATTCAATAACATTAGAATTAAATGTTGGAAGATATTGCTTGGGTATATAATCAGAATGTTTCACCACTCTTAACTTAGGATTATTTAGATTCAAAAAAGACGGCAAATGTCCATATGTCACCAAAAAAACTTTCTGTACCCATGGCATAAATTTTTCTATTGCCCGAAATATATACTGAAGATTATCCCAGCTTTCGTATCTTATATTGGAATTTGCTTGTTTTATAATGTTATATTTCTCTTCAGTTTTTAATTTTTCTGTAATCCACTCTCGATCATTCCCATCTACCCAAGGAATAATAACATCTACTTTATCGTTCATTCATTTCTCCAAAACGAATCAATTAATTCTTCCAGTAATAATATTTTTGAATTTGTTTTTTCTTTCAAAGCACTTACAATACTTTCACTATCATATGTCGTAACTATAATTGCATCTACCTTAGGAATTTCATCCTCAGGTCTTATAATTTTAAATTCCTTTCCATACTGACCAACATATCGATCTATGCCAAAATTAGGAATGACATTTTCTTTTATTAACTGTTGATATGTCTGTTTCCCCATCATAGCCATGCCATAAATAGCAATACTCTCAATATGAAATTTATGGAAATAGGACTTAAAATCGATTTTACCCTTTCGTTCTGCTTCAAGCCATTTATCAAATATTTCTGTGAACGCTTTATATTTTTTTACTTCCAAATTAAGCCTCACTAATTCTTCATTATTACATTCTTGTTTTTCTTCCGTTACTATATCGGTACATGCTTCTATTCTTATTTTTGCTCTTTTGACAGACTCTAAATATTCAAATTTGTATGCTATATCCGGTTCAAGGTACATTCCTTCTCCCCATTCATTCCAAGCATTCAAAAAAAACAGTTCACTTTTCTGTTCAATACTTTTTTTCATCATTTGAACCAGACCATTTTCAAAGATTTTGGGGGAGCGATTGATCAAGCATTCTCCACTGCGTCCTCTTCTTGGTGTATCATCATAGCCAACTACTCCGCTGTAAAAAGTTTTACATCCCAAATATGGTCTTTCATCTATAATAGCATTCCAAACATCACTATATTCAAAGCATCTTACACCATTCTTTATAACAATATGTCCTTTATCATTTATCCGGTTGATTGCAGTTCTAGGCTCATAAATCATAGAAGCATCTAAATCAAGGCCAATTATATTTGTATTGGCTCCAATTAAATATAATCCAGCAATTCCTGCTTCTGCCGCCCAATTTCTCCAACAAGAAACCATTTTATTCAGACACTTTATATCATTCGGTCTATAAAAGATAAAAACCGGTTTATTCTCTATTCGTATATATCTCTCATCGAGAAAAAAAGGAAGCAAATACTCAAAATGTTTTCGCCAAGCTTCCTCATCCCCGTATTCTTGATTTATTAGCACTCCTTTAGACTCATCATCACTTCCATTCTCGATTTCAAACTTTTCGCTCCAAATATTGCCATCTATTCTACTCCATGACCTTATCCATGATTCACTTGCCCAATTAAAACAAAATGGCATATTTATATCTTTCCACATCAAAAGATTTTCTGCTGGTTTCTCTAATTCCATTTTTCCCTTTTCGAAATAATAATGATAAAAGCAGAAACCATCAATTCCATATCTAGTCGCCAGCGATGCCTGATATTCCATTGTTTCGTATGTATTTAAATCATAATAATTATTTTGGTATGGAATCCATGGCGCATCATGCCCCTCAAAGTATCGTTCTGCTGTTTTAACAGTTTCCCAATCGGTAAATCCTTTGCCCCACCATTTGTTATTATCTTCCGTTTCATAAAATTGAGGTAAATATATTGCTATTATCTGAGGTATTTTTTTGGAAAAAATTTGGACTTTC
>QWCN01012704.1_pt1 | contig 13831 bp, 14 predicted proteins | sample 1972711 | NCBI WGS metagenome assembly QWCN01 (sample SAMN09866707, study PRJNA288562) | Human gut metagenome isolate term1_stool, whole genome shotgun sequencing... | isolation source: gut | host: Homo sapiens | place: USA: California | reverse complement strand
ATTCGGACCAAGTGGTGAAGGATACTTCAGACTGACAGCATTCGGTTCATATGAGAATACAGTGAAGGCACTTGAGAGAATCAAGGCACTTTAATCAGTAATATATAAGTATTAAAAATAAAAATGCTGTGCGTTAACAAGATGATGTTAATGCACAGCATTTTTTATAAAATTAATTAGCTTTTTTAGTTTCGTCTTTCTTCTCAGGTATAATCTTTACAATAACAGATTCAGCTCTGTTAGAAGCAACCTTTTCGACAAACATCCAGACATTATCAACAGTGATTTTATCACCGGCTTTAGGAAGTCTGTCAAGTCTTTCAACGATAAGTCCACCAACTGAATCATTATCTTCAGATTCAAGTTTAGTGCCAAGTTCATCGTTTAAATCGTCGAGCTTAAATGAGCCATCAACTCGGTATGTAGTATCATTAATCTTAGATAAAGCTTCCTTTTCGTCAGTATCATATTCATCACGAATTTCACCGACAATCTCTTCAAGCAGGTCTTCGGTAGTAATCATTCCTGATGTTGTTCCATATTCACTAAGGACAATGGCAATGCTTGTTGAACTTAACTGCATTTCTTTAAACAGGTCAGAAGTATTCTTCTGTTCAAATGTAAAGAATGGCTTTCTGATAATGTTTCTTATGTTAAATGTATCGTTATCAGAAGGATTGACAATTAAATCCTTAATATTAAGAATGCCAATTACATTGTCAGGTGTATTCTCATAAATAGGGATACGTGTATACATTGTCTGCCTGAACAGAGAAATTATATCATCATATGATGAGCTGACATCAGCAAGAGTCATATCAATCCTTGGAATCATAACATCTTTAGCTGTTGAATCACCAAAATCAAAGAGGTTATTAATGATTTTCTTTTCGTTAGATTCAATTACACCTTCCTGCTGGCTTACATTAACAATGGTTCGTATCTCATCCTCAGTAAATATATCTTTCTTCTTGTTATTGTCAATTCTTAATAACCATAAGAAGAAGCCTGCAAGGTGGTCTACTATGAATATAACAGGTGTAAGAACAATCATAAGCACCCATATTATAGGAGCATAAGCCATTGCCATATTAGTGGCATACATGTTGGCAGTATTCTTAGGTGTAATCTCACCAAATATAAGAACAAGAAGCGTAAGAACACCGGTAACAATACCTGTTGCCTTATTCCCCCATACACTGATTGTAAATGATGTAGCTAATGCAGAACAGCTGATATTGACTATGTTATTGCCAATAAGAACAGCAGAGAGCATCTTTGCCGGCTGGTCAATAGAAAAATGCTGATAAAACCAATAAAATAACAATTGCAATAAGTTGGATGATACTATCCGTATCCAAGAAAAATCCCTCCAGTCATAAAATTAAAATATTCCTTCTCATTCTACAGTACGCACATTGTGCCGTCAAGTGCTATTAAAGAAAACGGGAGATAATCATAAGATAACATTTTTAATCATACAATTAATAAAAAGAGGACAACAAAGGAAATCAATGGATTATATAAGAAAAATGGTGAAATCTCTTATTGCAGGATATGTAATAACTCTGCTTATGCTAGGACTTCTTACATATTTTATGAGAAAATTTATACTTGATGAGAAAGCGGTTGATAATATTATATTTGGAATATATGTGGCAGGAAGCTTTACAGGTGCAATGCTTAGTGCATGGATGATAAAAAAGAGGAGAGTAGTTATAGGAATTATATATGGAGCAGTGTATATTACAGTGTTATTGGTAATAGCTGCAATAATGAAGAAACAGGCACCAGACAGTAGTAATAATATTGCCATGTCAGAAAAATTTTAAAAAATAAAAAAGGAAAAATACATGTTTTGTTGAATAATTAAATTGTGAGCTTTAAAATTAGTGTTTCAGTGCGGGAGGCACATACAGATGAACATTAGAGAGGAACAGGAAAAGAGGGAACATCTGATATTCAGCCCATATGCAAGCTTTTCTGATGAGTCAAGAGGACGCGACAGAGACGAAGAACCATGCCCTATGAGGACAATATATCAGAGAGATAGAGACAGAATTATTCATTGTAAGACATTCAGGCGTTTAAAGCATAAGACGCAGGTATTTCTTGCACCAGAGGGAGACCATTACAGAACAAGACTGACTCATACCTTAGAGGTTGCCCAGATTGCAAGAAGTATAGCAAGGGCGCTTAATCTTAATGAAGATCTGACAGAAGCTATTGCATTGGGGCATGACCTTGGACATACACCATTTGGACATGCAGGTGAGAGAACACTTAATTCTTTATGTCCTATGGGATTTGCTCATTACAAACAGAGTATAAGAGTTGTTGAATTTCTTGAAAAGGATGGTCAGGGACTTAACCTTACATGGGAAGTGCGTGATGGAATATTGAACCATAGAACATCAGGCAATCCATCAACTCTTGAAGGAAAAGCAGTTAGACTTTCCGATAAGATAGCGTATATTAATCATGATATAGATGATGGAATAAGAGCAGGGATATTGAAGGAAAGTGATATTCCTTCAGAATATACTGATGTTCTTGGTAATTCAACCAAGGAAAGACTTAATACCATGATTAGCGATATTATAATGAACAGCATAGGAAAGAATGATCTTGTAATGTCAGAGCCTGTAAGTAAAGCAATGACAGAATTAAGAAAATTCATGTTTGAAAGTCTGTATCTTAATCCGACAGCCAAAAGTGAGGAAGCGAAAGCAGATAAGCTGATAACAGAATTGTACAGATACTATGTTGCGAACACAGATAAACTGCCGGATACATATAAGAGATTTATAACAGAATTTGATGAAAGACCGGAGCAGGTTGTGTGTGATTATATAGCTGGCATGAGTGATCAGTATTCAATAAGCAAGTTTCAGGAAATCTTTGTACCAAAGGCCTGGAAGGGATGAAGTAATGTATTCAAGAGAAGTAATAGATGAAGTAATATCCCGGAATGATATAGTTGATGTTATATCCGGGTATGTCAAATTGAAGAAGAATGGAAGTTCATATACCGGATTGTGTCCGTTTCATAATGAGAAATCACCATCATTTTCGGTTTCAGGACAGCGGCAGTTATATCATTGTTTTGGATGCGGCGCTGGGGGTAATGTCATAACATTTGTTATGGAATATGAGAATATGACATTCTTAGAGGCAGTTAAGATGCTAGGTGAAAGAGCCGGAGTTGCACTGCCGCAGACGTCTATGTCAGAAGAAGACCGCAAAGAAAGAGGGATAAGAGACAGGCTTTTAGAGATTAATAAGATTGCTGCCACATATTATTACAGGCAGCTTAGAAGTGAGAATGGGAAAGCCGGTCTTGATTATCTTAAGAAGCGTGAATTGTCTGACAGTACAATTAACAGCTTTGGACTGGGGTATGCAACACAGTCAACAGGTAATCTGTACAAGCTGTTGAAGGACAAAGGTTATGATGATGATATTCTGAAGGAATCAGGACTTTTTACTTATGAGAGAGGTATTCATGAAAAGTTCTGGAACAGAGTAATTTTTCCAATTATGGATATTAATAATAAGGTCATAGGATTTGGTGGACGAGTTATGGGTGATGCCAAGCCAAAGTACCTTAATTCACCGGAGACAAGGTTGTTTGACAAGAGCCGCAATCTATATGGACTTAATATAGCAAGAACGTCAAGAAAGCCTAACATGATAATATGTGAAGGCTATATGGATGTTATATCAATGCATCAGGCGGGTTTTAACCAGGCGGTTGCGTCACTTGGAACGGCACTGACACCGGGACATGCAAGGCTGTTAAAGAGATATACAGATAATGTGCTTATAACCTATGACAGTGATGAGGCAGGAGTTAAGGCGGCACTTCGTGCGATACCTCTTCTGAAAGAAGCAGGATTATCAACGAAGGTGATTAATATGAGACCGTATAAAGATCCTGATGAGTTTATTAAGGCTATGGGTGCAGAGGCATTTCAGGAAAGAATTGATAATGCTGAGAACAGCTTTATGTATGAGATAGGAACTATGTTAAGAAATTACGACAGGGGTGATCCGGAAAGCGAGACTGCATTTGAAAGAGAGGTTGCAGCAAAGCTTGTTACATTTAAAGAAAAGCTGGAACGTGATAATTACCTTAAAGCAGTGTGCAGGCAGTTTATGATACCAGAAGATGGCATGAGGCAGATGGTATCAAGACTTGGTAATCAGGAAGGGATTATTTCAAGAAATGCAGGTGCAGGTACTCCGCAGCCAACTGTTGAGCGTAAGCCGAAGAAGAAGCGTGAAGATGGTTTAAGACAGGCAGAGAAAATGCTTCTTACATGGCTCATAAGTGACAGGGACATATTTGATAAGGTTGCAGCTTACATTAAGCCAGAGGATTTTATTGACCCGTTATTTTCGGGTGTGGCAGAGAAAGTATATGAACAGTATGGGACAGGAAATATAAGTCCTGCTGCAATTATAGCTGATTATGCAACAACAGAAGAACATACGGAAGTCGCAGCAATGTTTTCGGCAGACCTGGATGAGAGCCTTAATAATCTGGAAAGAGAAAAGACTCTTAATGACATTGTTATCAGAATTAAGGCTAACAGCCTTAATCATGAACTTAATAAGACTGTAGACCCGAAGCGTATGCAGGAGATAATAATTGAACAGCAGAAGCTGAATCAGATTCATATTAAGTTATAAAGAAGACAACTAAGAAAGATGAGATTAAAGAAGAAGTAAAAGAAGAGACAGAAAACAGTGACGCAGATGATGCAGAAGCACAGGAAGCTAAATTCTGGGAGAAGATAGAGGGTATTCTTGCAATAGCCAAGAAGAAAAAGAATGTACTTGATTATCAGGAAATTATGACATATTTTCAGGATACAGATTTTGAAGCTGACAGAATGGAGAAGGTATTTGAAATTCTTGAGCTAAAAAAAGTAGATGTAAGAATGAATGATGTACCTGATGAGGTAAAGTACCTCTTCTTAGTGCTGATGAAGAGATTGAGTATGCCAAGAGAATGGAAGAAGGAGATGAGGAAGCCAAGAAAAGACTTGCAGAAGCTAACTTAAGACTTGTTGTAAGTATTGCAAAACGTTATGTTGGACGTGGTATGCAGTTCCTTGATCTTATTCAGGAAGGTAACTTAGGTCTTATAAAGGCTGTTGAGAAATACGATTACAGAAAAGGATTCAAGTTCAGTACATACGCTACATGGTGGATCAGACAGGCTATTACAAGAGCTATAGCTGACCAGGCCCGTACTATAAGAATTCCTGTTCATATGGTAGAGACAATTAACAAGCTTGTAAGAGTACAGAGACAGCTGCTTCAGGAACTTGGAAGAGAACCATCACCAGAGGAGATTGCAGAGAATATGGATATTCCTGTAGAGAGAGTAAGAGAGATTCAGAAGATTTCGCAGGAACCGGTATCTCTTGAGACACCTATTGGTGAAGAGGAAGACAGCCATCTTGGAGATTTCATTCAGGATGATAATGTTCCTGTTCCGGCAGAGGCAGCAGCTTCTACACTTCTTAAGGAACAGCTTGTTGAAGTACTTGGAACTCTTACAGAAAGAGAGCAGAAGGTATTAAGATTAAGATTTGGTATGGATGATGGAAGAGCAAGAACTCTTGAGGAAGTTGGTAAAGAATTCAATGTAACAAGAGAACGTATCAGACAGATTGAAGCCAAGGCTTTAAGAAAGTTAAGACACCCAAGCCGCAGCCGTAAGTTAAGAGATTATCTTGATTAGGATTAAGCTATGGTAAGAATATCTGACAGATTAAGAACAGTTGCACATATGTGTGAAAAGGGAGCAGTCGTGGCTGACATAGGGACAGACCACGGCTATCTTCCTATATATCTTGTGCAGGAAGGAATAGCTCCGTCTGCTATTGCGATGGATTTAAGAAAAGGTCCACTCGATAAGGCAAAGAAGCATATATGTGATAATTGTTTAGAGGACAGAATACAGACAAGACTTTCAGACGGATTGGAAAAGCTTTCAGCGAATGAAGCTGATATTATAACCATATGTGGTATGGGTGGCAGGCTTATAGCTGATATTGTAACTAAGGGAATGAATGTTATTACCCAGAATACAACACTTATAGTATCACCGCAGTCAGAAGTAGGAGATTTCAGACATTTTCTTGTTTCGCAGAGATTGGTTGTTGATGATGAGAAGATGCTTAAGGAAGACGGTAAGTATTATTTTATTATCAAATGCAGAAAGTCGGACGAAAATGTTTATTCTGAATACAGTGAGACGCAATATCAGTACGGATGGAAGCTTTTAGAGAACAAAGATAAGACTCTTTATGAATATCTTATAAAAGAGAAAGAAACTAATGATGGGATAAGTAACAGTCTTAAGAAAGATGAGAGTAATCCTACGGTTAAGTTAAGATTACAGCAGCTTTCGCAGAAGAATAATATAATTATGGATGCATTGTCATATTATGACTGATGCGTAAGAGGAGGATGCTATGGGAATGACACTGGCACAGCTTGCAGCAGAGAAGCAGAACGAATATAAGGATGAGATTATACTCGCTAATGTTAATGGTAAGCTTAAAGAACTTGGAGAAGAATATATCCCTGATAGTGATGTTACATTTGTTACAACTTCGACATCAATAGGTAATGAGACATACAGAAGAAGCGTGGTTCTTCTCATGCTTGCAGCTATAGAGAAGATAGACAGGAATATTGACAGAGTTGTTGTTGAATATTCTTTAAGTAAGGGACTGTACTGTACATTTGATGGAGACTTCAGGCCCGACAAAGAGTTTATAGATGAAGTTAAGTCAGTTATGCACAGTATGGTTGAGAAGGATCTTCCAATCAAGAAAGAGCTGATGAAGATATCTGATGACAAACAAAGCTGTTTAATGTGTTAAAGGAAAGCACAAGCTGGGCAAAGATGCTTGGCATGTCTACGGTTGGAGAACTTAATGACCATATAACTAATGGGGATATGACTTCTTTTATGCTTACGCAGGAGGCACTTCAGGAACAGAAAATTGTTGAGATAGTTGATGAGATAAAGAAAAGACCGCATACTAAATTCATCATGATAGCCGGTCCATCTTCTTCAGGAAAGACAACATTTTCACATAGATTATCAATTCAGCTTATGGCTAATGGATATAAGCCACACCCAATTGCTGTCGATAATTACTTTGTTGAAAGAGAGCAGACACCTATTGATGAGAATGGCGATTACAATTATGAAGACCTTCATGCAGTAGACATTGAACTTTTTAATAAGCATATGACCAGACTTCTTAACGGAGAAAAAGTGGAGCTGCCAGAATTTAACTTTAAGTTCGGAAGAAAGGAATATAATGGTAATTTCTTACAGTTAGGGGAAGAGGATGTTCTTGTAATAGAAGGAATTCATTGTCTTAATGATGAATTATCATATTCACTTCCAATAGACAGTAAGTTCAAGATATATATTAGTGCACTTACACAGCTTAATGTTGACGAACATAACAGGGTATCAACTACAGATGGAAGACTTTTAAGAAGGCTTGTAAGAGATTACAGGACAAGAGGAGCATCTGCAAAGAAGACTCTTTCGATGTGGGAGTCTGTAAGAAGAGGTGAAGAGAAGAACATCTTCCCATTCCAGGAGCAGGCGGATGTTATGTTTAACTCAGCAATGCCATATGAACCATGCGTATTAAAACCATTCGTTGAGCCTATACTTTTTCAGGTAACAGAAGCTGACCCTGAATATCAGGAAGCAAACAGACTGCTTAAGTTCATGAACTATTTCCTTCCATGCGGCTACGAGAACGTACCAATCGATTCTATATTACGGGAATTCGTAGGTGGTGGCTGTTTTAAGGTGTGATGATTGTAAATAAAAACACCCAGGGCTTAGTGCTCTGGGTGTCTGCTTTCCAAGGAATTCCTGTATTCTCTTGACATCTCGAAAAGACTGGCGACATAGCCTGGGGTCTTTTTATCGATGTTAGCAACTCTTGACATGTCACGAAAGCAACCTGCGGCAAGTAACTGCATATGCTTTTCTTCGTCATCATTATCTGATACTACATGAACGAGTGCAGTTGATAAAAGATGTGGAACATGGCTTATGGCAGCAACAGATTTGTCGTGTACATGGTAATCCATGACGATAGGACGCATGCCAACATCTGATGCAAATTGTTTCATGAATTCGATTTTTTCAGGCTTGGTTTCTTTGGTCGGTGTGATTATGTACCTTGCACCTTTTATAATTGATGAACCTGAATTCTCATAACCTGTTTTTTCGGAGCCAGCCATAGGATGTCCACCAATAAAGCGGTCATTAAGTCCCAATGAATCTGCTGCTTCATGTATGATAGTCTTGACACTTCCAACGTCGGTAATTATGCAGTCCGGACTGGCAATGGCTTTTAATTTTGTAAGATATTCTGTGATAGTAATTACAGGTGTGCATAACAGGATTATGTCACACTGTGCAAATGTTTCGTCTACCGCAGGAGCAGCGACATCAACAATACCATCAGCAACCGCAGCGATTACTGGTTCTAAATGTCTGCTTGTGGCAGTTATATGATAATCCCTGCCGCTTTCTTTAAGGGCATGGGCTAAGGATCCTGCAATGAGTCCGAAACCTATGAATCCAACCTTTGTCTTCATATGTCATAACCTCCATGTAAGAAATATTAATATTCATGCGAATAGTGGTATTTTAACACTTTAAAGTGATAATGTAAAGACGGCTATTTAATTGACAAATTAAAGTGATGTGTGTAGAATGTTTTTATGCGTTTTTAAGGAGGAATGTGTTATGTCGGCAGTATATAACCACAAAACAGTTGAAAAGAAGTGGCAGCAGGTATGGCAGGATGAAAAAGCCTTTGCTGCAACTAATGATTATTCAAAACCAAAGTATTATGCACTTGTGGAGTTCCCATATCCATCAGGACAGGGGCTTCATGTAGGTCATCCAAGACCATATACAGCGCTTGATATCGTAGCAAGAAAGAGAAGAATGCAGGGATATAATGTTTTATATCCAATGGGTTGGGATGCATTTGGTCTTCCAACAGAGAACTATGCTATTAAGAACAAGATTCACCCTAAGATAGTTACTAAGAATAATATAGATCATTTTAAGGAACAGCTTCAGTCAATTGGTTATTCATTTGACTGGGACAGAGAGATTAATACTACAGATCCTGATTATTATAAGTGGACTCAGTGGATTTTCCTTAAGCTTTTTAAGGCTGGACTTGCATATAAGCAGGAGATGCCTATCAACTGGTGTACTTCATGTAAGGTAGGTCTTGCTAATGAAGAAGTAGTTAATGGTGTATGTGAAAGATGTGGTTCACCTGTTGTCCGTAAGGTCAAGAGTGAGTGGATGCTTAAGATTACTGATTATGCAGATAAGCTTATAGAAGGACTTGACCATGTCGATTATATCGAGAGAGTTAAGACACAGCAGAAGAACTGGATTGGACGTTCTACAGGTGCTGAGGTTGATTTTGCAATTGCTGGTAAGGAAGATAAGTTAAGAATATATACAACAAGATGCGATACACTTTTCGGTGTTACTTATATGGTTGTATCACCAGAGCATCCATATCTTGATAAGTATAAGGACGAGATTAAGAACTGGGATGAAATAGAAAGCTATAGAGAGCAGGCTTCAAGAAAGTCAGATTTCGAGAGAGCAGAGCTTGCAAAGGATAAGACAGGTGTAGAGATTGACGGACTTAAGGCAGTTAATCCGGTTAATGGCAAGGAAGTTCCAATCTGGGTATCAGATTATGTACTTATGAGCTATGGTACAGGTGCTATCATGGCTGTTCCTGCTCACGATGAAAGAGACTGGGAGTTTGCCAAGAAATTTAACCTTCCTATCATTCAGGTTGTAGCAAAGAACGGTGAAGAAGTTGATGTTAATGAGGCAGCATTTACAGATGTAGCAACAGGTGTTCTTATTAATTCGGATTTCATTAACGGACTTGAAGTTAAAGAAGCTAAGGAAAAGATGATTGAATTCCTTACAGAAAAGGGAATTGGTAATGCAAAGGTTAATTATAAGCTCCGTGACTGGGTGTTCTCTCGTCAGAGATACTGGGGCGAGCCTATTCCAATTGTTCATTGTGACAAATGTGGCTATGTTCCAGTTGATGAGAGCGAACTTCCATTACTTCTTCCAGAGGTAGAAAGTTATATGCCTACAGATAATGGAGAATCACCTCTTGCAGCCATGACAGACTGGGTTAATACAACATGCCCATGCTGTGGCGGACCAGCTAAGAGAGAGACTGATACAATGCCTCAGTGGGCTGGATCATCATGGTATTTCTTAAGATATACAGATCCACATAACACAGAGACACTCGCAAGTCAGGAAGCACTTAAGTACTGGCTTCCGGTAGACTGGTATAACGGAGGAATGGAGCATACAACATTACACTTACTCTATTCAAGATTCTGGCACAGATTCCTTTACGACCAGAAGGTTGTACCTTGCCCAGAGCCATATCAGAAGAGAACATCCCACGGTATGATTCTTGGTGAGAACGGCGAGAAGATGAGTAAGTCAAGAGGCAATGTTGTTAATCCTGATGATATCGTAAGAGATTATGGTGCAGATACATTAAGAACATACGAGATGTTTATCGGTGCATTTGACGCAGCAGCTTCATGGTCAGAGGATGGCGTTAAGGGCTGCCGCAGATTCTTAGACAGGGTATGGAAGCTTCAGGATATAATGACTGATGAGGAAGGTTTCTCTAAGGAATTTGAGACAAAGATGCATCAGACAATTAAGAAAGTTTCATTTGATTATGAGAATCTGAAATACAATACAGCTATTGCACAGCTCATGACTATGCTCAATGATTTCAGCAAGGCAGGTAAGATTACTAAGGGAGAACTCAAGACATACCTTATCTTACTTAATCCGGTTGCTCCACACATTACAGAAGAGATGTGGGAAGCAATCGGCGAGAACGGAAGAGTATATCAGCAGACATGGCCTGAATACGATGAAGCTAAGACAGTTGAGTCAACGGTTGAGATAGCAGTCCAGATTAATGGAAAGACTAAGTCTACTATCAATATCGCCAAGGATGCTGACAAGGACAGTGTAATTGCTGCCGCTAAGGAAGCACTTGGAAGCAGGCTTTCTGGTAACATTATTAAAGAAATATATGTACCGGGAAGAATTGTTAATATTGTTGCAAAGTAATTAAGAATAATAAAACATTAATTCATATTAAGAAGAGAGAGAAGCTCAGGCAATAGCCTGAGCTCTTTTTCGCTTAATTGCCCAGACATACTGTTGATGACTAACTGACAATCTTCTTTTGTGAAGGTTATACCGGATTTTTTAGCTTTATCATTAATAGCAAAAAGAAGAGGAATGATTTCATCATTTTTCTTTCCCTGGGATAAAGTCTTGAATTCGTTGAGAAGAAGCTGCTTTCTAAAATCTAATTCTGACATAAAGTCCTCCAAATATTAAAGATTAAGATTGTTTAACTGTTCTGTATAAGCTTCATACATTTTTTGCTGGGCAGGATTAAGAAAACTATTACTGCCATTCTGATCACGATTTAAAATGTTGAATAAATCGGACATTTTATTATAGTTCTTAAAATTACTCAGAATATTCCGGAGATTGTCTGGACAGTAAGTAAGAATAACATTCATGATATTTTCATCTGAAAGTATATCCTGTATTGGACTGTTTAATGAAAGGTGGGGCTTTGCAGAACATGCCGCAATACGAAGGCTTTCAGGGCGGCTGTAATAGTTCATTGTACATGAAAATTCATATGCACGGAGCAGAGGACTAAGTGTCTGCTGGGTATTAAATTCCATAAAAGGAAGAATTGCTTTGGCAAGCTGTATGAATTGTGGCAGTGTCTGCATATCAAATTCTGTTATGGGAAGTTCTTTCATGTGAACTCTCGGCGGAATATTTTATTCTATATATATTAGGTTATATGTCTTAATTATGCCTGTAAGTCTTAGCAATTAATAAATAAGCCCATATAATATATAAAAAAGGAATTATGATATGGTAATTAATATGGATGTTCAGGACAATGGCAATATACTTGTTGAAGAAGAGAATACCATATATGAAATAGATGGAAAATGTATGATGGAACATAATAATAATTAATATATAAGGGCTGCCGTTTAAGGCAGCCCCATATTAAATAATTACTGGCATCCGCATCCACTGTTGCATCCACATCCGCTGTTGCATCCGCAACCAAAGCCATTGAGGAAGTTAGTTCCATTGCCACAGCCACAGCATAAGAAGAGGAGAATTATAATCCAGAAGGAATTGCAACCATTTCCATAACCATTGTTGCATCCACATCCGTTATTTCCGTCAAAGAGGAGAAGGAGAATGATAATCCATACAATAGAATTGCAGTTATCTCCACATCCGCCGCATCCTCCGCAGTTTGTTGCTGCTAAATCACTCATGTAAAAGTCCTCCAAAATTAATCTACAATACAATATTATGGCTTACAGCATGACCCTGTTACACAGTATATGAAAATTTTATTGCAATCTTTAGGAAATTATTATATTCTAAATACAGTGCGTTTAAATGGAAAAGCACTATAAATATTAGCAAAGAGTGGGATGAATATTATGAAAGTATCGGTTATTATACCTTCACTGAATCCTGATAATAAGCTTGTAGCTGTAGTTGATGCTTTACTTGAAGAAGGCTTTAAGGACATCATTATTGTTAATGATGGAAGTGATGAGGAACATATGGCTCCTTTTAATGAAGTAGCAGCACATAGTGAATGTACAATTCTTACACATGAAGTTAACAAGGGAAAAGGAAGAGGCTTGAAGACTGCATTTGAATTCTGCCTTGAGAATAGAAAAGATATTGATGGAGTTGTGACAGTAGATGGTGATAATCAGCATCGTGCCAAAGATATTAAGAAATGCAGTGAAACTATGGTCAGTACAGGAAATGTCGTTTTAGGCGTAAGGGATTTTACTGGTGATGATGTACCGGCAAGAAGTAAATTTGGCAATAATATGACTAGTGGAGTATTTAAGGTGCTTTGCAGATTGAATATTTCGGACACACAGACCGGCTTAAGAGCAATACCTTACAAGTACCTTGAGACATTTGACAAGGTAGAAGGCGAACGATTTGAGTATGAGACTAATATGCTGCTTGCTTTCAAAAAGTATAATATTGGATTTCAGGAAGAATCGATAGAAACTGTGTACATAGAAGATAATTCATCATCACATTTTAATCCTGTCAAAGATTCAATTAAGATATACAAAGTGATATTTAAATATTTATTTAAAAGCACAGGCATGAAATATGTAGGAAGCTCTATTGCTTCGTGGGCTATAGATAATATAATATTTAATGTGCTTGAATTTGTGCTTATAGGGCTTACAGTCAGCTTAAGAATATTCATAAGTACAGCAGCGGCAAGAGTGCTTTCATCAGTTTTTAATTTCTCGCTTAACAGAAATGCAGTATTTAAATCACAGTCCGGTCTTAAACAGACGGTGGTAAGATATTACATTTTATGGTTCTGTCAGCTTGCTTGTTCTTATGCTTTGGTGTATATTGCTACAAAGCTGCTGGCATTAAGCATTGTGCTTTCAGGAATTGCCAAGATAATAATTGATTTTGCATTGTTCTTTGTAAGTTATCAGATTCAGAAAAGATGGGTTTTTAAGTAACGGTTTAGGAGGAAGTTATAGTGGCAAAAAGAAAGAATAATATTGACGATATAGATATCGTTGATGATTTTGAACTTGAAGATATTGATGATTTTGATCC
>QWCN01004814.1_pt1 | contig 13875 bp, 8 predicted proteins | sample 1972711 | NCBI WGS metagenome assembly QWCN01 (sample SAMN09866707, study PRJNA288562) | Human gut metagenome isolate term1_stool, whole genome shotgun sequencing... | isolation source: gut | host: Homo sapiens | place: USA: California | reverse complement strand
GACAAAGCTGCGCGAAAAATACCGGACTGTAGATGTCCTGATGATCGACGATATTCAGTTTATTATAGGAAAAGAAAGTACACAGGAAGAATTTTTCCACACCTTTAACGTGCTGCATTCCGCAGGCAAACAGATCGTACTGTCCTCTGATAAGCCGCCAAAAGAAATGGAAACCCTGGAAGAACGTTTCCGTTCCCGTTTCGACTGGGGCCTGATTGCGGACATCCAGCCGCCTGACTATGAAACACGAATGGCGATCCTGCGCAAAAACGCCGAGGCATGTAATAAACCCGTCGATGATGAGATTTTTAAATACATTGCTACCAATATTAAGTCCAACATCCGGGAACTGGAGGGCGCTTTTAATAGAATTATTGCCAAATCCAAGATTGAGAACCAGAGTGAAATTACAATGGAACTGGCAGAAGACGCCTTAAAAGACATTATAAATCCTGACAAACCAAAGGAAATCACACCGGAACTGATTATAGAAGTCGTTGCGGAACACTTCGGCGTTAGTCCGGAAGATATTACTTCCAAAAAACGGAACTCCGAATTCGTTCAGCCGCGTCAGGTTGTCATGTATCTGTGCAGGAAGCTGACGGATACTTCCTATGTCAATATTGGCAAACTGCTCGGCAAAAAAGACCACACTACAATTATCCACGGTGTGAATAAAATTGAGGATGAGTTAAAAAATAACGACGAATTGGCCAGCAAGGTTGAAACGATCAAAAAGAAGATCTGTGTATAACCTGGTCGTAATCCCCGACTTATCCTAAGGTTGTACACAGGATAACCGTTTCCTGTTTTCCGCTGTTTTACAGGGCTTGTGATACTTATCCACATTTCAACAACGCCTATTAAGAAAGATTACGAATTTAATTATTTATATCTTTGTTTGCGCTCCTGCAGGTCATGGCACGCCGGGTGTCTTTGGAAAACCCAGTGGATGTGGATAAGTCACAGAACACACAGTTAAAAGAAGGGAGTTTTTCACATATGAAATTTATCTGTCCGAAATCAGAGCTATTAAACGGACTTCAGGTTGTTTCCAAAGCAGTTCCTGCCAAAACAACTATGACAATCCTCGAATGCATTTTAGTTGACTGTACCCAGGGATGTATCAAACTGACTGCCAACGATATGGAACTCGGCATTGAGACCATTGTAGAAGGCACGATTGAAGAACCTGGCGTTATTGCGCTGGACGCAAAGATTTTTCTTGAAATTGTCAGAAAATTACCCGATAACGATATTACGATACTTTCTGACAATAGCTACCAAACTCTGATAACTTGTGAAAAAGCGAAATTCAACATTGCCGGAAAATGCAGCGATGATTTCGCTTACCTGCCGGAAATAGAGCGCAGCAACAGCATTGTTGTTTCTCAGTTCACATTGAAAGAAGTTATCCGCCAGACGATTTTCTCGATCGCTGACAACGATAACAACCGTCTGATGACCGGCGAACTGTTTGAAATTAACGGCGATGAGCTGAAGGTGGTTTCCCTCGACGGACATCGCATTTCTATCCGGAAAATTCAGCTGAAGGATACCTATGAACCCCAGAAAGTTGTTATCCCGGGTAAGACCCTGAATGAAGTCAGCAAGATTCTTTCCGGTGAAACAGAAAAAGATGTATCCCTGTTCTTTACTGACAATCAGGTTGTGTTTGAATTTGATCAGACAACCGTTGTATCCAGACTGATTGAAGGCGAATATTTCCGCATTGACCAGATGCTTTCCAGCGATTATGAAACAAAGGTGACAATCAACAAGCGTGAATTGTTAAGCTGTATCGACCGTGCGACTCTGCTCGTAAAGGAAGGCGACAAAAAGCCGATCATTATTAACATTACAGACGGTCTGATGGAGCTGAAAATCAACTCTGCCATCGGCAGCATGGACGAGCAGATCGATATCGAAAAGAGCGGAAAGGATCTGATGATCGGTTTCAACCCGAGATTTTTGATCGATGCGCTGAGAGTCATTGACGATGAACAGATCACGATTTATCTGGTTAATCCAAAGGCTCCCTGCTTTATCCGCAATGAGGAGAACAGCTACATTTACCTGATTCTCCCTGTTAACTTTACAACTGTTTAACTGCAAAAGCGCCGGAAAATGGCGCAGGAAAGAAGGAACGATTCATGCAGACCTATCGGATCAGAGATGAATTTATCAAGCTTGGACAGGCTTTAAAGGCAGCGGGCTTTGTGGAGTCCGGCGTCGACGCCAAATTCGCTGTACAAGACGGGCTTGTCAAAGTAAACGGACAGGTAGAAACCGCACGCGGTAAAAAGCTGGTGCCCGGAGACGTGGTAGAATATGACGGACAGACCTTAAAGATCGAGTGAATTTCCATACACCGATCTGACAGAAAGAGGAACTATGGTTATTAAATCGCTGGAATTATCCAATTTTCGGAATTACAGCCTGTTAAACCTTTCCTTCGACCGAGGGACGAATATTTTATACGGCGATAACGCACAGGGAAAAACCAATATCTTAGAGGCAATTTATCTGTGTGCGACAACCAAGTCCCATAAAGGCGCAAAGGATAAGGATATCGTAAATTTCAACGAAGAGGAGGCACATATCCGTGCCTATCTCGAGAAAAAAGAAGACGAAATCCGCATCGACATGCACCTTCGGAAAAACAAATCCAAGGGCATTGCGATTGACGGGACCCGCATCAAAAAAGCGGCGGAGCTTCTGGGCATTATGAACGTGGTATTTTTTTCCCCGGAAGATCTGTCCATTATCAAGAACGGTCCGGCAGAGCGCAGACATTTCGTTGACATGGAGCTGTGTCAGCTGGATGCAGGATATCTGTACAACTTAAACCATTACAACCGGATTGTGAACCAGCGCAACCGGCTGTTAAAGGATATTTACCAGAATCCGTCCCTGCGGGATACGCTGTCGGTCTGGGATGACCAGATGGCGGCGTTTGGCAGCCAGGTGATCGAGAGAAGGATCACCTTTACGGAGCAGCTAAACGACATCATCGGAGAGATTCACAGCCGTCTTTCCGGAGGCAGGGAGCATTTAAAGGTTGTGTATGAACCGGATGTGACAAGCGAGAATTTTGCAGAGGCACTGCACCGTAACCAGGAGCGGGATATCCGACTGAAGATGACATCAACGGGTCCGCACCGGGATGATTGTTCATTCCTGGCAGACGGCGTGGATATCCGTAAATTCGGATCCCAGGGACAGCAGAGGACGGCGGCGTTGTCCTTGAAGCTTTCCGAGATTGAGCTTGTCAAAAAGATGACAAAGGATACGCCGGTGCTTTTATTAGACGACGTGTTGTCGGAGCTGGACAGCAACCGTCAGAATTACCTGCTGAACAGTATCGGGGACATTCAGACGATTATTACCTGTACCGGTCTGGATGATTTTGTCAACAACCGGTTTGAGATCAATAAAGTTTTCAGAGTAGCAAACGGGACGGTGGATGCCGGCCAGAATGGAGGAATATAAATGAGCGTTGAATACGGAGCAGATCAAATTCAGATTCTGGAGGGTCTGGAAGCGGTCCGCAAACGGCCGGGCATGTATATCGGTTCCACCTCTTCCAGAGGTCTGCATCACCTGGTTTACGAGATTGTAGATAATGCGGTGGACGAGGCACTGGCAGGCTTCTGTGACCACATTGAAGTAACGATCAACGAAGATAACTCGATCACGGTTGTCGATAACGGACGAGGCATTCCGGTTGGAATCAACCACAAAGCGGGCATTCCTGCAGTAGAGGTTGTTTTCACGATCCTGCACGCCGGCGGTAAATTCGGCGGCGGCGGATACAAGGTTTCCGGCGGTCTCCATGGCGTAGGCGCATCCGTTGTAAATGCGCTTTCTGACTGGCTGGAGGTCGAAATCTGTCAGGGCGGAAAGGTTTACAAGCAGCGTTACGAGCGTGGTCATGTCTGCTATCCGTTAAAGGAGATCGGAACCTGCGATTTGGAAAAGACCGGAACAAAAGTAACGTTTAAGCCGGATGCGACGATTTTTACCGAGACGACGGTTTACGAATTTGATATTTTAAAGACACGTCTGCGGGAAATGGCATTTCTGACTAAGGGATTAAAGATTTCCCTGACAGACCTGCGTGGGGAAGAGCCCCACACAAGAACCTTCCACTACGAGGGCGGTATCCGGGAGTTCGTCACCTATCTAAACGGCAGCAAGGTTCCGCTTTATGACAAGGTAATGTACTTTGAGGGCACGAAAAACAATGTTTACGTCGAGGTTGCACTGCAGCACAACGATTCCTACAACGAGAGTGTGTTCTCTTTTGTCAATAATATCAATACGCCGGAGGGCGGTACGCATCTGGTGGGCTTTAGGAATGCGCTGACAAAGACGTTTAACGACTATGCGAGAAGTAATAAACTGTTAAAGGATAACGAGCCCAACCTGTCCGGCGACGATATCCGTGAAGGTCTGACTGCGATCATCAGTGTCAAGATTGAAGATCCTCAGTTTGAGGGACAGACCAAACAGAAGCTGGGAAACTCCGAGGCGAGAAGCGCTGTGGACAGCGTGGTAAGCGAACAGCTGACGTATTTTCTGGAGCAGAACCCGTCCGTTGCAAAGACGATTGTAGAAAAGTCCGTTCTGGCGCAGCGTGCAAGGGAAGCGGCAAGAAGGGCGCGGGATTTGACGAGAAGAAAGACTGCGCTGGAAAATACAGCCCTGCCCGGCAAGCTGGCAGACTGCTCGGATAAAGATCCGAAAAATTGCGAGATTTACATCGTAGAGGGTGATTCCGCGGGCGGCTCTGCAAAGAAGGCGAGAAGCCGTGCGACGCAGGCGATCCTTCCCCTGCGCGGCAAGATTTTGAACGTAGAAAAAGCCCGTCTGGACAAGATTTTTTCCAACGCCGAAATCAAGGCGATGATTACCGCATTCGGAACCGGAATTCATGAGGACTTTGATATCAGCAAGCTGCGGTATCATAAGATTGTTATCATGACGGATGCCGATGTGGATGGTGCGCATATCGCAACGCTGATGCTGACCTTTATTTACCGGTTTATGCCGGAGCTGATCAAGCAGGGACACGTTTATCTGGCAAAGCCCCCGCTGTATAAGCTGGAAAAGAATAAAAAGGTTTGGTACGCCTACAGCGACGAAGAGCTGGCGGCGATTATCAACGAGGTCGGCAGAGATCAGAATAACAAAATCCAGCGTTACAAAGGTCTGGGTGAGATGGATGCAGAACAGCTCTGGGAGACGACTATGGATCCTGAGCACAGAATCCTGTTAAAGGTCTGCATGGATGAAGAGACGGAATCCGAAGTGGATCTGACCTTCACAACGCTGATGGGCGACCAGGTGGAACCCCGCCGGAAGTTTATCGAAGAGAACGCTCAGTTCGTAAAGAATCTGGATATTTAGAAAACTGATTGGAATGCCGCCTGGGCGGCTGGATAAGAGGAAAGATGGAAGATAATATTTTTGACAAAATAGAAGAAGTCGATCTGAAGAAAAAAATGGAGGAATCCTACATCGATTATGCGATGAGCGTAATCGCTGCCAGAGCCCTCCCGGACGTCCGCGACGGCTTAAAGCCGGTACAGAGACGTGTGCTGTACTCCATGATCGAGTTAAATAACGGACCGGATAAGCCGCATCGTAAATGTGCGCGTATCGTCGGTGATACGATGGGTAAATATCATCCCCACGGTGACAGCTCTATCTACGGAGCGCTGGTCAATATGGCGCAGGAATGGAATACCCGTTATCCGCTTGTTGACGGTCACGGAAACTTCGGCTCTGAGGATGGAGACGGCCCTGCGGCGATGCGATACACCGAAGCGAGACTGTCCAAGATCTCGATGGAGATGCTGGCGGACATCAACAAGGACACCGTTGATTTTGAACCGAACTTCGATGAAACGGAAAAAGAGCCGGTTGTACTGCCCTCCCGTTATCCGAATCTGCTGGTAAACGGTACCTCCGGTATTGCAGTCGGCATGGCGACCAACATCCCTCCCCACAACCTGCGGGAGGTGGTCGATGCGGTCGTAAAGATCATGGACAACCGCATTTTGGAAGACCGCGACACCGAAATCGAAGAGATCATGGGCATCGTCAAAGCGCCTGATTTCCCGACCGGCGGCGTGATTTTAGGAACCCGCGGCGTGGAAGAGGCATACCGGACAGGACGCGGCAAAATCCGTGTCCGCGCCGTGACCAATATCGAGACGCTTCCAAATGGCAAAAGCCAGATCATCGTGACCGAGCTTCCCTACATGGTAAACAAGGCGAAGCTGATTGAGAAGATTGCAGATCTGCATAAAGAAAAGCGCATTGACGGCATCACAGATCTGAGAGATGAATCCAACCGTGAGGGCACCAGGGTTGTCATCGAGCTGCGCAGGGATGCGAACGCAAACGTTATCTTAAATCAGCTTTACAAGCACACCCAGATGCAGGATACCTTTGGCGTTATTATGCTGGCACTGGTAGATGGACAGCCGAAGGTGCTGAGCCTGCTGGATATGCTCAAATGCTACATCGCCCATCAGGAAGATGTCGTTACCAGACGGACAAAATATGACTTAAATAAAGCCGAAGAGCGCGACCATATTTTACAGGGCTTGCTGATTGCACAGGATCATATCGATGAGGTCATCCAGATCATCCGCAGCAGCCAGACCCCTCAGATCTCCAAGGATCGTTTGATCGAACGCTTTGGTCTGACCGATGTACAGGCACAGGCAATTATCGATATGCGTCTGCGTGCGCTGACCGGTCTGGAGCATGAAAAGCTGGAAGCAGAGCATCAGGAGCTTTTGAAAAAAATTGCAGAATTAAAGGCAATTCTGGCAGACGAGAAGCGTCTGCTGGGTGTTATCCGCAGCGAGCTGCTTGTGATCAAGGACAAATACGGCGACGACAGAAGAAGTAAGATCGGCTATGATGAATTCGATATTTCCATGGAGGATATGATCCCGAGAGAGAATACGATCATCGCCATGACGAACCTTGGTTATATCAAGCGAATGACCGTCGATAACTTTAAGGCGCAGAACCGCGGCGGCAGAGGCATCAAGGGCATGCAGACGATTGAGGAAGACTTTATCGCAGATCTTCTGATGACGACAACACATCATTATGTGATGTTCTTTACGAATTTTGGACGTGTTTATCGGTTGAAAGCATATGAAATTCCGGAAGCCGGACGTACTGCGCGGGGTACGGCAATCATCAACCTGCTGCAGCTTGCTCCGGAAGAAAAAATTTCCGCCATCATTCCGGTAAAGGATTACGAAAAGGACGACAACTTGTTCATGGTAACCAGAAAGGGTATCGTCAAGAAGACCCCGATTCTGGAATACAGCAACGTCAGAAAGAACGGCCTTGCGGCGATTAACCTGCGGGAGGACGACGAACTGATCGAGGTGAAGGTAACGAATGCGGACAGCGAGATTTTCCTCGTAACGAGAGACGGCATGTGCATTCGTTTCAAGGAAACCGACGTTAGAAATACCGGCAGAACGTCGATGGGCGTGATCGGTATGACGCTGTCTGACAACGATGAAATTGTCGGCATGCAGTTAGACCATCAGGGAGATTCGCTGCTGATCGTTTCTGAAAACGGTATGGGCAAGCGTACCTCGATGGACGAATTTACGGTACAGCACCGCGGCGGCAAGGGCGTGAAGTGCTATAAGATCACGGAAAAGACCGGCTATGTCATCGGTGTAAAAGCCGTTACGGATGAAAACGAGATCATGATGATCACGACAGAGGGCATTATCATTCAGATCCGTATGGATGATGTTTCCCAGTTGGGAAGAATTACCTCTGGCGTGAAGCTGATCAACCTGGATGCAGGCGTAACCGTAGCACAGATTGCAAAGGTACGGGAAAAGGTATCGGACGGAAATCAGGAATTTGACGATGTAGACGATGCAATGGAAGATGTCTCAAAGCCGAGTGAAGTTGACCAAGAGGAAGACGACGATCCGGCGGAGGAGCATATTACCATGCCGGAAGAGACAGAAGAGGATGAATAAGACGATGAAGATTTTTGCACACAGAGGTTTCAGCGGAAGATATCCGCAGAATACGATGCTGGCTTTCCAGAAGGCTCTGGAAAGCGGCTGTGACGGAATCGAACTGGATGTCCAGCTCACAAAGGACGGTGAGGTTGTCATTATCCACGATGAATATTTGGACGACCTGACGGACTTTACCGGAAATGTACGGGATTACACTTTAGGCGAGTTAAAAAGCTGCAATGCGGGCGGAAAATGGCAGGAAGTCTACGGCTTCCAGCCAATTCCGACCTTTGAGGAATACTGCGAATGGGCATCCGGCAATTCGCTGATTACCAACGTGGAGATCAAGAGCAGCGTGTACTATTACGAGGAGCTGGAAAAAAAGACGATGGAGCTGATCGAGCGCTTTGGCTTAAAGGAGCGGATCATCATTTCCTCCTTCAACCATCTGTCTGCACTCTCCTGCAAGGATTTTATGCCGGATATGAAAACCGGTGCTCTCGTGGGAAATGGCGGCATCGCAAATGCAGGCTATTACTGCAAAAAGTTTGGGTTTGAATGTTATCATCCGGGCATTGAAGGACTGACGAAGGAAGAGGTAGAGCTCTGTCATAAAAACGGCATCGAGGTCAATGTATGGACGATTAACAATATGGACGATCTGGAAAATATGTATGAGTGGGGCTGTGATGGCGTCATCACCAACTATCCGGATGTCTGCAAAAGCTGGCTGGAGGCAAAAAAGGCGAAGCGCTGAGAAACGTTTTGAAACACGTTTTCTGCGTCGCAAGGCGCTGCAGCATTTACAAAATGGAGGGTATGGTTATGGAAAAGCAGTTTTACAATTTTGTCAAAGAAGTCTATGACAAGCAGCTTGGTGTAGAAGGCATTGCAATTGCTGACGGGGAAAAGATCCTGATGGAGCATCATTTTACACCGGATCAGGCGAGAAATATCTATTCTCACACAAAGAGCTATATGAGCACAGCAGTCGGTCTGGCAATTGCCGATGGTAAGCTGTCACTGGATGACAGACTGGCAGAGTTTTTCCCAGAGGCGGTTCCGGAAAATGCACAGCCGGAGCTGTTTGAAATCCGTCTGCGTCATCTTCTTATGATGTCGAGCGGTTTTCATGAACCATATCTGATGGGCGCAAACCGGCGTGCAGGTGTCGGGGCGCCGGATTACGTCAAATATATGCTGAGCAGACCCGTAAAGGTACAGCCGGGCAGCGAATTCGTCTATTCAACGGCAGACAGCATTCTGGCAGGCCGTATGGTGGAAAAGGCAGTGGGAAAACGGCTTTCAGAGTATCTGTATGAGCGCTTTTTTGAACCCCTCGGACAGGGCTTTCCGATCTGGGAAAACTGTCCTCAGGGACATCCGATCGGTGGCGGCGGCATGTTCATGACGCTTTCCAATATGCTTAAGATCGGTCAGGTATATCTGATGGATGGAAAATGGAAAGGACAGCAGCTGGTAGATCCTGCATGGATCAAAGAAGCAACCGCAAAGCAGATCGAAACACCGAATCCCGGAAACGATATCTGGGTTTGTGGTTATGGCTACCAGTTTTGGAGAAATCCGTATGAGGATTCCTACCGCGCAGACGGTGCCTATGGACAGCTGACGATGGTGTTGCCGAAGAAGGGACTGATCGTAGCCATTCAGTGTCCGGAAAGCGGCGATCTGAACAAAGTAAAACCGGTAATGCATGAACTTATTTTGTCTCTGTAAAACGGAAAAAGAATACATCAGAAGGAGAAAAAATACTATGGAATATTCCGCAATTTTTCATGATATGGATAAGAGATTCTGTTATGCAATCGAGAAGGATTTATTTGTAATACGCGTGCAGGTAAAGAAAGATGATATGAAGGAGATCATCCTTCACTATGAGGATAAGTATATCCCAATGGAGCGTGAGGATACGCGAAAGACCATCGTGATGAAAAAGGTTGCTACTTCACAGTTTAATGATTATTATGAAGCACAGGTTCGGATGCACCTGATCTGTCTCCGCTATTTCTTTGAATTTACGGATATGCAGGGAGAAAAGGTATATTACGGCAACTATGAGTTTGATAAGGAATCTATCACAAACAGAGACAGAATGTTTGACTGTCCGCAGAACCTTCGGGAGGAAGAAATGTTTGAGGTCCCGGATTGGGCAGCAAATAAGGTCGTGTATCAGATCTTTCCATCCCGTTTTGCAGCATCACAGCCGGTAGACAAAAAGCTTTGGTATAAAGCACCCATTACGCCTATGGATGATCTGCATGGTGACCTCAGAGGAATTATCGATCATCTGGATCATATTCAGGATCTGGGAATTGATGTTATATATATGACGCCCAGCTTCAAATCGGATTCCTGCCATAAGTACGATACCATTGATTATTATGAAATCGATCCTTCCTTTGGAACAAAGGAGGATCTTAAGGAGCTGGTACAAAAAGCACATGACCGCGGGATGAAGGTGGTTATGGATGCGGTGTTTAACCATACCGGAAAAGAGTTTTTTGCATTTAAGGATATCCTGGAAAAGGGCGAAAAATCCAAATATCTGGACTGGTATTATATCGATGAATTGCCACTGAAGGGCGAATGGGGAGAGATTCCGAACTTCTTGTGTTTTGGGTATTATGGTGGAATGCCAAAGCTGAATCTGAAAAATCCAGAGGTTGCAAACTACATTACGGACGTTGCATGCTATTGGATCAGGGAATGTGACATTGACGGATGGAGACTGGATGTAGGAGATGAAATCAGTCATTTCTTCTGGAAACGTTTCCGAAGAGCAATCAAGGCAGTAAAGAAGGATATGCTGATCATTGGGGAAATCTGGCATTATGCGGGAGATTTTCTGGAGGGAGATGAATGGGATACGGTCATGAATTATCCTTTTTATCTGAATCTGATAGATCTGCTTGCAGATGAAAAGATCAGTGTCAGCCAGTTTGTCCAGAATCTTGGATACCTGAAAGGACGCTTACACAAAAAATGTTATCCTCTTATGTGGAATCTGATCGACAGCCATGATACGGCAAGATTTTTACATTTATGTAAGGACAATAAGAAAAAGCAGCATCTGGCAGCGGCCTTCCAACTGTTATTGCCGGGAATGCCTATGATTTATTACGGGGATGAGTATGCGATGCCTGGAGCAAATGATCCAGACTGCAGACGAGGCATGTACTGGGATGAAGAATACCAGGATAAAGAGATGTTTGAATGGTATAAACGACTGCTGCAGGTTCGAAAAGCACATACCTGTATCGTAGAAGGGGAATTGGCAGAAGCCATCACAAGGGATGAAGATGAGACAATCGTTCTGATAAGAAAAAATGGGGAAGAAACCATTGCCCTGATTTTCAATTGCAGCGATCATACGAAGGAATTTAAGGAGTATGCGCAAAAACAGGATCTGCTTACAGAAAAGGCTTTTGACGGAAAAGTGGAGGCATTTGATGCCGCTGTAATAGTACTTTAAGCAGTTTAACTGTGATCACAGAGCAGGGCTGGAAGTCCTGCTCGCGGCTCGTTTGGCACAAAGATAAAAATGGGTTACATAAAAGGAGCTTCGCAGAAACCTGTGTTTCTGTCGAAGCCCCTTTTTACTTCATAGGAAAATGTGTCCTATGAAGTAAAAACGCTCCGCGAGGATGCGCACTCGGCGCAGGGGTAGATGGTTGCAGAAGCAGCCGCGCCTCGGCGCGAGAATGTGCCAAGGCACATTCTTTTTCAGATGTCAGAATTGCATTTTTTAAGCATTTTTCTTTGCTTCTACCTGGATAAATTCAACCTTGCCGCATTCACCTGGTACATAGATTTTTTCTGTGATATCTGTTGTTGTGAAGGTCATGAAATCCAAATCCTCACGCTTCCATGCTGTTGCAGGTACATGCATTACTTCTTTTTGAGCAAGTAAGGGAATACTTGTTCCTTCTTTCTGGAAAACAAGAAGGGAGGTACCGCCATCTGCAAAGGATTTCGTTTCTACATGGACAAAGGATCCGCCTTCATATACTTCTTTGCTTTCAATATTTCTCCACTGACCTTCCGGAAGATACAGATCGTATTCCTCTCTGTCAAAGGCGGGCGAAACCAATAAGGAATCTCCCAGCATATACGACAGATTCTGCATCTTTGCCATTGGATCCTTTGGATATTCCATTACCACCGGACGAAGCATCGGAATGCCGAAAAGATGGCTCTGGCAGGCTGTATGATAAAGATATGGAGCAAGACGATGTCTGAAATTGATCCATTCTTTAACGTTTTTCAGGGCCAGATCACCATACTGCCAAGGCTCTCTCGGTGTTTTGCCATGTGCTCTGGATAAGGGCATCCAAAGTCCCATCTGTACAGAGGAAAGATAATCTTCTGTATCAGGGCGCTCCTCATTTCCGGTATAACCGGTATGATAAAATCCGCCCAGATCATACCCCCAGAAGGATACACCGGACATTGCCATGCCAAGGCCGGCCTGAAGGATCGCACTGTGAGTCGCTTTATCACTGGAGGAGTCTCCTGCCCATGCTGCCGGAATCGTATGAGAACCAGCATAACCGCTGCGTCCCCAAAGAAGGGGCAATTCTCCGCGTTTTTCACAGATTTCCTTCATCCATCCGTAAATATTCTTTGCATACAGATAGGTCAGCAGATTATGTCCTTCGTATCCGTTCATTCCATTGTAGAACACAACATCCTTCGGTACTGCTTCAGAAAAATCTGTTTTAATGACAGAAACGCCCATGCGGACGATCTTCTTGATCCGTTCTCCGTACCATTCCAGAAATTCCGGATTTGTAAAGTCAAAGCAGGCACATAAATACTCTGAGTCAGCGGTGGATTTAAACAATGCCGGCTGTCCCTCTTTATTTTTAATAAAGAATCCGCGCTCTGCCAGAGCCTTATATTCCGGTGAATTTTCCTGCAAATAGGGATAGTTCCAAAGACTTAAATGAATATTCTTTTTATTTAATTCCCGGATCATTCCCTCGGGATCAGGAAAGCGTTCGGTATCCCATTCCCATAAACCGGCCATATCCGGCTTCTGCCAGCCATCGATATGGATTACATCAATGCCTACACCAAGCTGTTCCGCCTTATCAACCACATCTTCGATTTCCTTACGGCTCATATAGGAGCATTTGGACATCCAGAAACCAAAAGCCCACTGAGGAATCATAGGGATCTGTCCGGTAAGCTGCAGATACTGCTGTAACAGCTTCTTATAATCCTTACTCTCTTCTGCTAAGAAAATATAATCCAATACAGGGTCATTACTGCCGATCTGATAACTGATCCATGAGGAAGCACCCATGTCAAAGGAAGAACGGGTAAAGGTGTTTAACAAGATGGAATATCCGCGGCTGCTTGTAAAATAGGGATGTCCTTTGTAGGAATCCTCTGAGTTGGTTGACAACGCATCCTTCTGCCAGCATTCGATCCGCTGTCCGCGCTTGTTAAAGTGTGTAAACTTCTCACCAAAGCCCCAGAACATCTCATCGGAAAACAGGACAAACTGCTCGAAGGTGGAAATGCTTTTTCCGGACGCATCTACCTGAAAGCCTGTCGGAAGCTGTTTCCAGCGATTATCGACATTGGTATCGAAGGCCTGTTCCTTTGTTAACAGTTTTTCATTTTGATATACGGACATTTCCCAGTAATCTTTTTCGAAATGCAGACTTAACTGTTCTGTCTCATATACAAAATAATGTTGGGTCTCGACAAGTTTGGCATTTTTGCTTTCAAACTCGGAAGTAGACGTAGATTCAAGCACGGTCTGTCTGTGACTTTGGGCAGTCAGCTCAGGTACCATAACAAATCGGAATACAGATGGTGT
>QWCN01004803.1_pt1 | contig 13897 bp, 13 predicted proteins | sample 1972711 | NCBI WGS metagenome assembly QWCN01 (sample SAMN09866707, study PRJNA288562) | Human gut metagenome isolate term1_stool, whole genome shotgun sequencing... | isolation source: gut | host: Homo sapiens | place: USA: California | reverse complement strand
GGCGTTGAGCAAGTAGGTTTTAACCGCAAGATCATTGGATAACAGAAATTCTTCTTTTTCCAGTATTCGCAAAAAAACCTCCTGCACGACATCTTCTGCTTCATCCCGGTTGTTAAGATAAGAACAGGCATAATTACATATCAAATCGGCATATTTATCGAAATATACCTGTACCTTCTTTTTATCGGTAGGAGGACGTTTTTGGTATGTATGTTCACCAAACATATTATTGATTTCATCTCTTATAAAGTAGTACAAATGTAATGATTTATTTAAAACGAATTTGTCATCCTGATGAATTTATTTCTGACAATTCATGGTTCGGTTTTGCTATATTTTACGGAAATAAGGCTATTTTTTTTGCTAATCCGGAAAAGATTGTAAAAAAAACAACAGAAATCTGTTAAAAGTATTCACCCATTTTTGAGATTTGTTGTTTCTGAATAAAAAGAACAGATAAAATGAAAAATACTGAGTTTGATATTGACGAAAAAATATTGCAGGTGTTGAATGAGGTGAGTACTCCCTCGGAAAAAGCCTTTCTGGATCAATGGATTTCCGCCTCTGCCGAACACGAACAATATTACCGAGAAAGAATAAAGGAATTCCGAAAAATCAAAATTGCCGCAAACCGTTCAGACGCAGAAGAAATAAAACGACGGGTAAAATTAAATCTTGAATACAACCGAATACGTCGCTTACAAATAAAGCGCAGACGAATTGGATGGCGTATAGGGGTAGCCATGGCAGCAGCAGTAATTTTAGTTATTGGCATCAACTTTTCAAGTAGTTTACATCAGGAAAAGCATTTGGGTAGCGTTCCTTTCGCTAGCACTGTTATTTCGTCAGGAAAAAGAGTGGCTATAATCACGCTGGCTAACGGCGAACAGCTGGAATTGGGAAATGGAGACCCGAAGGTACACGAAGAAAATGGAGCACTTTTGAAAATGGATTCCTCCGTAATCACTTACCAAAGCCTGCAAACCGAAAATAATGAAATAGCTTATAATACACTTTCGGTTCCCCTTGGCGGAGAATACCAAATTATATTGTCTGATAGTACAAAGGTATGGGTGAATGCGGATTCAAAATTAAAATATCCCATCGCTTTTCGGAGCGAACGACGCGAGGTATTTTTGGAAGGTGAGGCTTATTTTGAAGTAAAAAAAGATCGGCAACATCCATTTATTGTACATACATCCCGAGGATCGGTAAAAGTATTAGGCACCGGATTCAACGTAAGAGATTATCAAGAAGAGGCCAAGGTGGTGACCACCCTGGTGGAGGGGAAAGTAGCCTATTCCCGGACAGTGCAATCCGATGAAGTGGTTTTAGTTCCAGGTTATCAACTGGAAGACAATGGAATAGCAGAGCTCATTCCTCGGCAAGTAGACGTGGAAATGTATGTGGGATGGAAAGATGGGAAATATATCTTTGATGACGCTACCTTAGAAGAAATCATGCAAGTACTTTCCAGATGGTACGATGTGACCGTCTTTTATAAAAGTGAAAAATCTAAGGATCTTCATTTCACAGGAGATCTCGAAAGATATGAAAACATCAACGACTTCCTCCATTTTATGGAACTTGGAGGAAAAGTAACTTTCAATATCCAAGGAAAAACAATAATAATAGAATAAAAAAGAATACGGATGAAGTTTGGTCGCTCACATCCGCATTCGCAAATAAATCTTAGTATTCACTAAAATTCAAACAAAGTTATGAAAAAAAACGATGTGCATGGGGCGTATGTACCCATAAATTTTACTCTACTTTTGCGAATTATGAAATTGTGTTTTGTTTTTTTGATTGTTTTCAATCTTTCCATGGCGGCAGCCACCCACGCTCAGATAAAACGGATTTCCCTGAACATGGAAAATGCTGAATTGAGACAGGTGTTTAGGAAACTCAAGCAACAGACCGGTATGCGTTTCTTTTATAACGGAGAACGTTTGAGGCAGGCAGGTCTGAAAGACATCAATATTCAAGATTTGGAATTGGATAAGGCGCTGGCAGAGATTCTAAAGGGGACACAGTTGACTTGGAGTTTTTGGAAAGATGTTGTGGTCATACAGGACAAAGAGCCGGCCATGACAGAAGCGGTATTGAAAGAAAAACGGTTGGTGAAAGGAACGGTGAAAGGTGTGGACGGGACTCCGATTCCGGGAGCTTCGGTCATCGTGAAGGGTGCGCAGACCGGAGTGGCGACGGATGTTGACGGACATTTTGAAATCCGGGTGGAAGATAAGCCGGGATTGACGTTCGTGGTGTCGTTTGTGGGGATGAAAAGCCAAGAGGTGGTAATCGGTAAGAGCGATGTGCTGACGATTGTGTTGGAGGATGATATGAAAGCGTTGGAAGAAGTGGTGGTTACCGGTTTCCAAACCATTTCCAAAGAGCGTGCCACAGGGGCGTTTGACGTCATATCATCGGAACAGCTGTCTCGTCCGGCTTCCGATTTGTCTTCCCGATTAGTGGGGGTAACCGCCGGTGTGCAGAATAATATCGATGCAGATGGTAATCTGACGTTTGAGATTCGCGGGCAGACTTCGCTAAACAAGGACAACGCACGTCCGTTGATTGTGGTGGACGGTTTTCCGGTGGAGGGAGAGTTCAGCAGCATCAACCCGAACGACGTGGCGAGCGTAACCATACTGAAGGATGCGGCTGCAGCTTCTATCTGGGGTGCTCGTTCTGCGAACGGAGTAATCGTGGTAACGACCAAAAAGGGACAGATGTCTGACCGTAAGGGTGCGAAAGTGGAAGTGTCGGCTTTCGCCAAGATTTCACCGAAAATAGACCTGGATTACTATAATCCGCTGGCATCCTCTGCCGAGACGGTGGAATACGAACGTAAGGGATTTGCCAATGATTATTTTGGTGGCCCTTGGGGTGTGATTGATAATAGTTATACCAATGCTGGGCAATCTGCCTCTCAGGCGGTGATTGCACTGAATGAGCATCGGTTGGGATTTCTGTCGGAGGCCGATCTGAACACGACATTAGAGCGACTGAGTCGTCAGAACAACAAGGATCAAATCAAGAAATATTTATTGCAGAACCCGTTGACGCATCAATACAATGTAAATATTTCCGGAGCGACGGAGCGGATGAGCAATATGGTGTCGTTGATGTACGAGAGTGACCGCGACGGCTTCAAGGAAAACAAAAAAGACAAATTGATGGTAAACTACCGGACAAATGTACATTTGTTCAAATGGTTGGATTTCAATTTCTCTGGTATGGTGCAATATAATGATATCAAGAACAGCGGCATCAATGCCTCCGGTCTATCGCGTTACGGTACCTACCGGACACCTAACTATAATGCAGCTTATGGTAGCATACAGACATTGTCACCTTACGATATGTTAGTGGACGAAGAAGGGAATTTGACAAAACTGCCGGGTGGTTTCTATACACCAATTTTGGAGCGTCTGGTGCCGACAGGCAACTTCCCCTATCAGGACTGGTCTTATAATCCCATCACGGAAATCCACAACCGCGATTTGGGTCGAAAGGAAGTGAACACCCGCATACAGGGAGGGTTGACTTTCCGCTTCTTGGAAGGGTTGACTTTCGATACGAAATTCCAGCATGAGTCTTATTCTACGACGTATACCGATATCTTCCAGGAAGAAACGTATTATGTCCGTCAGTTAATCAATACGACTTCTACCTGGAATAAAACGACAAATGAGGTAACGGCGAATCTGCCCAAGGGAGGTATCAAAGACGAAACCAAAGTGAATGTTCGGGCTTATAATTTCAGAAATCAATTAAACTTTGTGCGCACCTTTGCTGATCGTCACGATGTAAATGTAATTGCCGGTATGGAGGTAAGTAACCGGGTGCGTGAACAGACTGATTATGCCCGTACTTATGGCTATAATGACGAGACCCTTAGTGTCGGCGTTTTTCCGAACGGTCCGCAAGGTTCTCATACTGTCAATTGGGTAGGTGGAAGCAATGACGCTAATGCCGCCTTCGGATATACAAATAAGTATGCCTATGCGACCGACCGCTACTTTTCCCTATATGCCAATGTGGCCTATACTTTCGATAGCAAATATACCGTTTCTGGAAGCGTGCGGACGGATGCTTCGAATTTGATCACAGATGATCCGAAATACCGCTATTCTCCTTTCTGGTCTGTGGGCTTAGGCTGGCAGATCAGCCAAGAAGAGTTCATGAAGAACATTGCATGGTTGGATCGATTGAACGTCAGGGCGACGTATGGATATAACGGTAATGTGGACAAATCGACCTCTTTCCGTCCCTTGCTCAATGTCAATGCTAATCAAAACAGTTATATTCATAACTATACGGCCACTATAGGTAGTTTCGGTAACCCGACTTTGCGTTGGGAAAAGACCGGCACCTGGGATGTCGGTATCGACTACTCTGTTTGGGCAGGCAAACTCTACGGTAAAATCGATGTCTATAGTAAACTGGGTAAGGATTTGATTGCTTCGATGACCATCCCCTCTATAAACGGAACAACTCGTCAATCGCTGAATGCCGCTAAGATGACTAACCGGGGAATCGAAGTGGAAATCGGGAGCTCTTTGCCGATTTTCGAGAATAAGATTGCCTGGACGGGAAACCTGAATATCTCTTACAATAAAAACAAAATCACCCACCTGTACAAGACGGACTATTACGCCTATGAATTGTATGGAGGAGGAACAAGTTCCTATGTTGAAGGTTATAACGCTAACACACTGTGGACTTTCGAATATGCCGGTTTGATTAATCAGGGAACAGAGAATAATCCTGACTGGCAACCGATGATTAAAGGAGCTAACGGTGATCATTATGCTTTCTCTAGTTATGCTTATTATACGGAAGATCCTCTGTTGTTTATGAAAAATGCCGGTACCAGAGTCGCTCCTTGGGGATTCGGGTTTTCCAACTCATTTAAAATCTATGATTTCAATGTGTCGTTCATGCTGACCGGTAAGTTCGGACACAAGTTTATGCGGACTTCTTTCAACTATCCGTCTATGGCTGACCGGAGAGCTTTGCCCAATAAATATTACTCCGAAATTGCCAATAGCGATTCCAATCAGCGTCTACCGATTCCTTTCGAGAACCCGGATCCGAGATATTATATGTGGACTTCTTTTTATCCTTATTTGGATTACTTGGTCGAAAGTGCCGCCCACATCCGCTTGCAGGAGGTAAATATTTCCTATAATATGCCATCCCGTTGGTTGTCAAAGATCGGACTCAGTTCTTTACAAGTGTATGCTCAGGGAAATAATCTTTGTACTTGGTTGAAAAATAAGGATAAAGAGGATCCGGAATATCCGTTGGGAACACCGGGCCTACAGGCTACTTATACCTTTGGTTTGCGATTTGGATTTTAATATTGACGATTATGAATAGAAATAGATATATCACCACACTCATTGCCATTGCTTGCATGGGCTGCAATGATTTTCTTGAAGAGAAACCTTCCAAGACCTCTTCTATCGTTCCTGAAACGACGGACCACTTGGAATATATGTTGAACAATTACAGCACTTTTTCGGAAGAGGCAAACCAGTCGGCTATCTTCAGCTCGGACGATTACGGTTTATATACCGAGCTTTACGACCACCGGAATGCGACTTACAATATACAGATGGTACAGTTTGCCACCTGGGACATTGAGAATGTGGCCAATCAGAGTTCCGATCCATTTTGGAGTAATGAATATAAGAAGATTTTTACGGCCAACATGGTGCTTGACAACCTTTCCTCTGTCAGCGGAAATGCGGAAACCAAAGAACGGCTGAGGATGGAGAGCCATTTTATCAAGGCTTATAGTTTGTGGGAATTAGCCAATACATATTGCCTGCCATATACGGAGGCTAATCGAAATGAACCGGGATTGGTGCTCAAGCAAACAACCAGTTTCGAAGAATCCATGGAGCGGGCAACCTTGGAAAAGACTTATGAACAAATTGAGAGTGACCTGTCAGTTGCCTTGCAAATGACAGCGGAACTGACGATGGTGAACGGTAAATATAAGATATGGCGGGCCAGTCGCCCAGCTGTATTGGCTTTTACCGCCCGTTATTGGTTGTTCCGCAATGATTACGAACAGGCTGAAAGTTATGCCGATGCTGCACTGGAATTGCATAATGAATTGGTAGACTATAATACAGAGATGCGTTATAGCAACCAAAAAACCACATATACCATCAATTCGGGTACGTCCGAAGAGGAGGTGGTGGAAGTGTTGTTCCCCTATACGCACGATGACCGTGAGGATGTGACCGATCGGTTGGAATGGAAGGAGTTTTACTGGTACCGGCTATTGTACAACTCTTCTTGGTGGTACGTGCCGAGTCGGGAATTGATCGCCTTGTATGATTCGCAGCATGATCTGCGCTATCGCTATCACATGGTAACCAATTATTCTTATGCGAAAGGGTTGACTAAGCCGGCGTACGAATATCCGGGCTGGGTGTTCTTCTATGATGATTGTTTGCCTTCCGGACCGACGGTGGCCGAGATGATTCTGATTAAAGCAGAGTGCCAGGCACGTCAGGGTAATTTTATCGAGGCGATGAATACGGTAAACATTTTACGTGCCAAACGAATGGATGCCAATGCCGGTGCGGAAATCATCAACCTCTCCGCCACTTCTAAAGAGGAAGCTATCCGGCAGATTTTGGAAGAACGCCGTCGGGAAATGCCTTTTACTATGCGTTGGTTTGACATCCGCCGGTTGAATAATAACGAGGACCCCAATGATGATGTTGAGCTGAGTCGGAAATTTTATCCTTATACCAGTTCAAGCATACGAGGCAACGAAGCACCGGTGACATATACGCTGCCTAAAAACTCCAGGCGTTTTGCACAGCCCATCCTGAGCTCCGAAATTGAAAGCAGCCAGGGTCGCATACAACAGAATACTTATTAAATATAAATTAGTTTGATGAACAATATTCGATTTTTATAGATAGCATCGAATATTGTTCATCAAACTAATTACAGCAGAATAAAATCAACGATAGCATTTTATATTATGAAAACAATAAAATTATTTTTTGTCATTACATTTCTTACCATATTTTCTTCTTCCTGTCGACAACAACCTTCTTATACCATTATGGGAACTGTTGCACAATCGGAGTTAGAAGGGAAAAAAGTATTTCTTATAATTAACGGATGGACGTCGGGCAAAGACGCGATAATAGATTCTACCATCATCGCTAACGGGGTATATACTTTTAAAGGATATACAGAAACACCAAAATATTGTTGCATCACAATCAATCCCGATGATCGAGAAAATATGATCAGAACTTTTGTTGTATTAGAAAATGCAAAGATCCATATGGACATCAATGCAAAAAAAGAAACAACTATTTCAGGAACAGCCTATAACGATCAGTTTCAAAAGTTTCAAGAAAGCCTAAGAGGGCCGGATCAAAAATGGAGAAAGGCTGCTAGTGCTCTTCGTGCAGGAACACAGGCAGGAACATTGTCTCCTGATCAAGAAAAAAACTTATTAAAAGAGAGTGCTAAGTATCGAAAAGACAGAGATTCACTCATTTTCAATTTTATAAAAAACAATATCAACAATCCCGGAGCATGGAGTGAGTTGCACAATTGTGCTGTTTTTCTGTCCGTTGAAAAGCTAAAAGAATTGATTGCTGGAGCAAACGAACAAACCATGAAAATACATGAGGTTGTGGAAATTCAAAAACGCATCAAGGCATTGGAAAAAACAGCTATTGGCCAACCATTTACTGATCTTAGTATGTCTGATCCGGATGGTAAAGAAATTGCACTTTCTGATTATACAGGTAAAGGGAAATACGTATTGGTAGATTTTTGGGCCTCGTGGTGCGGTCCATGCCGGGCTGAAATGCCGAATGTTGTGGCCGCTTATCACAAATATAAAGATAAGGGATTAGAAATTATTGGTATATCGCTTGATAGCAAACATGAATCGTGGATAAAAGCTATTAAGGAATTAAACCTTCCATGGCCTCAAATGTCCGATCTGAAAGGCTGGGAATGTGCTGGAGTAAAAGCGTATGCCATGTCAGGTATTCCTCATACAGTACTCCTCGACCAGGAAGGTAAAATCATTGCCAGGGGCCTGCAGGGCGAAGAATTAAGTCAAAAATTAGACGAATTGTTGAAATAAAGCGTATGATAAAACTGATCATTGTAGGAATATTGTTCGTCATAAGCAATATTCTTCAGGCACAAATAATTAAAAGCGACTTGAGAATCCTATATGTCGGTGGTTCAGCAGATGTAGCGACCGGATTCGGTGCGAATCCGAAACCGGAAATAGTACAAAAAAGTACAGCAGAACGAATAGCTGCATTTGAACAAATGCTGAATCAATATTTTCAAATAGTAAAAATAATCGATGCTAAAGATTATGTACCTACAATGTCGGAGGAATATGATGTGACGATATTTGATGGAAAACCGCGGGAATTGATGCCTGGAGTTCGGAAAACGGATGCACAGGGACGGGTTGTCAAATATGTACAGCCCGAATATTTGCCGCAGACATTCGACCGACCTGCCATCATGCTTGCTGAAATGGGCGAAACGTTAGGACGGAGCATTGGGTTGAAAACGGACTGGTACTGCCTATGCTTGGATGCGGATGCACATCATTTCCGAAGAGAACATCCGATTTTCCACGGTCCTTTTCCGGTGGAAATGACCATAAAAATGAAACCGACACCTGCAGATGCCTTTCATTATGCTTACTTTTCTGATACTCCTATACCCGATTCCATTCCGATGTGGGAAGTACAAACGAAAGGTTATCGGGCAGAACGAGGATTTCGCATCGGCATGGTTGCCCGTCCTTGGGGATTTGAAGATTCTCCCGATGCTGAATATATTTCCAGTGGTGTATGTGCCAAAACTCTCGATGCTGTGGCAATTGGACGCCATGGAAATTTCTTGCACTGGGGATTTGCCTCTTCTCCCAAATATATGACAGAAGAGGCTAAAACAGTATTTGCCAATGCTATAGTCTACATCTCTCGATTTGCAGGACAAACCCCTATCGCCCGGAAATATAATGATAGGATTGCCACTCGAGAATATCTTAAAGAATTGAAATACACCTGTACCCACAAGGCTTGGCTGAATTTTGTGAAAATGTATGAGGAATTTGATAAAGAATCAAAAATCAGGCAAAAAGAAGCACAGGAAAAACAAGCTAAAGGAGAGGAATTGAGCAAATTCGAGGAGATGGCACTAAACTACAAAACTCCCGATCCTGTCAGTTTTGAGAATTATCTGAAGATAAATCAGAACGAGGCATTTAAAAAATTTGCTACCGATGAACAGGCTTATCTGAATTATTATAACACCAACCAAGACTATTTTTATGGAGGTGAAGGAATGTATACCATGATAATCGATGAGGATGTTAAGAGCTGGGGAATTCCAAATAATGATATCAGGTTGTTGGAAAAAGCTATCAGCATGTGGGAAAAGGGGCTGGAAACAGAGAAAGCCAAACGAATTTTAAGCCGGTATACTTTATGCCGTTTTACCACTCCTAAAGAATGGCGTGATTGGTATGAAACGAACAAATCCTTGATTTTCTTTACCGAAAGCGGTGGATGGCTATTTATGGTAAACAGCTATGATTCTCAGATTCCAGGTAATGATTATCATTTTCGAGATCAGAAACTAACGCAGGAAGAAGACATGCTAACAGATGATAATAATCCAGTACAAGTAACCATGAAAATTGAAAAAATAGCCAATGGAAATAAAATGCTTGTCATACACATGAAAATTCATCCGGGCTATCATACTTATGCAATAGTAGCAGAAACAGATCCTTTTATCCCCACCACATTAAAATTCTCTTTACCTGAAGGTTGGAGCCTGAGTAAAAAAATGCAATGTTCATCATTCAGGCAATTTAATGAAGCAGGAACAACCATATATGAAAAAGAAGCCATCTTTCAGCAGGAAATCAAAGGGAAAGGTCAGGGAGAGATAAAGTGTACAATCAGTTATCAGTGCTGCGATAATCATATCTGTTTTCCTCCAACCGAAAAAAATCTTTCGGTTCAGATAAATTAGCTTAATGACAGATATAGTAGGTGTTAGCGGTGATCCTACTATATCTGTCAACTGGTAAATACAGAATTCGGTTATTTCCTTGTCATTTCAGCATCCGTATATACTCCGAATACCGGATCTCCGCATACGGATTGTCGCTCGAAATGGTCTGATGCACGGCCTTTACCCGCCGCCAGAACCACCAGCCCTTATATTCTACCCACAGCGCCTGGTGCAGCGTCACCGGCACCCGTATCTCACCCCGCAGCCGGTTGTCCTCGATGATTCCCGTAAGCTGAATGTGCGGCGTAATCATCTCCACGCTCTGGCGCAGAATCGGCACCGTATCCCGCACAACCACCGTGTCCCGGATCACGGCATCTATCGGTCCTGCTACCTCGACCTCATGCCGTGCCGCCGCTTCGAGGTGTTTGATTTTCACCCCGAGCCGCCTGATTTTCTCGGCATCCTCGGCACGCAGCCGCTTGTATTCGTCCACCCGCAACCGCAGCGCGTTCACATCCACGGCCATCGTCGTCGAATCGACTCGTATGCGCTTTATATCCGACAGCAACGCTTCTGTATTGCTCCGGTAGCGGTTGCGTTCCTCCTTGAGATAGCCGTTGCGCTGCCACAGAACTGCAACAGCCCCACCGAGCAACAGCACGGCGAGGCTCAGATACAGGGTACTCTTACGCATGGCAGACCGATTCGGCGGGGATGAACCACTCGTATTCCTCTTGGTACGGGTCTTTGAGAAATACCATATACCCCTTGCATCCGCGACGTTCGGGGCCGGTGAGGTCTTCCGACACGACACCCGTTTTCCCGACTAATTCTTCCAGCATCATCTCCGTAAGCTGGGACGATGCCACTATCTTCACTTTTGAATTTCTTACAATCATAACGCTTTTTATTTGATGAACAATAATTTGAATTCTTCTTCGCGTCGCCTCCGGATGGAGGGTACGGCTTTCCCTTTGTAATGGCAGAATGCCGCATACTCGGAATGGATGTCCCGCTCTCCGGCTTCGAGCTTGCACACCAATCGGCTTTTCGACCGTGTTCCGTACCCTAACAGCCGGTATTCACCCACATTGTAGGCTAACACGCCGAGCAACAGGGAGTCCGCTCCGAAACGGCGGAAGACGGCGCATTTCTTTCTCAGGTCGGCACGCAATAACGAGTCCGCGAGTTTCTCGGTCATTGCCGGGAACGATTCGCCCGGCAGGAGTTTGTGCCCGTAACCGACATACGGGAGATGGCGGTGGTCGTGCATGCCTTCGTAACGTTTGATACAGGCCACGGCCGACTCGAAGCGTGCGTCTTGCGCCCGGATAGGCCCGGCAGACAGGAGGAGCGCAACAGACAATATCCATCTGCTCATCGGTTGTGCTTTAAGAGTTCCTTGATGTCTTCCCGCATCTCCCGGATATCGGTCTGCAAGGAGGTGAACTGGGTCATGGTGGCCTCGAAGACGGCCTTGTCGAGCTTGATGGCGTCGATACGTTCGTACTGGTCCTGCACTTTCAGCTCTAATGTCTGGCAGCGGCGTGTCAGTTCGTTGATATGTTCGGTGTTGCTGACGTGCTGCACATAGAGGGTCACGACAAACGAGACGATGATGATAATCGTCCGGAAGTTGTCGCTGATGAAGTTTCTTACTTGTGTCATGATGGATTTTGTATTAAGATGGAAAAAGCATTCGTAATGGCCTCCATAAGCCGTGCGGCGACCTCGGAATCCCGCAGCAGACCATACAGCAGCAACCCGAGGATAACGAGAATGTAAAGCACCCGTTCCGCCGTGCGGCGGCTGAGCTTCGGTCGGTTCCTATTTTCACTCATGGGGCGTCGTGGGTTGCGGTACGATGACATTGAAGACTACGCCGCCCTCACCGCCGTCGATACGGAGTTTGGTTTCCTGCGAGCACTTGATGGGATAAAGTTCCATGAGGGCTTTGGCGGCATTGACGGCTACGGCGCGCAACGGTGCCGGGGAAAGCGGTACGCCGAATTTGTCGGTGTACTCGGCCGAGGAGGTTTCGCTCATCACCGCTTTGAGGGTCTCGGCTACCTGCAACCGGGTGGCAATGGTCTCGACGTCGAACTGTACGCTGTCGATCATCTCCCGGATGCGAGCCGAGATATGCGGACGGCCCAACAGCAGACGACTGGCGATGGGCACGTTCTTGCCCTTGCCGAACACCTCCTCGTAACACTTGCGGTGGTTGCCGGCATAAAGCGGACCGCCGGAGACGTACAGTTCGCAGAACTTGTCCTCCTCTTCGGTCAGCGGCTTGTCCGCCAAAGGGACAGGCACAGCCGGCAACACCTCGTTCGTCTTATCGTTATCTTTCTTTCTCATCACATTGTCGTTTGAAAAAGAATAGAGGATTACGGCTTCGGCGGTTGAATAAAATCCGCCTTTCTGGAGATAAGCTGCTCCATCAGTGTCTGGTAAAACACATCGGCCAGTGCGTCGGCACATGCTTCGGCATCCGCCAGCGAGTTGATGAGCCGCATGTTGAACACCACGTTCAGGTCATACCCCGTAATGGCGGCCATCAGCTCGTTGCCGTCGTAGTTCAGCACCCCGTAGGTCATGCGGTCTTCCACCCGGAACGTGACCCGTTCTATCTTGTCTTCTTTCTTCTTTTCCATAGCCTCAGATTTTGAAATGGTCTCTCGTTTTCGGTGTCCGTTGCTGCGAAACATCCGTGTCCCCGTTCTGCCGCAGACGGTGGCTGCACAGGGCGGCCACTTCGCGTGTAGCCGTCACGTCGGCATCGGCGTCGTGTGCGTCGTCCAGCTCGATGCCGAGACGTTCGGCCACCAGCTCCAGCTTGTAGGACGTGACCTGCGGATCGGCGGCTAAACAGAGCCGTGCCAGGTCGATGGTGTCTAAGTAATGAGGCTGAAAGTTTCCGTAGAAATCCGTCGTGCCGGCGAATACCTGCGCGAACTCTTTCTGCAACCCGGCATAAGCCATCATCTGTTGCAGGAAGCCCACGTCGAACGGGATATTCTGCCCGATAAGCACGGGCTTGTAACGGGGGCCCTTGCTCTGGGTATGTTTGCGGGCGAAGTCGATGACCTCCGCCGCTACCTGCTTCAAAGGGATGCCCCGTGTCCGCAGCAGGTCCATCGTGATGTCGGTGTAGTTCAGCGCGGCGGTCTCGTAGTCCATCGGTTCGGAGGCACTCTCCTGTTCGATCTCCCGACGTGTCCTGAGCACTTTGCGTTTGGGTGCCCCGCCCAACGGCTGCTTGTCGTAAGGGGCGATGTAGTTCGCATAGCGGCCCAGCACCTCGAAGGTGTCGAGCCGCACGGCCTGCATGGCGATTTGCGTGCAGGCGCAGCGCGTGCAGTCCAGACCGCCGGTCTCGAAGTCGAGCACGACGGCCGTATAGATTCCTTGTTCTGTCTTGGGTGTTGCCATATTATCCGAATAAGTTGATTCTCATACGATATGAATGATAGTCGATTTGGTACTTTGAAGGTTGTTCGTGCCGGAATAGTCGCTGTACCTGACCATCCCCGACACGATGACGATACGGTCTTTCAGTACGGAGATTTTCTCCCGATGGGCTTCGCAGGTCTCGCTCCAGCAGACCATCTCCGCCACATCGTTGTTTTGTTGGAGCGTCAGCTTGACGAACCGCTTGCGTTCACCGCTCGTCCGGTCTTTGTACGTGTGCTCGGACAGCTCCGTGACGGAAGCGCATACGGCGGCACGCCGTCCGTCGCTGGCCGGGTCGAGCACGTCGTGCAGGCTCAGGTAGGAGGCTTTGCCTTTCACGAGCGCACGGGCTTCGGATGCCTCGAAGATGCGGCGGTAG